>Ga0334722_10000659_pt1 | contig 49156 bp, 40 predicted proteins | sample C3_bottom_MG_FD_207210 | JGI IMG/M metagenome (GOLD analysis project Ga0334722, IMG submission 207210) | Sediment microbial communities from Yellowstone Lake, YNP, Wyoming, USA - C3_bottom | ecosystem: Environmental > Aquatic > Freshwater > Lake > Sediment | place: USA: Wyoming | collected...
TTCCCGGGCTTTGCGTCGGGGTGGTACAGGGCGATGACCTTGTCTTCGCGGAGGGCTTCGGCTTCGCCGATATCGAGAGCGGCCGAAAGCAAGACGCTGCGCTCCGCCAGCGCATCGGTTCGATTACCAAGACGATGACGGCGCTGTGCATCATGGCGCTCGTCGACGAAGGACGCCTCTCGCTCGACGACCGTCTCGTCGAGTTGCTGCCCGATGTGCCGCTGCACGGGCATGCCGGCGCGGCGACGGTCCGGCACCTCCTCACGCACACCAGTGGCATCGGCGAAGCGCCCACGATGGAGCACGTCACCCGCCCCGACGAGATGCTGTGGTCCGACGTGCCGGAAGTGCCGTCAACGGTCGAGGCGTACCCCAACGGCATCCTCATCGAGGTTCCGCCGGGCACGAAGTGGGCCTACGCGAACCACGGCTACGGCCTGCTCGGCGAGATCCTCGCCCGCAAGGAAGGCGTACCGGTGGACGAGGTGCTGCGGCGTCGCATCTTCGAGCCGCTCGGCATGGCGAACAGCGACAACTTCGACCGGCCGCACCCTGATCTCACCACCGGCTACCATCGCGCCCCGGACGCGGATACGCGCGTGCTCATCGAGCGCTTCGGCGGACAGGTGCCGGACGAAGAGACCGTCGACGGCCACAACATCCGCATGACGAAGTACCAGTACATTCGCGGCGAGTCTCTGCGGGCCGCCGGCGCCGTGCAGTCGACGATCTACGACATGGCCCGCTACGCGTCGGCGCTGCTACGGCGGGGCGACGGCATCGTCCGCCGGGAGACGTTCGACGCCATGGTGGCGCCGCAGTGGTGCCTTGACGACCGTTTGCCGAGCCAGGGCTTCGCGTTCCCGCGACTGCGTCGATTCGGCCGCCGCGTGTTCGGCCACGGCGGCGGAGTCGCCGGCGGTTGGAACACCGCGCTCAGCGTCCTGCCCGACGACGACGTCGCGCTGCTCATCCACCTCAACCTCACGTCGATGGACATGATGCACGTCGACTCAGCACTGATGCGCGCGCTCGTCGATGCGCCCCTCGCCACTCGCGAGGCGGCAGGCCAGCTGGATCCGGCGGTGCTTGGCGCGGCTCCGGGACCCTATCAGGGTTCGCCCGGCACGCTCACAAACCTGCGCATCATCACCGGCACCGGCCGCGTGCGCATCGAAGATCGCGACGGCGATCTGTACGTGCGCTCGCAGCGCGGTCCCTGGAAGGACGGCGTGCGCCTGCTGACCGCGGACGCGCAGGACCCAACGTTCTTCATGCTTGAGACAGCCGACGTCGAGCCCACCTACCTGACGCTGGTGCGCAACGACGCGGGCGAGGTCACTGCCCTCCGCACGGGCGTGATCGACCTCATCCGCGCGCAGGATCCAGACGCCTGAGATCGACGAGCGGCGCGCAGATCCCACCGGGAGCAGACCGCCCGGGTTTCCTTGCCGGTCGTACGCTAGGTCGCCGGCCCCAGCGATCCCTCGACCATGCGGTCGTACGCCAGCCCCCACGGCGGGCGCAGGAACCCCAGCGCGCGCACATCCTCGAACCAGTGGCCGAGCGGCGAACGCCGGTGGAACGTGCCGCCCCCGATCACCTTGCACACGCGCCCCATCGCGCTCTCGGCCAGCTCCGCGATGGCGGTCTTGCCCTGCACGACGCCGACCGGCGTCTGGCCCTCCGGAGCGCTCTCCACAGCACGCACCATGCCTTCGTACGCCTGCTGGATCAGCCAGTACTCCATCTCCGCACGCGCCCACTCGATGCGCTCATAGGCGCGCATCGTCGCCTCCTTGCCACGCAGCGCCGCGCGTGCGTTCTCGAACGCGGCGTCGCAGATGCCCACGATCACGGCGGCGAAGAGGCACCCCACGAATCCGAACGACGCCTGCAGGATCGGCTGCAGCCCGCCGCGCCACGCGCACCGCACGACGGGCACGCCCTCGAACTGGAACGCGTGGCTCTGCGTGGCCGCCATGCCATGCCCGTCCCACTCGGCGATCAGCTTCATGCCGCTGGACCCGTCCCACGCGCGGCCGCGCGCGTCGAAGTAGAAGAGGTCCGGCGCCGTTTCGCCCTCCGGCACCGCCGTCGTGATCATGAAGCTCGATATGCCGGAGCCGCTGCCAAAGTGCTTCTGTCCGAAGAGAAGGTAACCCCCTGAGCCATCGCCCTTCGCCAGCGTCTTCGTCTTCGCGATGTCGCCGCCGCTCCCCGGCTCCGACGTGATCGTGCCCCACCACTGTCCATCGAGCGCGGCGGCGAAGACCTCCGCGCGCTGGCGCTCCCACGCACCCTGATCGCCGCCCTCGGCTCGCGGCGACGCCAGCCAGAACGCCAGCACCGCCGGATGCATCGACGACACAAGCGCCACCGACGAATCGCCGCGGGCCAGGATGCGCAGCAGCTCGGCGATCGCGCGCGTCGACTGCCGCGCGCTCTCCCAGAGACCCCCCTGCGCGACCGGCACGCCGCTCAGCAGGAAGCCGCCCTGCGCCAGCCGCTCGAAGTCGGCGCGCTCAAGCGCGCGCCGCTGCTGCCGCTCGCCGCGTTGCGCCGCGAAGCTCTCCGCGATCTCGCGCACGTTCGTCTGGACGTTACCCGGCTGCATCTGGACCTCCCTGTGACAACGGCAAAGCATGGGCGACGCCATGTGGGAGGTCAACCGGCGCGTACTTCGTCATCCGATCCGGCAGCCTAACGCCCTCCGGTCACCCGACAGAGGTCCCTTCCCCACTGACACCCGCAACGCATCCGGCACCACGATTCCGTCAGCCCCCGCCCTTGGCGATGCTCCAGCCCAGGCTCACCCTCGAGCGGAACCGTTCCCCGCATGCCCCAGGTGGCGTTCCAGGAACAGTGCCATGAGGTCCGCGCAACGGCGGCCATAGTCGGGCGAAGCATCGAACGCGTGAGGTGCTCCCTCGAAGATGTGCAGCTCGCATTGTGCGCTCGCGTCCATCAGCCGCAGATACATCGCCAGGCTGTCGCGCCAGTCCACCTCCTCGTCGCGGTTCCCCGTGAGCAGGAGAGTGGGCGGGAAGCCGGCGTTCGCATACGTGACGGGACTGATGGACGCGAGCCTCTCCTCGGATGTGTCGTCGCCGACGAGGAACGCCATCGCTTCCGGGGCCCCGCGCGCCCGCGCTCCCGGACCCAGGAAGTCCGTCGCCGCGTACAACGCGATCGCCGCGGCAACCGGCCACACACGCAACCCGGCCGCCAGGAGCCCCAGCTGTCCGCCGGCCGAGTTGCCCAGCACCGCGATCCTGCCGGTCTCCACACCGAGCGCCGGACCGCGATCGTGCAGAAACCCGAGCGCGGCGTGCACATCGTCGATCTGGGCGGGCCACTGCGCTTCGCCCGCAAGTCTGTACTCGCACGCCAGAGATGTGTAGCCGAGCCGGCCCAGAAAGATGCCATAGCCCCGCAGTTGCGTGCGGCCGCCCCGCACGTAACTGCCGCCGTGGATGAGCACGAGTGCGGCGCCGTTCGGCGTCGGCGGTCGATACAAGTCGGCCTTCAGTTCGCGATCGCCGGCTTGGCCCACCACGAACGTCTCGGTTGCGACCCGCCCGGTATCCGCCATCGCTGCCTCTCTGGTGGCATCCCGGCCGCAGCATATGACCTACCGGTCGTGCGATGCGTGGTTCAAACGCACCATGTTGCGCGCGCGTCCCTACGAGGTCCGCAGGCGTTCAGTAGCTTCTTCATCTATCACCCGTCCGCCGCTGAGGAATCGCCGCGTCGTCGCAGCGGCATGATCCGGGTCGTCGATCCACACCGCGTGGCCGGCACCCGGCATCATCTCGATCTCGGCGCCTGGAATATTCCTCACGAACTGTCTGGCGATCTCGGCGTCGCCCATGGGATCGTCCTCGCCCCAGAGGAAGTACGTGGGCGTATGGATCGTGCCAAGCAAACGCTGGGGCAGGAACACACTTTTGTTGAACCCGCGGAACCGAAAGGTGTGAGGGCCGGCCTTGAGCTCGTTGCGCATCGTGTTCGTATCACGCAAGAGCGACAGGTACGTGTCCACCATTTGCTGAGAGAAGCGGCCACTTGCGAGCGCCCCGCGGAGGCCGATGCTCCGGAGCATCGCTCGCACGGCTCGCTCAGTGGGTGGCACCATGCCGGCCAGGCGACCGAATGTCGGAATGCCCCCGATCCGCAGCATCAGCGGGACCGCGCCCACTGGCGCCCCGACGGTCCAGCCGAACTCCACGACGCGGTCGACGCGGCCGGGGTGCGCGGCGGCCCCGCGCAAGGCGAAGTAGCCACCGAATGACGTGGCCACTACGTGCGCATGGTCTAGCCCCAGCGCGTCAATGACGTCAACGATCAGCGCGTCGCCGTACGCGCCCAGCCTCTCCGGGTCGTCCAGCGTGTACGGGAGTGGTTCGCTGAGGCCGCAACCAGGCCGATCGACGAGGACGCATCGGAAGCCATCGAGCCGGGCGGCCAACGGCGCCCAACTCACGCCGCTATTGGAAGCGCCATGCACGAACACGACTGCCGGGCCCTCGCCCACCTCCTGGACCCTGACCGTGACGCCCGTGCGGTCGAGCCGGAGCTGCCGCTCGGTCGGCGTCAACCCGACCGACTCCCATAGCCGTTGTTCGGCTTCGCGGTAGCGAGGCTCGTTCATTCCGCTGACTATACCGGGCATCACGGCGGTGAGGAGCAGCGGCCGCAAGTACGTTGGACAACCTCAGCTCGTTGTCGATGGGGTTCTTCCAGTCGAGTCGGGTGGCTGCGACACCAATCCGGTGCTCTTTGTAGCCGAGCTTGTAGGGCGAGTGGAGCGAGTTTCGAATCTGGTGGCACCGCCGGCAGGATTCGAGGGCGACCGACGGATTAGAAGGTGGGGCGGCGGACGCGCTGTGCTTCGGAATCGGCCTCGGGCACCGTAATGGCGATAGTTATCAACTGGAAACGGGCGAGTTTCCAGCATCAGACTTCATACGTTCAGCGCGCCGTCGTTCGCTCGAGGGCTTCCGGATCGCGCGCGCCCTGCCCGGTCACGGTCATGCCTATGCGGCAACTGACCACCAGATTAGATCGTGCTCGCGGGATACACTCAACAAAACGCTCAATCAACAAACTGGACGCTACACGAATCGGCGCCACACGACGTCGAGCGGCGGCCAGGGTGGACCCTCGCGTAGGGCGCTGAGGAGTTCGCGCGCTGCTCGTTGCCCATTCGGGAGTTGGTCGTCTGGATCCCAGCGCCACGCGGCGACCATCGCAAGAACGAGGTTCCGGCACTCGCGGATCAGACCTTGATCAGCGCTCGTATAGCGCTCGCTGACCTCTTCGGGCACATGGGCGAGGTCGAATTCGACAGGCCCACGGCAACACGTCTCGAGGTCTATGAACAGCGGCCCGTTCTTCGTGCTGAGCACGTTGCCTGGGTGCGGCTCGCCGTGCAGCAGCTGCTCGGCGGCGCCGCGGTCGCAGATCGTTCGTCTCAGGCTTCGTAACGTGTTGTCGAGAAGCTCCCGGTCGGCGTCGGCGAGCGCCGGAGTGCGTTCGCGGCTCGCAACGAGTTGTTGAGCCTCCGCGACTCGATCCGTGAAGTGCGGCGTCGTCACATCGAGCTTCCGCATGCCGGCATGCAGCCGCTCGAGCGCGTGCGCGTAGTCGGCTGGCGAGACCTCTCCAGTTGCCACAGGTTCGTAATAGGTCCATAGCGTGACCACGAAGCCGTCACGCTCGTGGACGCGCGGCTCCACTCGAGGCTCAAGAGTACCCACAGGGCTCTCGGTTTCGGCGAGCCGTTGAGCAAGCTCGACTTCGAGCTGTGCGACCTGATGCGCTACAGGTGCGACTCGGGCAAGGACGTCACAGGGCAGCAGGCGCAGAGCGAGCTTGTTCGAGTCGTGAAGAACGATCGCGTCCGTCGACTTCAGGTCAAGTGCTGAGGCGGTCGACATGGCCGCGGCCACCGCACGCGAAACCTCTGACGCCTGCATGTCCCCTTACCGCTTCATGTTAGGAGATCTCGAGAGCCTGCAACCTGTTCACCCACATAAGTCAAGGCAATAGCTGACCAGCCCGACGTGCGGGAGCGTCCGCGCCTCTTCCAACGTGAACCAGGCAGCGGCATCCGTAGTGTTGGCGGCGTCACGCGAGAATTCAGTGCGGAGGACGCCGCGCACGTTGGTACCCTCGTACACGATGCCGACCACGTGTCCCGCGTTGCCACTAACCGCCTCGTGAGGCGCGTACCAGCGCGAGAACACACCGACGACGCGACCTATCTCCGCGTGCAGTCCCGTCTCCTCTTCCAGCTCGCGCTCGGCAGTCTCAAACGGGTCCTCGCCCCACTCCATGGCGCCGCCCGGCATCGTCCACTTACCTGAGTCAGGATGGCCGGCTTGAGTGAAACGTGTGAGTAGAATCCGCCCGTCATCGTCGCGGCAAACAACGTAGGCGGCGACGCGGCGCCATTCAGCGTCGACTCGTCGCGGCTCGGACGGAGACTGTTTCCGCATAGATTGCACACGAAGCCTATCGTCTCGAAAGGCGCTCACCAACTGGCGCGGCAGCCGGCGTGCTTCCCAACAAGTCGCCGTCTTCCTCGTTCCGCTCGCCAACGTTCAGGCCGACGCGCGCTTGCAGCCGCTCGCCCTCGTGGCGCGCAAACTCGCGCTGAAGTGCGATGGCGCAGTCCACCGCCTTCGTCACCGACGCGGTTGCGGCTTGACGCCGGCGGCGGTGAGGAACTGGCGGATCTGGGATGCATGCTCGACGACGTGCAGAGGGATGCTGCCGACAAGCACTCCGAACAGCGTGCCGTGGTATCGATGGGCGCCAGGGAGTGGCCGGGCCGCGGCGTCCTCGGTGAGCGCGTCGAGCGTTCGGCCCACCCTCCCGCGGCAGTAGTCGATGTAAGCAAGCAACTGGGATCGTGACCAAGCCTCGGGCAAGCTCGGAAGATCGCGCCAGTGCGGGTGCCCAGCGAAAGGAGGCGGTGGGGCCCAAGACTCGGAGTCGCCGCTCAGGTCGTAGTCGAGAACTTCGAGTGCGTGCCACGCCAGGCTCCACGGCGTCGACCATCGCTCGACCCATCGTTGGACCAGGGCGCGACGCTGTGCGGGGTCAGTGACGGGTTTCCAGTCCGGGCCGAGGAACTGTTGCCCCGAATCCGGGGCTGGAACCTGCCACATGCTCGCTTCCCACAACCCGTCCGGACAATCGGAGAGCGCCGCCTCCAACAGCCGGAGCGCGTCCTCGAAGTTGCTGGCCATGCTCTGTACAAGCGCGTTCGTCACGCTGCCGGTATAGCGTATCGACGGGTCCGGTTGCACGCGGCTCCAGCAACCGTCACCCGAACGCGCGCCCTCCAAGGCCTTCGTGCCCCTCGGCGTGCACTCGATCGGCGCGCCGCGCAGTCAGTTACGCGCCCACTTCGGACACGGGAGCCGACAACGACCGGGTAATCCAAAGGCCGTCGGGCGACCGCATTGGTTGACTGGCACCCCCGCCAAGATTCGAACCTGCGACCATCGGATGAGAAGGCTAGCAGGCGAATTTGCGTGTCTGCCGGACACGCCCATCTGCATGAAGACCGAGAGGTGCAGAGCTCAAACGAGTCCTGTGGTCTCGATGCCTGGCAGGTGAGACCACCGGATGAGATCACGCGCGAGGTGTGAAGTCAAACGCGACAGATCACGGCCTGGTGTCCACCACGGTAACATTCTTACAAGACGTCAGTCCGGCATCGCCGGGATACTCATCGCATCGAGGTTTTCGTCTCAGGCATGCCGGAGGCTTGGACGGTCAGCCCCGCAGAGCAGTCGAACAAAGGACCGCAGTGCAATGAGCAATGGCAACCCCGACGGGCGGGATCAGGTTGATTGGCAAGGCTGGCTCCAGCGGTGGGACGCGCAACAGGCCGGGTATGTGCCGGAACGCGAAGAGCGATTCCGGGTCATGCTCGATGTGCTGGAGGCGTTGCTGCCCGGCGAGTTCGTCGCACTCGATCTCGCTTGTGGGCCGGGAGCGATCAGCCAGAGGCTCCTCGAGCGTTTTCCCCGGGCCCGCTGCGTCGCGATCGACTTCGACCCCGTGATGCTCGCACTCGGACAGGGCGCCGTCGGGAGTTTCGATGGTCGCCTGCGTTGGATAGACGCCGATCTGGCGGAGCAAGGCTGGGTGCAGTCCGCGGGCGAGCCGGGCGTCGATGCCGTACTCAGCACAACCGCCCTGCACTGGCTATCGGCACCGCATCTCGTCGCGCTGTACCGCGAACTCGGCGCGTTGGTGCGGCCCGGCGGTGTGTTCCTCAATGGCGACAACATGGACTTCAGTCCCGATCTGGCCACCGTCCAGCGGCTCATGCATGACGCCAGAGATCGCGATTGGTCGGATGAGTCGTTCGCCGAGCGCGGGATCGAAACGGCGGAGCAGTGGTGGGACGCTCTCGGGCGGGAGCCATCCATGGCACCATTGATCGCGGAGCGCACGCGACGCTTAGCATCGAAGGAGCGGCCGGCGTCATCGCCGACCTTCGATCTGCATGTTGGCGCGTTGCGCAACGCTGGGTTCCGCGAGGTCGCTACGGTGTGGCAGTCCGGCACGGACCGCGTGCTGCTCGCCGTGAGATGAACGCGCCGGATCGCGTCGTCGCAGGCGAACGACGGCTCGGCGCGCAGGAGTGACACCCCGAAGAATTAGATCATGGTCCAGGAGGCCAAGCGCGACATGATGGCACCGCCGGCAGGATTCGAACCTGCGACCATCGGATGAGAAGTCCGCCCGGCCATGTTGGGGTCTGCCAGACAACGTCTGATTCTGAGGAAGGTCGAACGCTGCGTGCAACACCGGATGATCCGGTGCTCACGCCCGGAGGGCATCTGACGAGGGGATTACACGAACGTGACCGCGAGACATCCAAGCGAAGCCATCGAGCGCTGCGTAGTCCTGTGATCGATCATTCTCGCAACGGCACTTCGTATGGTCGCAGGCTTCAACAAACTGCTCAATCAACAACTAGACGCTACGCACGTCGGCCCTGCACGGCATCGACCGAGGGCCACGGCGGACCCTGACGCAAGGCGCTGATCCATTCCGCCCGTAGCGCAGTAAGGTCGCGCAGCTTCTCCCGCTCCCGCCGACCAGTGTAACGTTGGTTACTTGTGTTCAATGCAATTATTCGTTCCGGCTTCGCGCCGAGGCCCGCAATGACGTTTCGTCGCCTGCAGATCCCTGAGTCCTTGCACACTCACGTGCGTGTCGCCGGAGCGGAGGCGTGGCTACGCGACCTTCCGGCTCTCGTCGCGGATTTTGAGCGCGCGTGGTCGATCACGGTCGGTCGCACGCTCGAAGGTGGCCACGAAGCATTCGTTGCCGAGGCAACGATGGACGACGGGACACCCGCCGTACTGAAGATTCTCGTCCCGCGAGCTGATGAGCTCAGGCACGAGATCACCGCGCTGCGGCTGGCGGACGGTGAAGGATGTGCGCAGCTCTATCACGCAGCCGAGGGCGCCGGCGCGATGCTGATCGAACGGCTCGGGCGGATGCTGTCGGAACTCGATATGACACTGGAGCAGCGGTTGGTGATCATGTGCGATGCCGCCGCGCGGGTCTGGCGACCGGCGCCGAACAGCGACTTACAGACCGGCGCGGCGAAGGGGCGCTGGCTCGTCGACTTCATAGCGCGGACATGGGAGGAGGCGGGGCGTCCGTGCTCTGAGGGCGCCGTGGCGTACGCGATCGGCTGCGCCGAACGCCGCATCGCCGCACATGACGACGAACGCGCGGTGCTCGTCCATGGGGACGTGCATCGATGGAACACGCTCGAAGCGAGCGATCCGACGGAGCGCGCGCGATGGCTGGCAGGTCGCACAGGCCTCGACGCAACGGCGGCCTGGGAGTGGGGCGCGGTGGAGCGCGTGTCATCTGGCCTCGTGTGCCACGTCATGGAGATGCAGCTAGAGGCGCGGCAATTCCTGGAGGCTGCAGAGTACGTGACTACAGTGGGCGCACCGTAGGCAGGCTGCGCATCGTCGCGAACCAACGGGCCGCGCGCGGGGAGATGGCGAACATGCCGGATGTTCCCGTGGTCGCGACGAGCCTCCCGAAGTCCGCTTGCCCGGTACCGGCGGTTGCCAGCGAACGGCGTCAGAGGGCGCACGCGCAGGCGCATGCACGGCGTTGGCACCCCCGGCAGGATTCGAACCTGCGACCGTCGGATTAGAAGTCCGGTGCTCTGTCCACTGAGCTACGGGGGCGCGTGCCCGCCATTATGCGGGATGCCGCACGGCGCCGCGGCGGCCGATACGGCACCGCGCCGGATCGCCACGTCACGCGCCGCCGCGCCGCGTCTGCACTTTGAAGAATCTCGCGCCGCCGCGCCCGCCCTGCTTGATGCCCACGATCTCCGTGTCCGCCAGGTCCGGGCTCGTCGTCAGGTACCGCTGCACCATCCGCCCCACCGGCTGCGCCGCCAGCACCGCCAGCATCGACGCCAGGATCACGTTCGGTACCTTCTCCGCACGGTTCCCGTTGCCGACGGCGAGCATCGAAGCCACGCCGGCAAGCGCGCCCGCCACCGCCAGGTTCGTGCCGCACAGCGGCGACACCGCCAGGTGCCCCTCGCCCGACTTCATCCGCCGCAGCGCCTCCGTCGTCGATTCCTCCAGCAGCTCGACCGGCACGTCGGCGTACAGGTAGTACCCGTCGCGCGTCGCCCGACCCACCATGCGGATGTCGTGGCCGATCTTGCGCAGCATCACCGTGATCGTCGCGTGTTCCAGCGCGTGGTTGCGGCGCACCGTGCCGACGAGGTCGCCCAGCATGTCAGCCTCCAGTCCTCACCCAGTATATCGGCGTCACGTCGCGAGGCCTTTGGATGCCTTGTACGCGTCGAGCGCGTCCGTCGCCCAGCCGACGAAGTACTTCGCCGCTTCCGGCCAGTACGTGTCGCGCTCTTTCAGCCCGAGCTCCAGGCGCGCGTCGTTCACCAGCTCCAGCACCTTCTCCGCGCCGAGCCGCCGGAACAGGAGCGGTACGAAGAGCTTGAAGTCGCCCAGATACGGGTCGACGTAGGCCTCCGGACAGCCGTGCGTGCGCAGGGCCGCACCGATCGCCTCGCGGTCGAACACGTCCGGTCGCCGTGCCATCGTCTCACCTCCTCCGATTCGTGCCCTATCGTGCCGCCGCGAACGCCTCCCGCGCCGCCGCCGCCGTCCGGTCGAAGTCTGACTCCTGGTGCGCCAGCGACACGAACATCGCCTCGAACTGCGACGGCGGCAGATACACCCCCGCGTCCAGCATCACGCGGAAGAAGCGCGCGTAGCGGTCCGCGTCGGCGCGCCTCGCCGCATCGAAGTCATGGGGAGCCTCTGCGGCGAAGAACACCGTCAGCATCGACCCGATCTGCTGCACACAGACCTCGGCCTCGGCCGCCCGCGCCGCCTCGCGCAGGGCTACCGCCAGCGACGCGCCCATCTCATCGAGCGCGCGGTACACCCCTTCGTTCTGCAGCACCTTCAGCGTGACGATCCCTGCCGCCATCGCCATCGGGTTTCCCGACAGCGTGCCCGCCTGGTACACCGGCCCGACCGGCGCCACGAGCTGCATGATCTCCCGCCGCCCGCCGTACGCCCCCACCGGCAGCCCGCCGCCGATGATCTTGCCCAGGCACGTCAGGTCCGGCACCACGCCGTAATACATCTGCGCGCCGCCCGCGGACAGGCGGAACCCCGTGATCACTTCATCGAAGATGAGCAACGCGCCGCTGCGCGTCGTCACGTCGCGTAGGAGCTGCAGGAAGCCTTCGCGCGGCGGCACCAGCCCCATGTTCGCCGCCACCGGCTCCACGATCACCGCGGCGATCTCCTCGCCGCGGTGATCGAACAATGCTTCCACCCGTGCGCCGTCGTTGAACGGCGCCAGCAGCGTCTCCACGGCGAACGTCGCCGGGACGCCGGCGCTGTCGGGCAGCGAGAGCGTCGCCACACCCGACCCCGCCTTCGCGAGCAGGCCGTCGGAGTGTCCGTGATAGCAGCCCTCGAACTTCAGCACCTTGTCGCGGCCGGTGAACGCGCGCGCCAGGCGGATCGCCGACATCGTCGCCTCCGTGCCCGAGTTGACGAAGCGCACCTGCTCGATCGATGGCACCGCGGCGCACACGAGCCGCGCCAGCTCCACCTCCAGCTCCGTCGTCGCCCCGAAGCTCGTCCCCCGCTCCGCCGCTTTCTGCAGCACCCGAACGACCGACGGATGCGCGTGCCCCAGGATCAGCGGCCCCCACGACCCCACGTAGTCGACGTACTCGTTCCCGTCGACGTCCCACAGGTGCGAGCCACGCCCGTACGCCACGATCGGCGCGTCCCCGCCGACAGCCGCGAAGGCGCGCACCGGCGAGTCCACCCCGCCCGGGAGGTACCGCAGCGCCTGCTCGTGGATCTGGCGAGACCGCTCGCGGGAGGCCATCGGCTCGCAGTCTAAGAGAGCAGCCTCGTCGGCGCGACAGAAGCTGCGCGAATCTACATCGCCGCGCGCCACCACCGGGCGACGCTCCGTTCGAGCCCCGGCAGGATCGCCGGCAGCCGCTCCGGGTGCACCCTGACGTCGAAGTCCAGTTGCCGCAGCGTCATGCGTGCCGCCAGCAGCGCCAGCACGTCCGGCGGGCAGACCTCCTCCATCCGCTCGATGACGATGCGGGCGGCGCCGGGCGGGATCTGCGCGGGGAGCAGCGCCGACCAGAACGCCAGCGTCACGAGGTCGGCGCGCCAGTCGCCGGTGCCGGCCAGCTCCCAGTCGATCACGCCCGTCACCTCGTCTCCGATCGCCAGATAGTTCCGATGGTGAAAGTCGCGGTGCACCACCGAGTCTTCGATCAGCGCCCGGCCTCCGTATCGTTCGATCACGGCCGCAAGCTCGCAAGCGATAGGCCGCGTCTCCTCGTGCTGTTCGACGCGCGCGATCAGCCCCGCCGCTTCGACGACAGTCGCGGCCTGCCGGCGCGCGCTGCGCCCGGCGGCGCCCGCGTGCATTCCGACGAGTTCCAGCAGCCGGACGGCGTGCCGTTCGCTCATCACGTCGGGGACCGCGCCCGGCAGCCGCTCCTGGAGCGACCACGCAGCCCCTTCGACGGCGCCCGTGCCCTCATATCGTGGCGCCGGATAGCCCCGTGCGCGCATCCGCCCGGCCATCTCCGCGCCGCGCGCGAACCGCGGCGCGAACTCGGCCGATGGCAGCGCCTTCAGGACCAGCTCCCGCCCGCCGGCATCGCGCACCAGCGTCGCCCCGAACTCGCCGCCGGCGAGCGGCGCGACCACCCGTAGCCCCAGCTCGCGGGCCACGCGCGGCAGCAGCGCGTCGACGCGTCCGCCGGGCGCGCCCACGCTACAGTCCGGCGACCTGCGCCGCGTGCTTCAGTCGCGGCAGCACGACGTCGGCCGGCGCCGGCGGCATGAAGAACACCGCGCGGTGCGCGCCCGCGTCCGCGTATTCCGTAACTGCCTCCGGGCGCATCGGCGCCCCGAACACGCTCACCGGGATCGCCCCGCGCCCGGCCGCTTTCGCCAGCGTCTGCAGATCGTCGATGCGGCGCTTCAGGCTCTCCGGCGTACGGAACCCGCCGATCGGCATCCACTCGTCGCCGTACTCGACAACGCGGGCCAGCGTTCGCGGGCCATCGCCGCCGACGAGTACCGGCGGATGGGGGCGCTGCACCGGCTTCGGCCACGACCACACCGGATCGAAATCGACGTGCTCGCCGTGAAACTCGGCTGCGTCTTCGGTCCAGATCCGCTTCATCGCCAGCACGCGCTCGCGCAACAGCTTCCACCGCACCGCCCCGCGCGTTCCGTGGTTCTCCATCTCCTCGATGTTCCAGCCGCCGCCGATGCCGAACAGCAGCCGCCCACCCGACACGAAGTCGGCACTCGCCACCTCTTTCGCCAGCGTGATCGGGTCGCGCTCGACCACCAGGCAGACGCCGGTGCCGAGCTTCAGCTTCGTCGTCACCCCCGCCGCCGCGCCGATGGCGACGAACGGGTCCAGCGTGTGCGAGTACTCCTTCGGCAGCTCGCCCCCGGCCGGGTACGGCGTCCGCCGGCTCGCCGGGATGTGCGTGTGCTCCGGGAAGAACAGCGACTCGAAGCCCAGGTCCTCGCAGGCGCGCGCCAGTTCCGTCACGGCGATGCTGTAGTCCGTCGGGAGCATCGTGATGCCGAAATCCATGCGAGCCGCCTCCGTTCATTCCCCTGGCGAGATAGAGCCGCATTGAACCACGCCGGCCGCGGTCGGGCGACCCCCGTTCCACGCTCTCTCGCGTCACGACGTAACGTAGCCTTATTGCAACTTCATGTGATCACAGTTGACAGGCTGGCCGGCCGAGTACTATCGTAGAAGTGTCGAAGGGGGCCGCCAGCTTGGACGTTTCCGCCCCGGTGCCATACCGCTGAAACACCACCGCACGCGATCGCGCGCGGTGTTTTGTTTCGATCGTTGGGCCATGTCAGAGGGAAAGGATCCACCCGCACCATGAACTCTGGACTCATCGGCAAGGTCGACAAGGCGAAGAAGTACGCTCGTGAACGCAACCGCATGCACGTGAGCGCGCTCCAGGTCGACTTCAGAGGTGAGAACGATACCCATCAGGTCGCCCTGGAGGGCGAGGCGTGGCGCTGCAGCTGCGACTTCTTCTCCGGCTGGGGCGCCTGCGCTCACACCATGGCGCTCGAGCACATCCTCGACGGCATGATCCCCACCGCCGCCCTCATGACGCCCGCGGTGTAGTCCGCAAACGAGGCCGCGCCGAGCGCGGAACAACGGGATAGACACGACGCGGGGCCGATTCGATCCGGCCCCGCGTTCTCGTAGGTCGCCCCGGATCGCCCTATCGGCGCCGCACGCCCGACTTCGGCTTCGCCGGCGATGCCCCGTTGCGCGAGCGCGTAGCCGCCGCGCGTGGCCGGGCGCCGCCGCGCGATGCCGCCTTCTTCCCGTCCGCGCTCACTTCGATCTTGTCGATCCGGTCCTTCAGCGCGCGGTTCTCTTCGAGCAGCTTGTCCAGGTCCTCCCGGAGCTTCTTGATCTCGTCGCCCTTGTCCGCGCCCTCGCGCAGGCGCATCACCGCCTCGCGCGCGCTCCGCACGACGCGGCCGTCCAGGTCGCGGTCCCGCGTCCGCTCCAGCTCGGCAATCGCCTTCGTCTCCTTCAGCTCGGCAAGCGCGGCGATCGCGTTCAGCCGCACCCGGAGCCAGTCGTCCTGCAACAGCTCGACGAGCCGGTCGTACGCCACGTCCTTCGCCCGGTCGCTGAGCCGCCCCAGCTTTCCCAGCGTCGATGCGGCGACCGCCCGCACGGGGTTCGACTTCCCGACCCGCGTCCATTCGATCGCGATGTCGAGCGCGCGCTCGTCCTTCAGCTCCGTGAAGCCCACCAGCGCCGACGCGCGGATCACGTCGTTTAGTGACTCCCTCCGCATCGCGACCTCGGCCAGCACGTCGAACGCGCGCGGCGACCGCGTCTGCCCCAACGCGTGCGCCGCCGCCGCCTCAACGTAGTAGCTCGCATCGCCTTTGCGCAGCACGCTCTCGAGCGCCGCTGCCGCCGTCTCGTCGTGCCGGAACTGCCCCAGCGCCTGCATCACCCCGCGCCGTGCCTTCGGGTGCCGCACCTTCAGGCAGCCCAGCAGCGCGTCGCGCGCGGCCGTCGTGCGCATGCTCCCGAGCGCCCGCGCCGCCTCCGCCTGCACGCCCCAGAACCCGCCGCCCAGCACTGCCGCCTTCAGCGCCCCCACCGCCTCGCGCGCGCCGGACTTCGCCAGCTCCCGCGCCGCGTCGATGCGCCCGATGACGTCGTCGTCATGCCGCAGCTGGTGTAGCAGCATCTCCTTGCCGCGCTTGAACTCGACGGTCTTGAGGAAGTTGTGGCCGGGGTCGAAGCGCACCATCTGCGGCTTCGCCGCCAGCGGGAAGAAGAAGTTGTGCGCCTTCTCCGAGATCTGGACCGTGTAGGCCTGCGTCTTGCCGTCGATGCTGAAGTCGATCGTCACCGGCAGCCGGAACACCGACGCGTCCTTTTCGTCCTGCGTCTGCGCGATGCTCACCTTCGCCTGCTTCGCCTTGTCGTCCCACTCGAATCCGAGCTTGAACGCCGGGTGGCCTCCCCGGTACACGTACTCGTCGAACAGCCAGTCGATGTTCCGCCCCGTCGCTGCCTCGATCGCGCGCTGCAGGTCCGGCGTCGTCACGTTCGTACTGCGCTGCGTCCGCACGTAGTGGTGGATCGCCTTCGACCAGAGATCGTCGCCGATGACTGTCCGGATCATGTGCAGGACCAGCGATCCCTTCTCGTACAGGTGGCGGTCGAACAGGTCGATCGGCTCGTGGTAGACGTTGTTCACGATCGGCCGCCGGTAGCGGCCGCCGTCCTCGCCCATGTAGATCTGCGCGTTCTGGTACAACTCGTACCGGAACTCGTCGATGCCCTTGTTGTGCTCGGTGAACAGCGCCTCGAAGTATGTCGCGAAGCCTTCGTTCAACCAGCCGTGCGCCCAGTCGCGGCACGTCAGCAGGTCGCCGAACCACTGGTGCGCCAGCTCGTGCGCCAGCAGCCCGTCCGAGTCCGCGTCGAGCGACGCGCGCTTGTCGATCAGCGATGTGTCCGTCAGCGTCGTCGCGCTGATGTTCTCCATCCCGCCGAAGATGAAGTCCGCGACGAACGACTGCGCGTACTTCGGGTACGGGTACTTCACCCCCGCCGCCTCGCTCAGGAACGTAAGCATCTTCGGCGTGCGCTCCAGCGTGCGCTGCAGGTCCTTCTCCCGCCCGCGCGGCCCGTAATACTCCACCGCCACGCCCTGCCAGCGATGCCTGATCTCCGCGAACTCCCCCACGATCTGGCTCAGCAGGTACGTCACGTGCGGCACTGCCTGGTACCAGTGGTACGTCTTCGTGCGCGCCCGCCTGTTCTCCACGATGCTCTTCAGCTCGCCGTTGCCGATGCTGATCATCGAAGCCGGCACCGTCACGATGACTTCAGACGTCTGCTGGTGGTTCGGGAAGTCGATGCACGGGTACCAGTGCCGCGAGTCCTCGTCCTGACCCTGCGTCCACGCCTGCAGCGGCTTCTCGGGGTAGTGCTCGTCGGGCGATGTGAAGTACAGCCCTCGCCGCGGATAGGCCGAGTACGCGATCGCGATCTCGGTCTCCGCGCCGGCGCGCAGGCCGCTCCCTGCGACGCTGACCCGCAACACCGGATCGGCGTAGTCGTACTTCGCGGGCTTCCCGCCGACCGTCACGCCCGCGATCTCCATCTCCGCCGCGTCGAACTCGATGGCACGCACGCCGTCGTTGATCGCGCGCACAGAATGCGTCGCCGTCCCCGCGATGTGACGCTTCGCCGGGTCGATCGCGATCTCCAGCTTGATGTGCCGCACGTCGACCACCAGGTCGCGCGCGTAGTGCGGCTGGTCGCCGGTCAGCGCGAACGGCCGCGAGGACGCCAGCTCGCCGCTGGCGTGCGCGCAACTCGCCCGCTGCGACAGCTCGCGCTCAAGTTCGATGTCGGCGTAGTCGGGCACGTCTGTCCTCCATCACGTCGCGCCGCCGCGTCGATCGGCGCCACCGTTGTCATCCTGAGCCCCCCGTGATTCGGAGCGCCACCATTGTCATCCTGAGCGAGCGAAGGATCCCCTCGTCGGTCCGCGACAGCCCGTCATCGTGAGCGCAACGAAGGAGCGTCGCCGGACATGGTATCGGGCTGCCCCCACGCGATCCACGAGAGGCTGGCTACGGTCCCGCAGTCAGCGCCTTCTCTATCGCCTCGGCGCGCGACGGCCAGTGCAGGAAGGTATCGCCGCCGGCGAAGTGCCAGAGCGGCCGCCCGGCGCCCACGGGACCGCATCCGTGGCGTTCGTCTCCTCGTCGGAAGGGAGCTGTACCTGGATGACACTTGTCTCCGGCTTCCGGGCCTGAAGGCACACCCACGATCGGTCGAACATTAGAGCGATAGGCGTGCCCGATCCGGAGGCTGCATGGCCCGCATTCTCGTCGTCGATGATTCGGCGTTTCTCCGCCATCGCTGCGCCGCCATCCTCCACGAGATGGGCCACGAAGTCGTGGAGGCCGCCGGCGGCAAGCAGGCGCTCGATGCCTATCGCACCCACGCGCCCGATGCCGCCCTGCTCGACGCCGCGCTTCCCGGCATCGATGGCATCGACGCACTCGAGCAGATCCGAGCGTTCGACCCCGCTGCTCGCGTCGCAATCGTGACCTCCGTCTCGCAGCAGGAGGTCGTCATCGAGGCGATCCACGCCGGCGCCCTCGACTTCATCGTCAAGCCGTTTGAGCCCGACAGGCTCCGGTCAGCCGTCACGAAGCTGCTGGCCTGAGCCGAAAGGTAGCCATGTCCGACGGCACCCTGTCCCAGTCCGACATCGATGCGATGCTCCGCAAGGCCGCCGCGAGCGGCGCCGACGCCGTCGGCCCACGCCCCCGCCGCGATGGTCGGGCGTCGATACCCGCGTTGGTTGTGCAGAGCGCCACCATCCCTCCGACTCGCGAAGCGGAACCGCCGCCGCCCATCGCGCCCTCCCCCCGCGAGGGGGATAGAGAGGAAGACCACGGCATGCGCGCAGCGATCGGCGCGCGCAACGTGTCGGAGGACGCCAACAACGCGCGCGCGACCGACGCCGCCCAATCCGCCCTCGTGCGCGAGGTCAGTGCGCGGATCGACCTCATCGAGCGCTCGCTCCTGGCGGTTTCTGGCGATGGCGCCGCCGCTCGCCGCGCCGAAGAGCAGGTGCGCGCGCTCCAGCAGCAAATCCGGTCGCTCACCGGCCATGTCGCCTCACTGCGCCGGCGCGTCGACGATCTGGACCGTCGGCTCGCGCAGATCCAGCGCCGCCCGCACCGGCGCAACCGCCGCACCCTCTGGTCCGCTTCGCTCTACGTCGATGCTGCCGCAGGCGGCGCCTGGCGCCCGCGCCTCCGCCCCTGAGCCGTGGCACAATAGGTTCGCCGAGCGGCTGCCCCGGAGGGCCGCCGGCCAGCGCCGGCGCGACTGGCGCGACCCGACAAGGACACACAGATGATCGCGAGCATCGGAGCGCCCGGCGGGAGGTCGGCCTGATGCCGCATCCGCCGGACGTGCTCGTCGTTACCGCCATGCCGCGCGAAGCGAAGGCGCTCCGCGCGCTCGGCGCCGTCGCCTGCGGTACGCGCGCCGCCGCCGGCTGCACGCTCGACGCCCTCCTCCGCGCCCGCCCACCCGCTGCTGTCGTCATCACCGGCGTCTGCGGCGGGCTCGACCCGTCCCTCCGGCCCGGCGACGCCATCCTCGCGAGCGCGTTGCTCGCGTCCGGCCGCCCGGACCTCGCGCCCGGCGCCGCCCTCCTCGACGCGGCGAGATCAGCCCTCCGGAGCGGCGCCGTGCGCTTCGTCACGTCCCCGGTACTCACCGTCGATGCGCCGCTCACGCCGCGCCCGGCCCGCACCGGCGCGTGGAACGCGTACGGCGCCGTCGCCGTCGACATGGAGACGTACGATCTCGCGGCCGCCGCATCTGCCCGCGGCGCGCCCTGGCTCGCGCTCCGCGTCGTCCTCGACCCGACGCACCACGAGTTGCCGCCGTCGCTCCGCGCCTGGTCCGGCGAGACCGACCGCCAGGTCGCCCTGCGCGCCCTCGGCCGTCCTCTTGAGTGGCCCGCGTACCTCCGCCTCGCGCTGCAATGGCGGATCGCCGCCGCTTCGCTCCGCCGCGCGGCCCCCATTGTCACGCGCGCCGCGTCGGCGGCAGCGCCAGGCGGCGAGCCCCGGCAAGCGGCGACCGCGCCCTGAGCTGGCGCCGGCGGCGCCAATCGTATGGTGCTTGTTCAGGTCAGCTCGCGCTTGAGCGCGGCCGCGATCGACGGCGGGTTGGCCCGCTCGATGCGCACCTCGTCGCAGTCTGTCCAGGCCGCTGCCTCGCGCAGCGCCGCCGCCATGTCGCCGATCGCTTTCCGATCGTGCAGTGCGACGTTGCGCGCCACGAGCGTGTGACCCTTGCGCGCCGGGTCGACGTGACCGGCGATCGAACCGCCAGCGAGCAGCGGCATGGTGAAGTAGCCGTGGACGCGCGTGTGCTTCGGCTTGTACGCCTCCAGCGAAAGGTCATAGCCGAAGATGCGCCGCGTCCGGGCGCGGTCCCACACCAGCGAGTCGAACGGCGACAGCAGCGTTGCCCGGTGCTTGCGAGGAGCCCGCGCGCCCAGCTGCGCCGGATCGGCGAATGCCGGCTCCGCCCACCCTTCGACCTGGACCGGCACGGTCGCGCTCTCCGCGAGCGCGTCGTCGAGAAGCTGTGCGCGTGGGAGCGATCGCCCCAGGTGCAACGCGAGCAACTGGAAGTAGCCGGCGATGTCGCGGCGTGTTGCTACGCCCAGCGCGCGCACCGCGGCGCCGACCAGGTAGCGATAGCACTCTGCGGGCGTTGGCTCCGCGTCGAGGACGTACGATGGCAAGACGCGTTCGGGCAGGTCGTAGACCCGTCGCCACGCTCGCCGCGTGCAGCAGATCGCCTCGCCCCGCGCATACAGCAACTCCAACGCGTGCTTGGCGTCCGACCAGTTCCACCACCCGGGCGTGCGCCGCGCGCCGCCCACGTCGCTCGACGTGACCGGCCCGTCCTTCAGCCGCGCTCGCACCTCGCGCAGCACGCTTCCACTCACCGGCGGCGCGCCGCGCCCGAGCTGCGCGCGCCTGAACGAGAAGTACGGCCACGCCTCGATGGGTAGGATGCAGTTCGCGTGCGCGTAGTACTCAAAGGCGCGCGCCGGCTCGCCCCAGTACGCATCTTCGACCGCCGCGCGGCCGACGGCGCCGAGGCGCGCGTACGCCACAAGCTCGTGCGAGCGCGCGAGCACTGAGATCGTGTCGAGCTGCACCGCAGCCGTCCGTCGCAGCACCTCGCCGGGCGCGGTCGGGCGCTCCCCGGTGAGCGCCAGCCCCTGCGCGCGAATGGCGATCCGGCGCGCCTCCTCGGCGCTGATGCCGCGGTCCCGGTGCGGTGGTGTGTGCGGCGTCAGGCTCCCTCCGCAACATCGAATCCGGCCGGACCGTGTGGTCCCCGGCGCCGCCGGGCAGCCGTTGACCGCCCACCAACCGATGCCGGGCGAGTCAACTCGCCGCCACCCGCTCCCCCGGCATCACCTTCGCGCCGGCCTCCAGCACCGCTCCCGCCGCGATCTCGGCGCCGTCCGCGATCACGGCGTCGCGCACCCGCGCCCCCGCGCCGATCGCCACCCTCGCGCCGATGATGCAGCCACGGATCTCCGCCTCCGCGCCGATCGCCGACCTCTCCCAGATCACGCTCGCCTCCACCAGCGCCTCAGCCGCCACGCTCGAGCCGTCTCCCACGACCGTCGGGCCGATCAGGCGCGCCCCCGCCGCGATGCTCGCCCGCGCCGCGACCAGCACCCGTCCCGAGAGCTCCGCGGCATCGTCTACCTTCGCCCCCTCGAGTACGATGGTCTCGTCGCCCAGTTCCCGCGCTGTGCGCTCGAGCAGCATCGCCGTCGCCCGCAGGTAGCGGTCCGGCGCGCCCACGTCGATCCACAGGTCCTCCTCGAACCCCTGCACGCGCAGCCCGTCCTCGATGATCCCCGGAAAGAGCACGCGCTCCGAGAATCCATCGCGCACCGCCGAATCGTCATCTGCGATCCGGTCGAGCATCGCCGGCTCCCAGAGCCACGTGCCCGCGTTGATCAGGTTGCTCGGCTCCTCGCCCTGCGGCGGCTTCTCGACGAAGCGCCGGATCCGCCAGTCCTCATCGATCTCCACCACCCCGAAGTGCCACGGGTCCTCGACCGCCGCCAGCGAGATGCTCAGCGTCGCCCCGGTCCGGCTGTGCTGCTCGATCATCGCCCCCAGGTCGACGTTCGTCAGGATGTCCCCGTTGCACACCACCAGCGTCCCCTGGGCGCCGGCCATGCGCGCTGCCTGCTTCACCGCGCGGCCCGAGCCCAGCGGCCGCTCCTCGTAGTGATACTGCAACCGAACGCCCAGCGCCCCGCCGTCGCCGAAGTGCTCCTCCACCTCCCGCATGCCCTGCGAACACGCGAGCACGATGTCGAGCACGCCGTGGCTGCGCAGGTTGAGCAGCCGGTACTCCAGCAGCGGCCGGTTCAGCAGCGGCACGAGCTCTTTCCGGCGCGCGTACGTGAGCGGACGCAGCCGCGTGCCGGCTCCGCCGGCGAGGATGATCGCGAACATGCCGGGAGGTTATCGGCTCCGGCGCCTAGGCTCTACGCGCGGGCATCGGGCAGCGGTTGCTCCGGGGGCGCCGGTTTCCGCGCCGCGCGCTTCGCGTCCGCGCCCTCGCGCGTCCGGCCGCGGCCCCGTCCGGCCGCTTTCGCCGCGCTCGGCAGCCGCACGATGAACGATGTGCCCCGCTCGTCGTCGCTCTCCGCCCGTACCGCGCCGCCGTGCGCATCGACGATCTCCGACACGATCGCCAGCCCCAGGCCGCTGCTGCCGCCCTTCCGCGCCCGCGCCCGGTCGACCTGGAAGAAGCGCTCGAACACGCGCGGCAGGTCCTCGGCCGGGATCACCGAGCCCGTGTTGTGTACGGTGACCTCCACCCCGCCGTCGGACATCGCCGCAGCCGTCACGTTCACGAAGCCGCCGCGCGGTGTGTGCCGCACCGCGTTCTCAATCAGGTTCGAGAACACCTGCTCCAGCCGCCGCTCGTCGCCGTGTACCAGCGCCAGCGCACCGGCGTGCAGCCCCGACTCGATACCGCCCTCGCGCAGCGCCCACTGGAACCGCTCCAGCATCCGCTCCAGCAGCGCCGCCAGGTCGACGTACGCGTGCTGCATCGCCACCTGCCCGGACTCGATCTGCGACAGCAGCAGCAGGTCGTCCACGAGCGCCCGCATGCGCGTCGCCTCTTCGTAGATGATCCTGCCCGAGTCCTGGAAGTCCTCTTCGCGCGTCACGGCGCCGTCCACCATCGCCTGCGAGTACCCCTGGATCGAAGTCAGCGGCGTCTTCAGCTCATGCGACACGTTCGCCAGCAGGTCCTTCATCATCCGCTGCGAGCTGTTCACCTGCGTCGCCATGTGGTTGAACGCCTCCGACAGCCGCCCCACCTCGTCCTGCCCGCGGATCGGGATGTGCACGTCGTAATCCCCGCGCGCCATCTGCTTCGACGCCTGCGTGATCCGCGCCAGCGGCCCCGAGATCGACCGCGAGATGAAGTACGACACCACGAACGACACCGACAGCGCGATCGCCCCCGCCAGCGCCAACCGCGGCACCAGGTCCAGCCACGCCGACGCGAGCTGGCTCTGCGGGATGGCGATCAGCGCCTCGTATCCGACCGGTGCGAAGCTGCTGCCGCTTGTCTCGGGCCGCGACGGCGCCTTGAACAGCGTCACGTGCGCCCCGTTGCCGTTGTAGTTCGCCCAGCGGTAGTGCGTGTCCGGCGTGTCGACGATCTGCCGCGACGACAGCTTCTCGAACGAGAGGATGTACTTGCCGAACAGCCCCGCGCTGGCGTCGCTGTCGAAGACCACCGCCAGGTCCTGGTCCAGCAGCAGGATCCGCATCTGCGCCTGGTCCGCCTGCTCTCGCAGGTACGCGCGGATGTCGTTCAGCGACGCGCCCGACTGCTCGAGCGCAGCCACCCGCAAGTTCATCGGCTCGACGACGCGTCCGTACCGCTCGCGCGCCGTCTCCTGCTGCTGGTCGCGCAGCAGGAACAGCGCCCCTGCCCCCGCCAGGAATACCGCCAGCCCGACGACGAGCGCGAACGAGATGATCAGTCGGGCCCTAAGGCTCCCGAGCATCGTCTTCGACCACCAGCTTGTAGCCGACGCCCCACACCGTCTGGATCTTCACCGAGGACTTCCCCAGCTTTTCCCGCAACCACGCGACGTGCACGTCGATCGTCCGCGAGTCCCCATAATAGTCCACGCCCCACACCAGGCGCAGCAGCCGCTCCCGGTCCAGCACCGTGCCCTTGTGCTGCGCGAATGCCGTCAGCAGCTCGAACTCCTTCGCGCGCAGCTGCAGCTGGTGGCCGTCCAGCGTCACCTCGCGGCTCGCCTGGTCGATCCTCAGGCCGCCCACTTCCGTGACCTCCGGCGTCTCACGCTCGCCCTGCGAGCGGCGCAACACCGCCTTCACCCGCGCCACCAGCTCGCGCGGGTTGAACGGCTTCGCCATGTAATCATCGGCCCCGATCTCGAGCCCGACGATCCGGTCGATGTCGTCGCCCCGCGCCGTGAGGATGATCACCGGCACGTTGCTGGTCTTCCGCAGTTCCTTGCAGACCGTGAGCCCGTCCATCTCCGGCATCATCAGGTCCAGCACGATCAGGTCGGGACGGACGGACTTCGCCTTCTCCAGCGCCTGCTTGCCGTCGTGCGCCGCCTCCACGCGGAAACCTTCATTATTAAGGTATAGCCGCGCGAGCTGGACGATGTTCTTTTCGTCGTCGACGACGAGGATGGTCCCCGGCATAAGCGTTGAACCCTCTATCTGTACCGGGGCCATTATAAAGCGAAGTGAGCAGGCGGGCGGACCGCTTGCTCACTCCCTGCCTCAAGTTGTCACACCCTGCGCCTACAGTAGACGCGCAAACGGCCCGCCCCACCCCGTCACCCTATGCCCGGTCTGTGAACCATCTGCCAGCGAAGTGTTAACCACCTGTAAACCGCCCGCCCCCACAACCTCTTTGTAACACCCGTGTCGGCCCCGGCCTCAAGTCTCCGGCAGTCCCGCGTTCCCAGTCCCTACCCTCCAGTCTCCAGTCTCCAGCCTCCAGCCTCCAATCCTCCCTTCCCAGCCCCAGCCCCAGCCTCAGACCCTCCAACCTCCAACTTCCAACATCCAACCTCCAACAGGCCGGCAGGCCTGTAACATCCCGCCCCTCCTCGCGTTGATCCTTTCGGCGCGTAGTGCGCGGATCTGCGCGAAGCTACCGCCGCACCGGCTGGGTGCCAGCACCGCACAGATCGCGGGCATCCCGCCGATGCTGAGACTGGGAGAGGCTGCTATCATGACCACCGCTACAGCACATAACGTCACCGGCATCGAGCCCGCCGCCACCGCCCGCTGGCTCGCCCGCGCGCTTGAGCCCGCCCGCCGCGACGTCCGCACCGGCCCCACGGCCGAGGCCGTCGACCGCATCCGCGCCCGCGTCTTCGGCGAAGCCCTCAGCGCAAAGCCCCCGCGCCGCATCGCCGCCTAACGCCGCACGCCACCGTCGTCACAGCAAGATGCCCCGGGCATACGCGGGGCATCTTCGTGCGCCTGCCGCGCGACGCCCGCCATATCCCGGGCCGGCATGATGATTTTCGTCGTTCATGAGAGGACTCACATAACCGGTCGTGAGGACAGAATCGCGAAACGCTGAACCACAGATCGCCCGCCCTCTTGACAGCATCCAACGCGGTGATAACATTGGTTTCGCCGATCGGACTGGGCGCCCATCGTCGCGCCCCAAGACGACCCCTCCCCCGCCCGGGCCGCCGCAGGAAAGGCGGATCGATCATGCGTACGCTCACGCGACTTCTGGCCATCGCCGCGGTCGTCGCCGCAGGCTTGCTGGCCTCGCACGCGCCGACCCGCGCCGATCCGGGCATCGGCACCAGCCCGGGCGGCTCGCTGGCGCCCGGCACCATCTACGAACCCGCGCCTGGCGCACCCGCACCCGGCCCGCTGCCTGCGCCTGTCCCGGTGTTCGCGCCCGCCGCCCTGGGCCTGCCGGCCGCCGCCGTCGTCGATTCGATCTCCTACGGCGACACGACCGTCGGCTTCCTCGCCGCGCCATTCCACGTCCTGTTTTCCGTAGCGCCCGGATCGACCGGCCACCCGCTGTCGCCGCCGTTGCCGCCGCACGGCAACGTCCTCAGCGACGCCCTTGGTGGCGGCGATGGCACCGTGGCAGGCGACATCTACGCCAGCTTCGCCCCGGCGGGCGGCATCGGCTTCGGCTCCTTCCCGCCGGCGGTCCCGCCGGTCCCTTGCGGCCCGATCCAGTCCAACAACCAGGCGGCCGATGAGAACGGCGTCGGGCTGTTCCCGTTCGGCGCGCCGAACGTCGGGCTCGGGCTACTGCCGGCTGATAACCTCGACAAGCTCGAGGTCCTCGACAACACGGCCGTCGACTTCCTTCCGCCGGGAGGCAACGGCGCTCCCGACGCGCCAGTATTCTTCACGGTAGACGCCGCCACCGGCCTCGCGCTGGGTCCGCTTCTCCCCTTCGGCGTCGTGCCCACAACGGCGGACATCCTGGCCTGGGATCCGGTCACCGCGACGCTCTACGACTGGATGCCGTTCTTCATCCTCGGGCTGACGCCCGCCGACGACATCGACGCCCTCGAAGTCGGCTACCAGAGCGGCGCCCCGATTGCCGCCGGATACACCGGCTTCCCCGACATCGCGTTCTTTTCATTGACAGCCGCCTCGCCGGCGCTCGGCGGCCTCGGCACCTGCTTTGGGCCGGCGACGGGCGGCGATATCTTTGGCGGCGCCGGCGGTCCCCCCGTCTCGTTCATCGACGCCGAGATGCTCGGACTCGACACGCTGCGTTCGGGCGGCTTCGCGGACGACGAACTCGATGCCATCGACTTCGTCATCGCCAGCGGCGCCGACCTCGACGCGGACGGGATCGACGACGCCGCGGACTTCGACGACGACGGCGACCTCGTCGGCGACTCCATCGACAACTGCCCGACGGTGGCTAACGGTCCGGCGCAAACGGGCATCCCCGGTGTCGGTAATCAGACGAACACGGACGGCGACAGCCTGGGAGACGCCTGCGACCCGGACGACGACAATGACGGCGTCCTCGACGGTGGCGACAACTGCCCGACGGTCGCGAACGCGGGGCAGGCGAACACCGACAGCGGCCCGCCGCCGCCCGCCGGTAACACGGGCTCGATCGACAACGGGCCGGGCGTCGCCAGCGTCGATGGGACCGTGCCCAACGGCGATGGTCTGGGCGATGCCTGCGATCCGGACCGCGACAACGACGGCCTGCCCGACGTGTTCGACACGAACCCGCTGGTCGGCGGCGCGAGCCCCTGCGCTCCGTTCGCCGGGTCGACCGACGGCCACCCGAGCCCGGCCTTCGGCGACATCACCAACGACGACAACGCCAACGGCAACCCGGCGGCGCCCATGGGCAGCGACGCGGCCGACAACGGCCCGTCGTGGGACACCGACAACGACGGGGTGCTCGACGGCGTCGAGTGCGCGTTGAGCACGAACCCGCGGAACAGGTTCTCGAAGCCGACGGTCGCCATGTGCGGCGGCGGTGGCGACGCCGATGCGGACGGGCTGCCGGCTTCGGCCGAGAACTGCAAGTGGGGGACGTCGGATGGCGCCCTCAATACCGACGGCGACGCAAAGAAGGACTGCACGGAGGCGAACGACACCGACGGCAACGGCTTCCAGAACTTCACCGGCGACACGATCAACTCCGCGAAAGCCGCGAACAACCTGATCGGCAAGACGGAGGACTACGACCTGGATGCGAACGGGCTGGTGAACTTCACGGGCGACACGATCCTGTCCGCGAAGATGGCGAACCACGTCGTCGACGCCGGGCACCCGCTGGGGTACTGCCCGCTGCCGCCGTAGCGATCACCGTACAGGAGTAGCCCCGCTACCGTAGACGAGGTCCAGCCCTGGAGCGCTGCGCAGGCACCGCGCAGGAGAATCGGGAAGAAAGAGCGAGGTACATCATGCGGCTGCAACGAAAGCTAATGTTGGGGGCGCTCGGCGCGCTTGCGCTGCTCGTGCTCGGGGCCGGCGCGTTCTTTGGCGCGCGCGCGCAAAGCGGCGGCGGCCAGGCCTCTGCCAACAGCGGCCCCGGGGTGGCCGCCGGTGACGAAGCGCACGTGGCGGCGAGCGCGGGCGCGACCGGCGTCGACCCCTTCGTGAACCAGTACGCCGGTGAGTTCCTCTGCGGCGACGCGTCACTGCTGACCTTCCCTGGGTTTACGCCGCCGCTTGGTCCGGGGTTCTACAACACGGAGATCAGCATCCACAACGCGAACTCGGTGCCCGCGCTGATCCAGAAGAAGGCCGTGCCGATGCCGCTGGTGACGCCCGAACAAATCGGCCTGCCGACGCAGCGGCTGTACTTCCAGATCCCGCCGGATGCCGCGTTTCAGACCGACTGCACCGACATCATGAATCAGTTCTTCCCGGCGGCATCCCCGCTCACGTGCAACGGCTTCCCTGTCCCGCAGCCGCCCAACGCGTTCTGCAAGGGCTACCTGGTCGTCGAAGGCGGCAAGCAGCTGGCGTCCGGCTTCATCGTCCCGGCGCCGCTCGACATGACCATCGCGATCACCGTGACCGGCCCGGGCCCGGGCGGGTTGACGGTGACGAGCAGCCTCGACTTCGAGCTGCAGCCCGGCCGTCCCATCCAGTATCTGCCGACGCTGCCCTGCCCGAGCGGCTGGTCGATCGTGCCCCCCTGCCCCTAACGGAGGACACGCGCCCCGCCTGTTCCGTCGTCATGACGCACGTGGAACAGCCCCCGCCGCCGCGGGGGCTGTTCCGCGCTCGCGCGAAGAGCTCGCTGAGAGGGCTCGTGCCGGCCCCAGCTAGCGCCGGTGTCTCCGCCGGATGTACAGTCCCGCTCCCGCCACGAGCATCGCTGCCGCAGCCGCGCCCACGGCGTACGCCGTGGCGTTGCGTCCGTCGTTGTCGGGTGACACCGGATCGACGAACGTACCCACCCCGCCGACGATCGCCGGCTTCGGCGTCGGGGTAGCGGTCGGCGTCCGCGTGTGCGTGGCGGTGGGCGTGGGTGTGGCGGTTGGCGTCGCTGTAGCCGTCGGCGTAGGAGTGCGCGTAGGCGTCGGGGACGGCAGCACGCTCTGAACCACCGTCGCTCCGGGGCAATAGACCGCATCGGGGTACGGCATGTTGCATAGCCAATTGATCCCGGCTGGGGAGTTTACTGCGCTGTCACCCGTATCACTGAAGGAAAAGGTTGTGGTTCCGAACCCTGTTGCCTGCACCGTCAGCAAGGCAAGCAGGCCGGGGCTCGCGGTGAGCGTCGTCGGATATGGGTACGCCAGCCTGTTGTCGCAGCGGATGTACGATGCGGACCCTCCAATGATCCTTGGATATCCCGTGCCGATGCTCGGGCAAGACCACGCGTTCCCAAACCCGAACGGCGGCGGGCTGTTGTTGAAGTCAGGGTTGTCATCGAGTGCATCGGGCGGGACATCAGGTAGGTCGATACCGATGGCGACGCCGCCGGACCACGATACCCGTGCCTCCCACGCGTCCGGTGTCCCCTGCGTGTTCACAAGGCAGAAGGCTACCTGGTACGTGCCGCTCGCGGGTCCATCCGCGCGAGTCGTGTCGATCGGCTGGCACGGCCGGACCCCGTTCGCCGGATCCGCATCGATCGCGAGGTGCGGCACGCCCTGCGCGTCGGGCGTTGCCGTCGGCTCAAGCGTCGGGCAGGCGACCATGCACGGCGTGGCGGTGGGAGTCGCCGGGAGCGGCGTCCACGTCGGCGTCGGCGTCTCCGTTTGCGCGAGTACCGTGTCCTGGGCGACCGACGCTCCCGGGCACAGGATGTCGGCGCAGCTCCGTTCGGACGTCCCGGTGTATACCGCGGACGCAACGTGCAGCGCGAACGTCTCCGTGCCCGGACCGGTCGTGCGCATCGTCAGCATCGCCAGCAGGCCGGGGTTTGCCGCCAGGGAGTCGACATGTACCGGTGCACGGTCCGAGCAAACGATTTGCGCGGTGTCCTGGTAGTACCCGTTTCCGACCGGTTCGCCGAGCGGTGCGTTGCAGAGCCAACCCGGGCCGAATCCGAACGGAGGCGCCGACTCGTTGAAGTCCGGATTATCCGCGAGCCCTTCATCCGCGTTCGGAACCTCGACCGCGACCGCGACGTCGCCCGTCCATGTGACGTAGGCGGCGAACACCTCTGGCGTCGCCGCGGCACCCACCAGGCAGATCGCCACCTTATAGGTCCCGTTGGTCGGGGCGCCCGTGCGCGTCGCGTCGATCGGGCTGCACGGACGCGTGCCGTTTGTCGGGTCCGCGTCGATCGCCATGTACGGCAGACCCGCCGCCGCGGCGGGCGGAGCCCACGGGCGCGTGCTCGTGCCGAAGAACCCCGTCGCGAAGGCGGTAGCACCGAACGCCGTGAGCGCTGCGAGCACGGCAAGGCGCCGCATGGTCTCCCCCTGGGTGGCTGGCACCTCGGGAAATGGCGGGGTGACGCCTACTCTACGCCTGCCGTGGTGGGATTGCAACAGCCATCCCGCCCGCGCACCTCACGATATACTCGCGCCATCCACCATCGGCGCGGGGGAGCGGGCGCGTGCAGCTCGAGCAGTGGCAGAAGAACCTCTACGCCACCTGGCTGGCGCAGTTCCTCGCGCTGATGGGCGCCAACCTCGTCTTCCCCTTCATCCCTTTCTTCGTCAAAGACCTCGGCATCGAGTCCGACTCGGACGCCGCGCTCTGGTCCGGCATCCTCGCCACCGCTACCGGCGCCATGCTCTTCGTGTCGTCGCCGCTCTGGGGCGGCCTCGCCGACCGCTTCGGCCGTAAGAACATGCTCCTGCGCGCGTACGCCGGCGCAACGATCACGATCACGCTGCAGGCCGCCGTCCAGAACGTCTGGCAGCTCTTCGTGCTACGCGGGCTCCAGGGCGCGTTCGTCGGCACCATCCCCGCCGCAACGGCGCTGATCGCCGGCGGCACCCCCGCCCGCCGCCTCGCCTACGCCCTCGGTCTGATCCAGATGGCGGTCTTCACGTCGCAGACCATCGGCCCGGTCGTCGGCGGCGTCATGGCGGGCGCGGTCGGCTTCCGCACGACATTTGTCCTCGGCGGCCTCATGTACGTCGTCTCGTTCGTCGTCTGCCTCGTCTTCGTGAAGGAGGAGTTCGTCCGCCCTGAACCCGGCAGCCAGCCCTCGTATGCCGAGAACCTCGGCGAGGTCATCCGCGTCCCCACGATGCTGCTGCTCATCACCGTGATGTTCCTGATCAGCTCCGCCGCCGTCTTCGTCCGCCCCGTCGTCCCCCTGCTCGTCGAGAGCTTCGCCGAAGGCGACATCGAGACGAAGACCGGCTTCGTCTTCGCCGCCGTCGCCCTCACCAGCGCCGTCGCCTCCGTCATGTCGGCGCGCGTGGCCGGCCGCGCCGGCTACCGCAACGCGCTCGTCGCCGCGACCTTCGGCGCCGGCATCGCCTACATCTTCGTCGCCTTCGCCAACTCCCTGTTGCCGCTGATGGTCCTGATGGCGCTCGTCGGCGTCTTCAGCGGCGCGATGATCCCGACCGTCAACGCGCTGATCGGCGCCGCCGCGCCCGCCGGCAAGCACGGCTCGGCGTTCGGCCTCGTCGGCAGCGCCCAGGCGCTGAGCTTCGCCGTCGCGCCGCTGCTCGGGGGCGTCACCGCCCAGCAGTTCGGCATCCACGCCGGCTTCCCGATCGTCGGCGCCATGCTCGTCGCCGTCGCCGCCCTCGCCTGGCTGACCGTGCGCGAACCGGCGGCGCTCACCGTCGCCGACGAAGCGGAGCTTGCGGAACGCGTCGCGCCCGCGCCGCGCTGACGGGGGCCTCAGATCCACCGCCGCCAGCGGAACCACGCCAGCAGCCCCATTGCGATCGCCACCATCACCCCGAGCATCACGAAGTACGCCGCGTGGTAGCCGTACTCCGGCACGTTGCTGAAGTTCGTCCCGTAGATCCCCGCGATCAGCGTCAGCGGCAGGAAGATCACCGTCACGATCGCCAGCGTCTTCATCACGTCGTTGATCCGGTTGTTCACGGACGACAGGTACGTGTTCAGCGCGCTGTCCGCCAGGTCGCGCACGCTCTCGATCATCTCCTCCACGCGCACCGTGTGGTCGTACACATCGCGAAAGTACATGATCGCCTCCGCCTCGATGATCCCCGGGTACTCGCCGCGGCTGAAACGGTTCACCACGTCGCGCTGCGGCAGGATCGAACGCTTCAGCCGCTGCGCGTTGCGCTTCAGCAGCAGCACCTCCTCCAGCGTCTCGCGCTTCGGGTTCGCCAGCACCTCCTCTTCGACCGCCGCCACGCGGTCGTCGATCGCCTCCACAACCGGATGGAAATCATCCACCACGACATCGATCAGCGCGTGCGCGAGGAACGCCACGCCGCGATGCACCACCGGGTGCGCCGCACGCGCCCGCCGCAGCACGTCGTCAACCGCGTGCACCGGCGAGCGGTGCACTGACACCACGAAGTTCGCGCCGATGTACAGGTTCAGCTCGTTCGTCGTCAGCCGCTGCCGCCCGGCGTCGTACGACACGTTATGGACGATGACGAACAGGTACGCGCCGTAGTCGTCCACCTTCGGCGGATCGATCAGCGTGTTGTAGCAGTCGTCAATCGTCAGCGGATGAAAGCCGAAGACGTCTCGCAGCACCCGTTCCCCATCGGCCCGCCCGTCCGCCTCCACGTCCACCCAGAGCAGCGCGTGCGGCTGGAGGAGCGCGTCGGCGATCTCCCCGGCCGACAGGCCGAAGCGCAGCTCGCCGTCGGCCATGCGGACGCACGCCTGCACCGTCCCCGCCGCTTCCGTCGCCGGTAGAGTAGCCATGACCTTCCATCTTATACGCAGCTCCGCCGCCCGTCCCCGAAGCTGTAATCTGGCGGCGATTCGCTGTACCCTGTCGGCGGAGCCACGCTCATGCAGCGCGCAGGTACGGGGAGGCCAACGTTGTACCAGGACCTCAGTATCTTCACGGGCAACGCACACCCGGAGCTGGCCAGGTCCATCTGCGGCTCGCTCGAGATGCCCCTGGGTCAGTGCGAAGTGTTCGAGTTCTCGAACGAGAACATCTTCGTCCGCATCATGGAGAACGTCCGCTCCCAGGACGTCTTCATCGTCCAGCCGCTGTCGGCGCCCGTCAGCAAGAGCATCATGGAACTTCTCATCATGATCGATGCCTTCAAGCGGGCCTCCGCCGGCCGCATCACCGCCGTGCTGCCCTACTACGGCTACGGCCGCAGCGACAAGAAGGACCAGCCCCGCGTGCCGATCACCGCCCGCCTGCTCGCCAACCTCATCGAGACCGCCGGCGCGGACCGCATCCTCACCGTCGATCTGCACGCCGGCCAGATCCAGGGCTTCTTCAACATCCCCGTCGATGAGCTCACCGCGCTCTACATCCTCAGCCGGTACTTCAAGGAGCGCGACCTCTCCGAGGTCACCGTCCTCGCCACGGACGTGGGCGGCGCGAAGCGCGCCCGCGACATCGCCCGGCAGCTCGATACCCCCCTCGCCGTCCTCGACAAGGAGCGCCTCGGTAACGACGAGCGCATCTCGTCGATGACGCTGATCGGCGAGGTCGAGGGCCGCAACGTGATCATCCCCGACGACGAGATCCTCACCGGCGGGACCATCCTCGCCGCCGCGCGCGTCGCCATCGCCCGCGGCGCCAGGAGCGTCACCGCCGCCTGCGTCCACCCCATCCTCTCCGACCGCGCCGCGGAGAAGATCTGCGAGAGCGAGATCCAGGAGCTCGTCGTCACCGACACGATCCCGCTGCCCCCGCACAAGCACGATCCGAAGATCACCGTCCTCAGCGTCGCCCCCATGCTGGGCGAAGCGATCACCCGCATCCACACCGGCCAGTCCGTCGGCGCGCTCTTCCAGTAGTCCGGCGGTTCACCTGCCCTCGCGCACCCCGCGTGGATCTCGCTGACCCCCGCGCGGCAGTGCCGAATGGACTGCACCGCCGGGACGATCGGCGGCTATGCTACGACCATGTGGCGCGCCGTCCCACCCCCGCGGTACGCGACACTGTTACGGGAGGAAAGGAGCGTCGATCAATGATTGGCACACGCACATTCGGCAGGAGACGGTTTCTTGGACTCGCCAGTGGCGCCGCGGCTGCCGGCGCAGTCGCCGCCGCGTGCAAGAACTACGGCGTCGGCACTTACGAAAAGCCGGCGGGAGCCGCCGCCAGTACCGGGGCCACGCCCACCGCGGCGGCGGCATCCAGCGACCACGCGGCGCCGCTGCCCAGCGCCGCCGACCGCCCGAAAACGTCCGGCAAGCTGGCCGCGATCTACGACGCCCGTCTGCTGCCCGCCGATCCCAACCCGAACAAGACGCTTGTGATGGAAGCGAGCGAGCAGCAGATCGAGGTGGCCGCCGGCGTGAAGTTCAACGCCTGGGGCTTCGATGGCACGGTCCCCGCGAAGGTGGTCCACCTGCGTCAGGGCGACACCATCGACTTCACCCTGCGCAACCGCTCGACGATGGGCCACTCGATCGACTTCCACGCGGCCCAGACGCCGTGGAACATCAACTACAAGACCATCCTTCCAGGCGAGGAGCTCAAGTTCGCCTGGCGGGCGAGCTTCCCGGGCGTCTTCATGTACCACTGCGGCACCGCGCCGGTGCTGCAGCACCTCGGCGACGGCATGTACGGCGCTGTGGTCGTCGACCCGCAACAGGCATTCGAGCCCGCGCGCGAGTACGTCCTCGTGCAGAGCGAGTTCTACCTGAAGAAGGCCGCCGACGGGAACTGGGAAGGCGACCTCACGCGTATGCAGGCCGTGCAGCCCGACTTCGTCGTCTTCAACGGCGCGGCGAATCAGTACCAGCCGCAGCCGCTCACGGCGACCCCCGGCGAGCGCATCCGCCTCTACGTGGTGAACGCCGGCCCGACCCTCTTCTCCGCGTTCCACGTGATCGGAGCGCTGTTCGACAAGGTCTACGTCGATGGCAACCCCGCCAACGTCATGCGTGGCATCCAGACGTGGACCATCCCGCCCGGCGGCGGCGCGACGTTCGAGCTCGTCATCCCGGAGGCTGGCCAGTATCCGTTCGTCACGCACAGCTTCGCGTACACCGGCCTCGGCGCGGTCGGACTGATCGAGGTCAAGTAGCGCTGCGCCGCGCCGTCCCGGCGCTACGCCGGCGACAGCTCCGACGTGCAGAACGCGCAGCGCGTCGCGCCCAGTGGCACGCTGCTCAGGCACCGCGGGCAGTCCTTCGTCGTCGGGTCTGCGGGACGCTCGGTCTTGCGCCGCTCCATCAGCTTGTTCACCGGCACCACGACGAAGAAGAACACCACCGCGGCGATCACCACAAAGGAGATCAGCTGATTGAGGAAGTGGCCGTACCGGAACGTGCTGTCGTTGATCGTGAAGTCCAGCGCGGAGAAGTCCGGCTGTCCCCCGATCGCCGCGATCAACGGTGTGATGAAGTCCGAGACGAGTGCCGTGACGACCGCGCCGAACGCGGCCCCGATCACCACCGCGACCGCCAGGTCAACGACGTTCCCCCTCAGCAGGAACTCCCGAAAGTCCTTGATCATGCTGCCTCCACGCGTCCGCCGGGGCTTCCGCACGCCTCCGACGCGAGAGTATGACCCTGCCTCCTCTGACGCTGTCAAACGCCCTTGTCAACGCTCCGCACCCGGCGTCTCTTCGGCCCCGGTGCCCGTTCATCGCCTGGGAGAGCGCGTTCGCTACACTGACGGCGTGGACAGCGTGCACCTCAGAGGCCAACGACCCGCATGAAGCTCTTCTCGAGGATTTTCGGCGATAACGACCGCGAGGTCCGCAAGTATCTCCCCATCGTCGACGAGGTCAACGCGCTCGAGCCAGGGTTCGAAGCACTTTCAGACGAAGAGCTCCGCGCGAAGTCCGACGAGTTTCGCGCCCGTCTCGCATCCGGCGAGACGCCCGACGCACTCCTCCCGGAGGCCTACGCCGCCGTCCGCGAGTCGGCCCGCCGCAACGTCGGTCAGCGCCCCTACGACGTCCAGATCGTCGGCGCCGTCGTCCTCCATCAGGGGAAGATCGCCGAGCTCAAGACCGGCGAGGGCAAGACGCTCACCGCCACGCTGCCTCTCTACCTCAATGCCCTCGAGGGCCGGGGCGCCCACCTCGTCACCGTGAACGACTACCTCGCCAAGCGCGACGCCCAGTGGTACGGCCCCGTCTTCGACGCGCTCGGCTTGAGCATCGGCGTCCTCCAGCACGAGGAGGCCTTCCTCTACGCGCGCGAGAAGCAGAGCGACACCGAGAACATGGAGCATCTCCGGCCGTGCGGCCGCCGCGATGCCTATCACGCCGACATCACCTACGGCACCAACCATGAGTTCGGCTTCGACTACCTGCGCGACAACATGGCGGTGTCGCTCGAAGCATCTGTCCAGCGCGAACTGCACTACGCCATCGTCGACGAGGTCGACAACATCCTCATCGACGAAGCACGTACGCCGCTGATCATCAGCGGCCCCGCCGAAGACAGCGCCGCCCGCTACCAGATGTTCGCCCGCCTCGCTCCGCGCCTGGTCGCCGAAGACGACTACACCGTCGATGAGAAGGCGCGCGCCGTGCTGCTCACTGAGCCCGGCGTCGAGAAGATCGAGAAGCTGCTCGGGGTGCAGAACATCTACGCGCCCGAGAACTATCGGCTCACCCGCTACATGGAAGCGGCCCTCAAGGCCCACGTCATCTACCGGCGCGATGTCGACTACGTCGTCAAAGACGGCGAGGTCGTGATCGTCGACGACTTCACCGGCCGCCTCATGTTCGGCCGCCGCTGGTCGGACGGCCTCCACCAGGCGGTCGAGGCGAAGGAAGGCGTCAGGGTCCAGAACGAGTCCATCACCTACGCAACCATCACGCTCCAGAACTACTTCCGCCTCTACGACAAGCTCGCCGGCATGACGGGTACCGCCGCCACCGAAGGCGAAGAGTTCTTCAAGATCTACAAGCTCGAAGTCGTCGTCATCCCCACGCACAGCCCGATGATCCGCGAAGACTACAACGACCTCGTCTACCGCACCGAGCGCGCCAAGTTCGAGGCGGTCGCCGAGGAGATCGCCGAAGAGCAGGCGAAGGGCCGCCCCGTCCTCGTCGGCACCGTCTCCATCGAGAAGTCGGAGTACCTCTCCGAGCTGCTCCAGCGCAAAGGCATCCTCCATCAGGTCCTCAACGCGAAGCAGCACGAGAGGGAAGCCGGGATCGTCGCCCAGGCCGGCAAGTACGGCGGCGTGACCATCGCCACGAACATGGCCGGCCGCGGCACCGACATTGTCCTCGGCGGCAAGCCCGATGGCCGTCCCGAAAGCGAATGGCAGGACGAGCACAACAGCGTCGTCGGGGCCGGCGGGCTCGAGATCATCGGCACCGAGCGCCACGAGTCGCGCCGCATCGACAACCAGCTGCGCGGCCGCTCCGGCCGCCAGGGCGACCCCGGCAGCTCCCGCTTCTACGTCTCCTTCGAGGACGACATCATGCGCCGCTTCGCGCCCGACTGGCTGCCCGGCATGATGCAGAAGCTCGGCATGGAAGAGGACATGCCCATCGAGAGCGGCTGGGTCTCGCGCGCCATCGAGACCGCGCAGACGAAGGTCGAGGGCCACAACTTCGACATCCGCAAGCACGTCGTCGAATACGACGACGTGATGAACACCCAGCGCGACGTCATCTACAAGGAACGGCACAAGATCCTCGAAGGCGCCGATCTCAAGTCGAACCTCCTCGACATGGTGCGCGAAGAATTGACCGCCATCGGCCAGGCGAACCTCCCGTCGGACAACGCCGACGACTGGGACCTCGAGGCCCTGCTCGCCGAGGTCAACTCCATCGTCAAGCTCTCCGACGAATTTGAGCCGCACGCCCTCATCGAGATGACCCCCGACGCCATCCTCGAAGCGATCATCCAGTTCGCCGAGGACGCCTACGAGGACAAAGAGGAGGAGATCGGCAGCGAGGTCATGCGCGCGCTCGAGCGCCTCGTCATGCTCCGTTCCATCGACACGCTGTGGGTCGAGCACCTCACCGCCATGGATGAGATGCGGCAGGGCATCGGCCTGCAGGCCTACGGCCAGAGCGATCCGCTCGTGGCCTACAAGCGCGAAGCCCACGACATGTGGGACCAGCTGCTCGTGAACATCCGCAACCAGATCACCCGCTCGATCTATCACGTCGAGATCGCCGCCGCCCCCCAGCCCGCGCCTCCTCCCGTCACCGTGGCGATGCAGCCCGGCGTCGCCGCCGAGACCGACGGCAACGGACGCATCGACCTCATGGACGATAGCCGCGCGCAGCGCGCCGTCGCCGCCGCGACCGGCGCGAAGGCGCCGCCGCGCAACCTGCGCACGAACCAGCCCGTCGAAGGCGGCGGCGGCCGCGCGGTCGTCGCCCAGAAGAAGCTCGGCCGCAACGAGCCGTGCTTCTGCGGCAGCGGCCGCAAGTACAAGAAGTGCCACGGCGCCGAATAGTCGCGGGCGGCGCACTGCTGTCCTCCTAAAGCAGGATGGTGAATCCTTCCCGCTCAAAGTGGCGGTCGTGCGTCAGCCAAGCTGCGCGTGGGTTAGCTCCAGCCCGACGTTCGCTGCCGCACCATCGCCGCCAGGCGGCCGCCCGAGCCCCGTACCCGTACGGACAGGTCTTCAGACCTGTCCTCGGACTCGCACTGCCATCACCAGACGACCGCCGCTGCTCGAACCGACGCTCCGCGGGCCGCCGCCCCCTACACCGCCATCCCCGGCGCCGGGTACCCGCGGCAGAAGTCCCGCACCTCCGCAGCGATGCGGTCAAGCGCGGCCTCGTCTTTGATGTTCGTCACCACCTCGTCCATCCACCGCCCGATCTCCCGCATCGCGTCTTCCTTCATCCCCCGCGTCGTCACCGAAGGCGTGCCGATGCGCAGCCCGCTCGGGCTGAACGGCTTCCGCGGGTCGAACGGCACCGTGTTGTAGTTGCCCACGATGTTGGCCCGGTCCAGCGCCTTCGCCGCCCGCTTGCCGATTACGCCCTTGCTCGTCAGGTCGATCAGGATCAGGTGATTGTCCGTCCCGCCCGTCACCAGGTCGAACCCGCGCTCCAGCAGCTCCCCCGCCAGCGCCCGCGCATTCGCGACCACCCGCCGCCCGTACGCGCGGAAGTCGTCCGTCGCCGCTTCCTTCAGTGCCACGCCAATCCCCGCGATCGTGTTCTCATGCGGTCCACCCTGCAGCCCCGGGAACACCGCCTTGTCGATCGCCTCCGCGTGCTCCTCGCGGCAGAGGATCATCGCGCCGCGCGGCCCGCGCAGCGTCTTGTGCGTCGTCGTCATCACCACGTCCGCGTCCGGCGCCGGGTCCGGGTGCACCCCCGCGACGATCAATCCGCTGATGTGTGAGACGTCCGCCAGGAAGTAGGCGCCCGCTTCTTTCGCGATCGCGCCGAACTTCGCGAAGTCGAACTGACGCGGGTACGCCGTCGCCCCCGCAACGATGATCCGCGGCCGCTCGGCCAGCGCCATCGCCCGCACCGCGTCGTAGTCGATGAGGTGCGTCTTCGGGTCCACTTCGTAGCGCACCGATGTCCAGAACCTGCTCGTCGCGCTCGCCGTCCAGCCGTGCGTCAGGTGCCCGCCGTGCGGCAGGCTCAGCCCCATGATCTTGTCGCCGGGCGAGAGCAGCGCCGTGTATACGGCCAGGTTCGCCGGCGAGCCCGAGTACGGCTGCACGTTGGCGTGCGCCATCCCGAACAGCGCCTTCGCCCGTTCCTGTACCAGCGTCTCCAGCTGGTCGATGTTTCGCTGCCCCTCGTAGTAGCGCTTGCCGGGGTACCCCTCCGAGTACTTGTTCGCGAGCACCGAGCCTGTCGCCTCCATCACCGCGCGCGACGTGTAGTTCTCCGACGGGATCAGGCGCACGGTCTCGATCTGATAGCGCTCTTCTTCCTTGATCAGACGGTAGATCTCCGGGTCGACCCGCTCGGTCTCCGCCAGGTACTGCTCGCCCACCTCGATGGTCATTCCCTGCTCCTTCGCGCCGCGAACGGCGCGGCTACAACCTGCTCAGACGGAGAATGAAATGGCCACGTCAGCGGGGGCTGGCGTGGCTCGCGAGCGTGCGAAACGGGCACCAGCCTAGCGGCGTGGCCGGCGTCCAGTGCCCGGGCGAATCCTTCTCGCGCTCATGCGTCCGAAGCGTAGCCAAGCCACCGGATCGTGTCAACGCCCGCCCATCGTCGTGTAGATGGGCAGTAATTCTGTCACACCCTAACTGGGCAGTGATTCTGTCACACCATGAAAGACAGAATCACGTTGAACAGCAGGGAACAGCGACGGGGGCAGGGCGTCGCCGCTGCGTCATGCGCGAAGTACCGGGCGCGACATGGTGGTTATGGTGTGGCTCTGTGCAACGAATCGGGCCTGGGTGGCGATCGTATGCCAACAGCCCGTTATGCGCTAACAACCGCCGCCGCGTCGATTCCGTCCCGCAGCGCGATGTGATACGAGGTTAGCGGAGCGATGGCACATCGGACGGGTTCCAACACCAGGCGTGTCCGCGGACGGTCGGTGCCTTTCAGTTCCATGACAGACCGTCAGAACGCGGGAAATGGCTTGTCACGCATCGCCCGGGAGCGTACGATCGGTTAAGTATTTCAGGGGCCTAATCTCGACAACCCGGTCCCATATGCGACTGGGAGTAGAGCAGAGAGGGGCCGCGTATGATCCGCCCGAAGCTCTTTGTAGGGGCTCTCCTGCTTGCGGCGTTCGCGATTGGCGGCGGGTTACTCGCGTTCGAACGACTGGTCCAGGCCGACCTCCAGGGCGTCCCTCACCTTGAGATCGACGCGGACACGACGAATGGCACGGCGCCATGTAGCCCTGTGGACACGTCGCGTACGGGCGCGCCGACAAGCGGCACCTATACGGTGGCGGTCTGCATTGACGAACACGGGGTGGATCCCCCGGACGCATTCGACGCGTTCGTTTTCTACAACGGCGCGCCGGCGGGGATCGTGTCGGCGCCGGAGGTCGCGAACGCCGCGCCGGCGCTCGACGACAACCCGGACGCGAATGATGGCGCGGGGTCGACGCACCTGGGGACGTCCTGGGACTGCACGTCGTTCGGGTTCGCGTTCCCGGTCGCGGCAAGCCCGGCGCATATCGTGTGCAACGCTTCGTTTTCGGCTCCGGACATTGAGCTGACGGCGAACCCGGGGTTGTTGGCGACGCTGACGCTGACGGCAAACGGCAGCGGTACGGTGACGTTTGCCATCTCGAGTGATGGTTCGTCGAACATAAACGTGCCGGCGAACCCGCAACCCAACCTGGTCTGTGCGATCGACATGACGTGTCCGGGCGGCAGCGTCGTGCAAGGCGGCCTCGTTCCGACGGCCACGCCGACGCGGACGAACACGCCGGTGGCGGCGACGGCCACGCCGACGCGGACGAACACGCCGGTGGCGGCGACGGCGACGCCGACGCGGACGAACACGCCGGTGGCGGCGACGGCCACGCCGACGCGGACGAACACGCCCGTGGCGGCGACAGCGACGCCAACGAGGACGAACACGCCGGTGGTGGCCACGGCCACGTCCACGAGCACGAACACGCCGGCCGCGGCGACGGCGACGCCGACGAGGACAAACACGCCGGTGGCGACGGCGACGCCGACGAGGACGAATACGCCGGGGGCGGCGACAGCCACGCCGACGCGGACGAATACGCCGGCGGTGGCCACGGCCACGTCCACGAGGACGAACACGCCGGTCGCGACGGCGACAAACACGCGGACGGCAACGGCGACGGCCACGAGGACGAGGACGCCGACGGCGACGGCGACGAGGACGCCCGGAACGTGCGGCGACCGCGACGGCGACGGCGTCTGCGATGCGGTGGACAACTGCCCGGACGCGCCGAATTCCGGCCAGGCGAACTCGGACGACGAGATCGACAACGGCCCATCGGTAAGCCACGATGATACGACGGTGCCGAACGCAATGAATGACGCCGAGGGCGACGCGTGCGAGACCGACGGCGACGCCGACAACGACGGTCTGCCGGACGCGGAGGACACGGAGCCGCTGGGCGCCACAGGTATCTGCGCCGCGTTCGCCGGCCAGACTGACTTCCACCCCAACTCCGCCGGCGGCGACCTGACGAACGACGACAACCAGAACGGGAAGCCTGCGCCGCCGATGGGCATTGACGCCGCCGACAACGGGCCGTCATGGGATACGGATAACGACGGCGTGCTCGATGGCGTCGAATGCCGGCTCGGCACAAACCCGCGAAACGCATCGTCGAAGCCGACGACGCTCGCCTGCGCGAAGATGGTACGGGGAGGCAACAGTGTGTCGTCCGACCGCGATCACGACGGCCTGACTGCGGCCGAGGAGAATTGCAAGTGGGGTACGTCTGACAGTAGCGCGGACTCTGACGGCGACGGCGAGACTGATTGCGTCGAGGCAAACGATACCGACGGGAACGGCGTCCAGAACTTCGCGGGCGATGTCTTCTCGTCGGCCCAGGCGTCACTGGGACTGATCGGGAGGACGATGGACTTCGACCTCGATGGAAACGGCGTCGTGAGTTTCACCGGCGACACGATCCTGTCGGCGCGGCTGGTGTTCCACGTCGGAGACATCTGCCTGTAGATGCCCGGGTGGCGCCTGCGCTCCCGGCGCACCGCCGCGGGCCACGCTGTGTGATCGACCGGGCCGGTCTCCAGCTGCTGACAGCTCCTCGGGCATCGACGTCGAACCCGGCGACGCCGCGCCTGTCGTATAGGGAATCAGGGTTAACGATTCGCACTCCTTACAGAGGCAGTTAGAGGCCAGCGTCGCGATCGTCTCATCGTGTGAGCGGCTGAGGGACCGTGGGCTCCCGGCGCCGTCGTTCCTTGAGTACCGGCTCGAGGACGAGTTGCGCCGCGCCGCGGCCACGCGTACCCGCTCTCCGTCGTCGTCCTCAGCGCACGCTCGCTGACATCGAGCGAGTCGCAGACGAACGTCGGGGCCGTTGGCGCGCCAGCGGCGGAGGCCGCTGCGCGCTTCACGGATCTGCTCAGCTGGCTCGGCGGAGACATCGTCGCCGTGCTGCCGGACACGGACCAGGTGGACGCGGCCACGGTGGCGGACCCGATGGCGAAGTACGATCGAGGCGCGCTGCAGCGCTGCGCGGAGCCGTGCATCCGACGGACTCACCGTCAGGTGACTCGCCTGCTCGGCTCGGGGTGGACCCGCGCGGTGCCGACGCCGCATCGCGCGCGACGCCGATGGCCCCGCGCGCGTCTCGCGGCGTGCGCGCCCTATCCTGCCGCCGCGTCGCCGCCCGCCCGCGTCAGCGGCGCCACCGCTACAGCGCATGACTCCCATAAGTTGTCAATTCCGTCCATTGCCATTGGCAGCGACTCTGCTTATACTCGCCGCACCCTTCCGCAGGATGCGGCTGGGTTCGGGCGCTGCCGCCCGGAGCGGGGGAGGGTGGCTCTGGATGGACGTTTCGGGTTTCCCCAAGTGCCAGAAGTGCAAACAGGGGGATCTCGTCCCGCTGTCTGACTTCGGCAGCCAGGGCGCCGCCATCCACTTCAAAGCCTGGGCCTGCACCAATCCCGAGTGCGGATTCAACATCAAGATCCGCAACGGCGACCTGTACATCGATGAGCCGATCGCCAGCGGCGCCCTGCACAGCCCCCGCCTGCGCTGAGTCTCCGGCTGCGGCACGAACGCCAGGAACGCGACTGCCGTCCGTCCTCGCAGCAAGCCCCGTCGCCGTGCGCCACACTGAGCGCGTGGACAAGCCTTCCGGCCCGCCGCTGCGCATCATCGCCTACTCCGACTACGTCTGCCCATGGTGCTACATCGCCCTCGATCGCCTGGAGCAGCTCCAGCGGGACTACCCGGTCGCGGTCGAGTGGCGCCCCTTCGAGCTCCACCCCGAGACCCCCCGCGGCGGCGCGCATCTCGCCGGCCGTCTCGGCAGTAGCGCCCGTGCGGCGGCGTATCGCGACAACATTCTCGCCCTCGCCGCGGATTCGAAGATCGAGATGCGCATGCCGGAGGTCGTCGCCAACTCCCACCTCGCCCTCGAAGCTGCCGAATTCGCGCGCGAGCACGGCGGGTTCGACCGCTATCATCATGCCCTCTTCGCCGCCTACTTCGCCCGCGGCGAGGATATCGGCGACGTCGATGCACTGTGCGCGCTCGCGCGGCTCTCCGGCGTCGACGACCAGCACCTGCGCCAGGCCCTCGCCGATCGCCGTTACGCAGAGGACATCGACCGCACGATAGATGCCGCCCGCGCGGACGAGATCGTCAGCACGCCCACCTTCATCTTCGAAGGCGGCTTTCGGCTGGTCGGCGCGCAGGAGTATGCGGTCTTCGCCAGCATCACGTCGCGCCTGCTGGCGCGCCGCCCGGTCTAATGCTTATCCGAACCGGTGGGAGTCCAGGCAGTCCGGTGGCGTAAGGTTCGGCGTCGCCGCCAGCGACTCCTGCGGCTCCTTCTCGTCGACGGTCGAAACGAAGCCCTGCGGCGAGATCGAGTTGGTAAACCGTGCCGGGGTTCCGCTCGCCTCTATCCAGAGCTTTGACGTGCGGTCGGCAAGCTTCCGCTCAAAAAGACGCGCCCCGACGCCGGCGTCGAATCCGCTGTCCACCGTATCCGGGTCGTCGATGGCGATGGTCAGATCTTGAACATCTCGCGGACGCTGCTCGATCTCGACGTAGTCTCTCCCAAAGAGATTGTCGTACAGCACGACTTTCTCGCCGCGGTCCTCGCCGGTCGCGCATTCCTTGATCGATTCGCCGGTGTAGTGGTGTACCGCAATGGCCGTACCGTGCAGTGGCTGTCCCTGCTCGTCCTCGATTTCCACCGGGTCCGCCGTCCGCGTGAACTCGATCCTGCCGTCGACGCCCCACTGCACTTCGAAGCCGGCGACTGTGCTTACGGGACTCGCGACATTGAAGATGTGTCCTGACGTCACTGCCACCACAGCCTTCTGCAGCTGCAACCGCTCGCTGGTGGACAGCGGCTCCGCCTTCGTGACCAGCGCCTGGATCTTCGATGCTCCGTCGTCGCCGCCGCTGCTCGAACCGCAGCCGCCAAGCGTGATCGTCGCGGCCAGTGCGAGCGCGCACACCATCGCGCCGCGCGATGCGAGAGCATGTATACGCCGGTGCCGGAGCAGCCTCACCCTCGCCTCCTCTTCCTCCGCTGCGCTTCCGAACGTGTCGCTAGGTATCACGCGCCGCGCCGGCGTGTCAAGAACGCCTCCGCAGATCGAAACGTGCTCCCGTGCCGCGCGTTTCGCGGATCACGAGACGTCGACGGCGACCCGTTGGAAGCCTCCGCGCGCGGTAGCGCCGCGGCGGTTGAATGGCTAGACTCCCCCGGGGAGCAGAAGGCCAGGGCACATCGATGACGGCAGCGCTTAGACTTCGGCTCCTGTTTTCCGCATTCGCTCTCGTCGCCTGCGTCGCCAACGTCGCGCTGGCATCAGCTCAATCGCCAGCGGCTCCTGCCACCATCAGGCCCGAGGTCGCGTCCAGCAACGATAGCGGCACCCGCGTCGACATCCGGATCAGCAACGTCGAAGACCTCGGCGCGTTCGAATTCGTCCTCGTATTCGACGGCAACCTGGCCCAGGTCGACCGCGTCGAGAAAGGCGAGTTCCTCGGATCGAGCGGCCGCGAAGTGCTCTGCCTCGACCCCACGATCGACACCGCCGCGGTCCGATACGAATGCGTGACGCTTGGCGCCGAGCCGGTACGCGGAAGCGATGGTTCGGGCGTGCTCGCTTCTGTCTTCCTCACCCCGAAAGCGAAGGGCAAGACCGCCGTCGAACTCACGCATGTCAAGCTTCAGAATCCCACCGCCGTGACGATCGACAGCCGCGTCGACGACGCTACGCTCGAGGTGTTCGGGCACGACGGCCGCAATGAGTGGATCTTCTGGTCGCTCATCGCCGGCGGCACCGTCGCCGCGATCGCGATCCTGGTCGCCGCGGGAGGCGTGCTCCTGGCCCGCCGCCAGCGCGCGGGCGCGGCCATCTCCTGATGCCCCGTTCCGCCGGGTTCTCGCCGTCCGCCCGAAAATGTGGAGGTTTGCCCTCGGGGAATCCCTGAGATTCGGCCGTTCGTACTTGACTTCCCCTACACCCCGGCGCGCATCACCGACTATACTTGCACGGTCGGGCCGGCGCCCCGGTGGCGCCTGCGCGACGTGATCGCGCGCGGCGAGGTCGCCGCATGCCATCGAGTCCATCCGTGATCGAAGGAGAGAGAACGACATGCGGCTGATGACGGCGGTTCTTGCGGCGGCCTTTTCACTCGGCACGATCGTCGCCGGCAGCATGATGACCTACTCCCACTTCGCGTCCGCCGACACGCAGGGAGTCGCCCACCTCGAGCTGGACGCCGACACCACGAATGGCACCAGCCCCTGCAACCCGATCGACGCCACCAGAACGGGCGCACCGACCAGCGGCACCTACACCGTTGCCATCTGCCTCGATGAGAGCGTTGGCGCCCCCGACGTGTTCGAGGCCACGCTCAACTACTCCGGCGCACCCGGCGGCATCGTCTCCGCCGTGAACGGGAACACCACCGGCGACGCGCTCGATGCGAACCCCGACTTCAACCAGGCTCCGGGGCCAGCCGGCAACGGCACCAACTGGAGTTGCACCGGCCTCAGCTTCGCGCTTCCGGTGGCAACCCCGAGCCCGGCGCACATCACCTGCAACAACAAGGGCTTCGTCGCCGGCGAGCTCACCGCAAGCCCCGGCCTGCTCGCCACGTTCACGCTGACCGCCAACGGGTCCGGTCCCGTCACGTTCTCTTTCCAGGACGGCACATCTGCCGTGTATTCTTCCCCAAACCTGGTTTGCGGCGCCGACATGGCCTGCCCCGGCGGCACCGTCGTGCAGGGCACCGGCCCCACGGCCACGCCGACGAATACGGGGACCGCGACCAACACCCCGACCGCCACCAACACCCCCACGGTCACCAACACGCCGACGGTGACGAACACCCCGACGATCACCAGCACCCCCACCGAAACCGCCACGCCGACTGAGACCGGCACTCCGACCAACACGCCCACCGTGACGAATACGCCCACCGTCACCAACACGCCCACGGTCACGAACACGCCGACCGTCACCAACACGCCGGCGCCCACGAACACGCCCGGGCCGACCAACACCCCCGCCCCAACGAATACGGCCGCCTCGGGTACCGTAGCCACATCGATCGTGGTCGGCGTCAACCCCACCAACACGCCGCGCCCGCCGACTCCTGCCGGCATCGCCACCGGCCCCGGCGCCGGCGGCGGGCCCGGTGGCGTCAGCACGCTCCCGAACACCGGCCAGGGCAGCAGCCGCGACTCCACGGGCTACCTGCTCGCCGGCTTTGCCCTCATCCTCAGCGGGACGGCCGTCATCGGCGTGTACGCTTACGCGCTCCGTCGTCGCTAGCAGGCCAGGCGGGACGATCCGTCCGGACTCTATAGGGGCCCTCCGTTCAGGAGGGCCCCTTGCATTCGCCTTCCAGCCTCCGCGGCGCGCTTGACTTTTCGCTCTAGCAGCAGACAATTGCAGGAATCCGGCCCCCCGCGCCGGCCGTAACATTGGTGACATCCCCGCGTCACCGATCCGATGCTGTCCGGCCGGCAGTGTTGCTCTCACGGAGGTCTGCGATGAACAAGCGCATGGACGTGCGGCGATCGCGCACCCTTTCGGGGCTGCTCACCATCCCCCTCGCCGTGGCGGTCGCGCTCGTGCTGCTCTCCGGCCAGCCGGCGACTCCGGCCCTCGCCAACTTCCACATTGCCCACATCGACGAGATCATGTCCGGCGTCGGCGGCGACCCCGGCCTCGCCTACGTCGAGATCCAGCAGGATGCCGGCGGGCAGGAGGTAGTCAGCGGCTCGAAGCTGACCATGTTCCATCCGGACGGCTCCTTCAACGTCCTCGTGGTCCCCAACCACAACGTTACGTTCCAGGCCACAGCCGGGCGCCGGTGGATCATGGCGGAGGACGGCGCCGTCCCCTTCCTCACGGCCTCCGGCATCACCCCGGACTTCACCTTCACGATGCCCGCCCTCCCCGCCGACAGGTTCTCCAACACGAACGGCATGATCTGCTGGGGCAAACCAACCTTTGACTCGATGCCTTCCGACTTCGGCTACGTCGACTGCGTCGCCTACGGCAACTACAGCGGTACCAACGTGCCCGCCACCTCGACCGCCCCCACCTACCTCCCCGCCGGTGACGGCACCCTCAGTCTCCAGCGCGTCTCCAACACCTCCAACGATCTCAACGACTTCAAGCTGCGCTGTCCCTCTCCCCAGAACGACGCCAACGCCGCTGGTGGCTTCGGCGCCTGCAGTACGGCGACCCTCACGGTCACCAAGCTAGTCACCAACAACGACGGTGGCGCGAAAGTCCCCGCGGACTTCTCGCTCCACCTCAAGAGCGGCGCAATGGACATCGCCGGTAGCCCGCACGCCGGCAGCGCCGCCGGCCTCGCCTACACCGTCGTGCCAGGTACCTACACGCTCAGCGAAGACCCCATGGCGTCCTACACCGGCACCTTCAGCGGCGACTGCAACGCCGGCGGCATGATCACCCTCGCCGCCAACGACACGAAGACCTGCACCATCACCAATGACGACCAGAAGCCCACGCTCACCGTGCGCAAAGTCGTCATCAACGACACCGGTGGCATCAACGTCGCATCGGACTTCAGCATGCACGTGAAGAGCGGCGGCGTCGACGTCGGAGGCAGCCCACAGGCCGGTTCCGGCGCCGGCACCATGTACTCGCTCGCCGTCGGCGCCTACACCGTCAGCGAAGACCCCCTCAACAGCTACACCGCGGCGTTCTCCGCCGCCTGCAGCCCCGGCGGCGGCGTCACGCTCGCCTTTGGCGACGCCAAGACCTGCACCGTCACCAACGACGATCCCTGCACGGCGGACCTTGATGGCGATGGCGTGTGCGATCTCCTGGACAACTGCCCGGGCCTCTTCAACCCCACACAGGCCAACACGGACAACGAGATCGACAACGGCCCCGGCGTCGCCTCGCGCGACACCAGCGTGCCCAACGCCGTCGCCGACACCGAGGGCGACGCCTGCGAGACCGACGGCGACGCCGACAACGACGGGCTGCCCGACGCCGAGGACATCGAGCCGCTCGGCGCCACCGGCATCTGCGCCGCCTTCGCGGGCTTCTCCGACGGCCACCCCAGCCCCGCCGGGGGCGACCTCACCAACGACGACAACGGCAACGGCACCCCCGCCCCCGCCGACGGCGCCGACAACGGCCCTTCCTGGGATACCGACAACGACGGCGTCCGCGACGGCGTCGAGTGCCAGCTCGGCACGAATCCCCGCCTGGCCTCATCGAAACCGAT
>Ga0334722_10000660_pt1 | contig 49017 bp, 77 predicted proteins | sample C3_bottom_MG_FD_207210 | JGI IMG/M metagenome (GOLD analysis project Ga0334722, IMG submission 207210) | Sediment microbial communities from Yellowstone Lake, YNP, Wyoming, USA - C3_bottom | ecosystem: Environmental > Aquatic > Freshwater > Lake > Sediment | place: USA: Wyoming | collected...
TTTGTAATGAAGCTGAAAAAAATTATGCAACTTGTGCAGCTGATTGTGGTTGAGGAGAAGCCCCTCTGCCCGAGGCATAAGATAGATGGCAAAAAAGAAATTCAAGCTATCAACATCAACTGCGGCTATAATTGCGATACTTGTTATTGTTTTCATAATTTTCTTTTCAACATCTGGGCAGACTGCTCAGTTTATTTCTGCAAAAGGACCGTCTAGTCAAACTCTTAAACCTGTTAGCTGCGTAGACACAGATAATGGTAAAAACGTAAATGTTGCGGGTAACTGCACCGATCGCACCAAAACTTATTCGGACTCCTGTGCAGTCAAACCTGAGAAATCTGGAGTCGCCGAATATTTCTGCAATAATAATGCTTGCACTTGGGAATTCATAGAATGTACTGGTGGCAAAACTTGCCAAGGCGGAAAGTGCGTTTTAATTATTCAACCTAGTAATATTTCACCTTAGCTATTTCTTCTTGCCTTTTGCTGTTTGCCTTTTTATGTGCTTGGCTGCCTTGCTGACTTCTTCTGCGGCTTTTGTCAAGTGCCTCTCTAATTCTTTCCTTACACGCGGAATGATTTCTTTTTCTATGCGCTCGCCAATCTGCGTAACTTCTTCTCCGCCGCGTCTTGCTTGCTTCCAATATTCCCAAAACAGGACATCTGCAAAATAAGGCCTTGATGGCGGAACTGGTCTTTCGGCAGCGTAGCCAAATGGAATTACCGCTATAATATCAATGTTATCAGGAATTCTACACTCTTTTCTAATTGGCGTTTCTGCAAACGCGCCAATCCAAGTTGAGCCAATCCCAAAGTTTGCAGCTGCCAGCAACATATTTTGAATTGCTGCAGCAACATTATGCGCTGCGAAAGTCTCGCGAGCTTTAGCTCCGTACTCGCGTACGAGCGAAGCTGGATCTGAGCAAGCAACCACGATAACAGGTGCTTGAGCAATCCAGTCTTGCTTCAAAGCTGCGCGAGCAATGGCTTTTTTCGTTTCCTTGTCTTCTACTATGATAAACTTCCAGTTAGGGTGGTTTCCTGCAGCTGGCGCTGCATTGCCAGCTTCCAAAATAGCATACAAAACTACGTCCGGTATTTTCCTATCAAGAAATTTGCGAACAGAACGCCTGCTTTTTATTACCTGGAACGTGTCCATTCAGAAGCTTTATATTTAGAGATATAAAAATCTATTCACTAATGGTTACGGCAAAGGCAGAGGTAATTAGGGAAGCTGATTTGGAGAAAAAAGAAGAACGCTTGTTGAACACACGATGGAGAGATGTTGCGAAAGCTGAAGGCGCTTTGAAAGATATGCAAAAACTGGTTGATGAAGAAATCACACTAGAAAAGCGCGGAGTGGAAAAAAGCGGAATTAAAGAAGCGATTTTAGGTAAATTTCGAGCTATTGCTCAGGATATTAGCGGTTTTCTTTCAGATACGCAAAAATCGCAAATTGTCTTTAACCAAATAGTGTATTACCGCAGCCTACTTCCCAAAGACAAGTTGAAAATGATCGGAGATGCCGTACTTAATGAATTGAGCGTTGCGCAGAGGAGACTGGCAGAGAACACAAATGGTGCTCGCGAAACCCTAGGTAGAATGGAATCGGATATGCGCAGATTATTCTCTGGTCTACCTCACGAAGAAGCGGAAGATGTTTTATTTGCTCTGGGTCTAGACGCCAGTCTTTTGCGAAAGAATTTCCTTTCGATAACATCCGCTCTTGAGACTGAGAAGAGAGTTCTAAAGGACTTGCGCAAGGTGCTTAAGAAAGAAGAAATAATTGTTTAATTCTGGCATAGCTTCGATATGTTTATATTGCCCTGACTTGCTTTTAGGCTATGCGCTATTCAGTTCTGGCAGACACGTACGAAGAGCTTGAAGGGACAGCAAAAAAACTTGCCAAAGCGGATATTATTTCTAAACTTTTGAAGAAAACACCTTCTGAAGATATCCCTGAAGTCGTTATGTTGCTTTCAGGCAGAATATTTCCGCCCTGGGTTGAAAGGGAGATTGGCGTTGCTGAAAATCTTTTGATGCGAGCAATTGCAAAAGCAACTGGAAATAGCGAAAAGGAAATCGTTGATAAATTCAAAAAGACTGGCGACTTGGGTTTGACCGTAGAATTTTTTATAGAAAAGAAAAAACAGAGAACTTTGGGCGAAGAAGAACTTACTGTAAGAAAAGTCTTTGATAATTTTAGGAAAATTGCCGAGCAAGAAGGCTCTGGCTCGCAAGACCGCAAGCTAAACTTGCTTGCGGAGCTTCTCGCATCAGCAAAAGCTAAAGAGGCAAGGTACGTCGCGAGAACTGTTCTTGAACAACTGCGAGTTGGTGTTGCTGAAGGAATTGTTCGTGATGCCGTTGCGAAAGCTTTCGATTTAAATCCTGAAGACGTTGAAAACGCTTGGAATTTCTTACCGGATTACGGCCAGATTGCAGCAATTGCTAAGGGAAAAGGCACAAAGGGCTTGCAGAAAATTGAACTGCAAATAGGAACGCCGTGCAATGTCTTGCTTGCAGAAAAAGTTCCTGATTTGAAAACTGCTTTAGAATCTTTTGATAAGCCGTTACTGCAATACAAATACGATGGGATGCGCGCTTTAATTCACAAAAAGGGCGAGAAAATTTGGCTTTTCACCCGTCGATTAGAGGACGTAACAAAAGCGTTCCCAGAAGTCGTTGAATACGCAAGAAAGAGCTTGAAAGCTCGCGAAATTATAGTGGATGGTGAGGCTATCGGTTTGGATCGCAAAACGGGCAAGCCAATTCCGTTCCAGCGGCTCTCTACGAGAATAAAGCGGAAATATGATGTTGAAAAAGCAGCAAACGAAATACCAGTTCAAGTAAATCTATTTGACATACTTTACTTGAACGGTAAAACTCTATTTGATAAAAACCAAAAAGAAAGATGGGAACTTTTGAAAAAGGAAGTCAAGGAAATTAAAGGAAAATTCAGGCTTACGGATTCTTTGGAAACCAAAGACTACAGGGAAGCCGAAAAATTCTACAAAGAGTCGCTAGCTGCTGGTCACGAAGGCCTGATAGTTAAAAACTTGGATTCGCTTTACATTCCTGGCCGTTCTGTTGCAGGAGGCTGGCTTAAGGTAAAGCCGACTTTAGAGAATTTAGACTTGGTGGTTGTTGGCGGCGTGTGGGGCACGGGAAAGAGAGCTGGCTGGATAGGCTCCTTGATTTTAGGTGTTCGTAATCCAGACACTGGAAAATTCCTTGAGTGCGGAATGATGGGCACTGGAATCAAGGAAAAGACAGCCAAGCCCGAGGATGTTACGCTAGCAGACATGACAAAAATGCTCAAGCCATTGATTATAGAAGAGAAAAGCCACCATATCAAAATCAAGCCCCGCGTAGTCATAGAAGTTGCATATGAAGAGATTCAGAAATCTCCGACTTATGAATCGGGTTATGCGTTAAGATTTCCCCGTTTTTTGAGATTGAGAGAAGATAAGGGCCCCGAAGAAGCAGACACGTTAGAAAGAATGAAGAAGATTTATGACATGCAGAAAGGAAGAGCGAAATAATTACTTCTTGTTTGTTCTTGGCCCTAAGATGTAGGAGCCCTGCATTTTGCCGTCTGCAAAATCTACGCGCATAGGGAGACCCGTACCATAAGAAACTGTAAGATTGCCTCTAAACATCTGCGCTGCATGCAAAAGATACTTGGTGCTATACTCACTTAAGCCCACATCGCTGCTGGTTGGGCTACCAAATTCCGGTGCCGGATACCTTCGTTTATTGAGACTGCCCGGTAAAACCTGTACTCTGCTTCTAAAATAAAGTACTTCTTCAGCAGTTGACGCCGCAGTTTCAATGCTATCGCAGAATACTTTGGCGGTAGTTGTAAAGCTTAATGGCAGGGTTGGCGTCGGTAGTCTTAATGTGGAGTCCATCCTCGGACGTACTGTATAGTAAGCTCCACTGCCCAGTCTTGATTGGAGTATGCCATCGCTACGCATTTCTATTGTGGAATTATTGATTCTTCGTAAATCGGGTAGAGACAAGCGATGGTCTCTAAGCGCACCTTGTGCTTCTGACTCAACATAAACTCCTGCTACGTGATCTTCACTGATAGCAAAATACCTTTGTCTAGAAATTTAACTTGAATTTCGTGTTGGTTTCCGATATCTGGCTCGACTATCGTCAAAAGGTCAAGCAGCGTCTTATCAAGAGACAGTTTAACCATTAAGCTAGCAATAAAATCAGAAAGGCATAAAAGAACTTTGATTAGGCTTCTTGCAATTGCGCTCTGAGCTGCGGGCTGGTTCTGTATCTTTCTTCGCCATCCGCTACTACTTTTCTAAGCAAACCTAAACCAACCAGCAAAGAAACCTTCTCTCGCAAGTCTACTGGATTGACTGGTTTCTTTACTATGTGCTCGAGACGTTCTTGTATCTGGTAGACGCTTACAGCTTCTGTTGGTTTTACTATTGGAAAAAATGCACCATCCAGAAGCAAATCAAGCGATACTCGGACCGGTCTTTTAGCTTTAGAGCGGGTCAGGCCCGCTCTCCTCCAATATCTTAGAACTGTGCCCTCGTTTACGCCAACTAAATCTGCCGTCTCCTGCGCTGTCATGCGCCCATATGCATCAAAGATTTGTTGTTGCTGTTCTTTTGGTATGTTTGGTCTACCTGGCTTTGTTCGCGCATACAAGTTCCATTTGTTCGCATGATAACGCACATATTGTTCTCTAACGCCAGTTCGCCTCTCTATCTGCATAGGCGTATAGCCTGCCGCGACATCTGACAGAGTGGCGCTTACGGTTTCCGGAGATAAGTATTTTCCTCGCATTTTAGCGTCTATATTGCAATAATCGCGCCTTACTATGTTTAAAATCTTTCGGGAGGTTGAAGCTACGCCGTGGAGTTCCAAGCGAATTTGAGCTTAAGACAATATGGAAAATAATATGCGAATCTGGTACACTTTACCTGAGAATGGGCTACTTTTCTTGCTAAAAACTAGCTAGAAAACGCAATTCTTTGCCCTATTGCAAATTAACCCCACCATTTCCTTTGGAAACTTGGAAAAGGGTGTTTCAAGCGAAATCAAAGGGTGTAAATTTACGTTCGTAACAACACATCAGAGATGTGCTGAAACACTCACAACTTGGTGCGGTTTTTAATCATGAAACACATTTTCAAAAACACATTTTCTTTATTGAAACCCATTTCGGAGCAAGAAACATTTAAATACAAGTTTCTATTTTCCTTCACCTGAAACCATGGAAGAAAAATCCTTACTTCTCGCGCAGCTTTTTGACCGCAAGACAATTGAAGTTCTAAAAAAGTTGTTGTTGAAAAAAGATATCTTTTACCTGCGCGATCTTTCGCGTGAAACCTCTGTATCATTAGCGACCACGTTCCGTATCGTCCAGAAACTTTTCAGTCTCGGTTTGGTCTCCAAGGACCATCAGGACAAGTTTACATTCTACAGGATTAACAGGGAGTCACAAATCTACAAGGAAATCTATGCGCTAGTGCTGGGCAGCACTCCAGACCCAATAGATTTGTTCAAGCAACAGCTAAAGGACAAGTACTTTGGTTTATTCCAAGCGTTTGTAACAAAAGACAAGGACAGGAGGATATTCATCGTATCTGAGCATGTTTCCCAGCCAGATGCAGACACAATCGCAGCAGTAGTCCACGACACGACTGGAAGCAAGCCAAACTACATCGTGGTCACGCCAGCATTCTTCGACCAGATGCAATCAATAGGCCTGATAACCAAGGATAAATTGAGTGTGCTTTAGAATTAAGTTAAACTTTGCTAATTCTTAACTCAGCCCATCTTTCCATGTTGGGCGTATTGCTTGGGCTCGTCTTTAAAAGTTCGAAACATAAATTATCGGTTACGTTTACACAATCTTTGTAGCCTTTGACTGACTCAACTATAACTTTATCATCTACCCCTAGCACTGCTGTAGGTCCTGATTCTTCTACACGATCAACCCTTACCGCGTGACCTAAAACAGTTGCAGTATCACCAGAGCGGAGTGTAATAGTAACAGAAGATGGGGCTCTGCCTCCGTCTCCTCTACCAATAGCTAAGCTGATAAGCGAAGAACCTAGTGAAGTTTTTTGATTATCAGATGTTGGGCTTTCAGAATAATGTTTGCCAATGTTTTTGCTGAAGCTAATTGTGCCTGACTGGCTCTTGTAAATATAGCCGGGCTTAAGTATTGTTAACGTATTATCTGCAGCCAAAGCTGCAGTCGCTAGTAAAGAAACTGCTAAAAGTGCAATAACCATTAACGCAATTGGTTTACTCATACTATCAATATAGAAACTTAGTCTTATAAATTTTCCCGTAACCCGTTTACTGCGACTTATACATTACAAAATATATTACTGTATGGTGATAAAATTAAGCAAGTTTTATATGGACTTATGTGCATTAAAGCAGGAAAATCAAAATTTAATTGCCGAAATCAAAATTTTTGGTTTCTGCGAAGTGTCAAAACTGGTTTGGAAACTAGAAAGTTAATAATCGCACTGCGTCGCCGCAGTGTGACAACAAAACGCAACATATATTAAGTAGTAGCGGTTACAAAAATTTTAGTTCCGAACCGGAGGGAGACAGTATGATTGTGAACGAGGAATTTTTGAGCAAGCTCAGACGAGCGTTTAGCCTTAACCTCTACGAAGTAAAGCTTTGGACTGCACTCTTAAGCAGGGGCGTCTCAACTGCTGGCGAACTTTCAGACATTGCTGATGTTCCAAGAAGCAGAACTTATGATGTTCTTGAATCTTTAGAGAGAAAGGGTTTCATAATTGTGAAGCCTGAAAAGCCAATCAAGTATCTGGCAATCTCGCCAGGGGAAGTTCTTGAAAGAGTTCAGCGAAGATTAGCTGAAATCACAGAGGAAAGGGCAAAGAGACTTGTAGGCTTGAAAGAATCTGACATCTTGAAAGAGCTTGCACTCTTGTACAAGCAAGGCATTGAGCCAATGCAGCCAACTGATTTTTCAGGTGCGCTGAAAGGCAGACACAACTTGTACGACCATCTTGCATTGCTTTGCAAGGAAGCTCAATCAAACATCTCAATTGCAACAACTGAAGAAGGCTTGATAAGAAAAGTCCGCGCATTGAAACCGATTTTGGAGAAAGCAAAATCGCGCGGAGTTAAAATCAAGGTAATTGCGCCGATAAATGAAAAGACAAAAGAATCAATTGATAAATTGGACGGCGTTGCTGAAGTGCGAGATGTGAAAGACGTCAAGGCAAGATTTGCGCTTATTGATGGCAAGCAGCTCTTGTTTATGCTGATGGATGACAAGGAAGTTCACCCAACTTATGACCTTGGATTGTGGGTAAGCACGCCATACTTTGCATCGGCCTTGCAAGACATGTTCGACCTAGCCTGGAAGAAGGGCTAGATTTTTATTCTTATTTGTCTTATTATTATTCATGTCAAAAGTGTGCTATGAATGCAGTGCTACTCTACTACAAGATATAACTCAAACTTACGAGGCAACCTATGTGCTTAGTATGCTGGTGCGAAGTCGCACGGGCAGGCTTGCAATCTCAAATGCTGGCACCGAACTCTGTGAAAGTGAATACGGCAAAGTTAAATCAGGACTTCAAGATGGTCCTCCTAAAGGGGCCAGGCTGCGCGACTTATTTTTTGCGCTAGATTTCAGTCAAGCATTTTCGGGGCCGGCTATTTCTGCTGACGCCAAACCATCTGGCTTTAAATTTTTGGATTGGTATACTGTACACGACGGGCTTCCTAAGTCCTTTGTTTATTTTACTGGTGGCGGCGACCGCGGCTGGTATGACTTCCAAACTCGAACTCAAAAAAAGAAAAATGTCCCGGCTCCGTGGGCTAGAAAAGTCGCTGAGCACGAACTTAAGGATTTACAAGCCATATTATCTGAACCGCGCGGCGATAATGACCAAGGTGCTTTTGAAGCCGCAGCCGAGTATTTTGGAAACGTTTAAGGCAGCTGCACCATCAGAGCGATGTCTTCTGCACGTCTGGAAGAAGGGCTAGGGATTTTATTTTATAATTGAATTTTATTCCTTTTTCATTTGTTTTTCTTTGCTGCTCTAGTTCGGCCTTATAACTTGTATCTGTTTCGCTTAGCACGTGAATTTTGCCATCGCCGCCAATATACTTTGGATCAACATAGCGGAATTTTTTATCAATTCTTTCAGGGCCATTTTCTATAAGTTCATATCTAAAGCTGTGCGGCAGAGCACCAAGCAGTCTGGAAACTTCCGGATTAGTGCTTGCGTCTAATCTTTCCAACACGTAAGCATCAGTCTGCAAGAAATCTTCTCTAATTATGGTGCCATCTTCCAGACCAAGCGCCATTGCTTTTGCGAACAAGTACCACACAATATTTGTTTTTGGATGGCCCCAGTGGTATTGCTGGCAATTAATGAAGTTCAATCCAAAAACTTTTGCAGCAATTTTAGAACTAAAAACCAGTCTGCCTTCGTGCACCTTAAGGCCTTCAAGAGACATCGTAATATATCTTGGCATAGCCATTTGATCGCGCAAAGAATAATCGACTCTATCCGCGCATACCTCTGGCTTCTCGAGTTCAAGTAGCGGATGTTTTTTGGGATCTATCACTCTTTCAAGACTAATGCCCTTTCTCTTCAAAATGCGCGGTATGTCAGTTCTCTCTACAAATTCCGGATTACTTTCTGATAGCTGTTCATTCTTTTGATCGCCAAAAACCCACTCTGCAAGGTGCGAAAACGCGTAGATTGATATGTCGTGCAGCAAGCCAGCAATCTGTGTCTCTAGTGACGCGCCGACTTTGCGCAGAAGAAGCATTGTTCCCAATGCGTGCTCAAGCCTGCTAAAGCCTTTGAAAGGATAATATCTGTCGGGTGGGCCATACTGCGCAATCCCGCCGAGCCTTTGCACAGCTCGTGAGTTTATCAAATCAACAAGAACTTGTTCTTTGATGTCAAAAGTCCCATGAATCCTATCGCTAATCTTCATCTAGACAGCAGCGCTAAAAAGTCTAATAAAAGTTGTTAAGGCGCTTGCGCCATTAATGCAAAATCATCTTGCTGGTTTGATAGGGGATTCCAGCTGTCTCCGATTCCCTTTCCAATCCAGTAAGCTATGCTTTGCGAGCCTGAAGAAAATAAGTCTATCAGTCCTTTCTGTTGCTCTTCAATATTAACGAGCCTTGAGCTTGAAAGGCCAGCAAGCTGTTGAGCGGCTAACTGCGCTTCACCTCTACCGCCGAGAACATCGACTAACCCAAAACCCTTTGCTTCTTGGCCAATCCAAATCTCGCCGGTTGCCAAAGTTCTGACATAAGCAGGGTCAAGGTTTCTGTTCGTCGCAACGGTATTGATGAAAATAGTATTTATCGCATCAAGCTTTGCCTGCAGGTAAGCCCTCTCCTCTGGTGTCAAATCCTTGAATTGCGAGCCGGTATCTTTGAATTTACCAGTCACAAGTCGCTCATATGTTACTCCAGTCTTGTTTAGCAAATCAGAAAATTGCAAATAGCTTCCAGTAACTCCGATGCTTCCTGTTATGGAAGCAGGGTCTGCAACTATATAATCTGAAGCTGAAGCTATCCAATATGCTCCGGATGCGCCAATTTCTTCAATCCAAGCTACAACTGGCTTCTTTGCGCCTTTTACGGCAGCCGCAATTTCCTCAGAAGCTACAACAGTTCCACCCGGAGAATTAATATCAAGGATTATTGCTTTGATAGACGGGTCCCTATCTGCCTTTCGAATTTCTTTAATGATATCTTGAGCATTAGCACCGTCGCCTTGAAGAGAAATCGCCCCAGAAATTGGAATAACTGCAATAGCGGGCTTTGTGATGTCTGATTCTTCAGTTTGCGCAGCCCTTAAAATGAAAAAACCCGCTACAATCAGCAAGAATACCACGAAAATAACAGCAACGACTTGTGTGGCTGTATTAGTCTTAGTAGGTTTAGCGGCCATTAAGCTAAACTAAGGATTTTCTATTATAAATCTTTTTAAATTACTCTTAAGTGAGTGTCTTATGCGAGAGCTCATACAACAACTGCTTTCCCGGTCAACTTTAGACCGTGATACTGTTGAAACCCTAAAGAGAGGCTGGGCTAGCAAGCACCACTGCTCGCTTCCTCTAAGCTCACAAATTCTTGCGGCTGCAACACCTGAGGAAGTAGCTAAGCTTAGAAAGTTCTTGGTCACCAAGCCGACAAGAACTATTTCTGGTGTTGCCACAATTGCTTTGATGACTAAGCCAGCTGGATGTGTTGGCCGCTGCACTTACTGCCCTACTTCTGACATTGCTCCAAAATCTTATACTGGCTACGAACCTTCAACCATGCGCGCCCGCAGAAACAACTTTGATTCTTTCAAAATCGTTCAGAACAGACTTCAGCAATTGACCAATGTAGGCCATTCAACTGACAAATGCGAAGTCATAATCCAGGGCGGCACATTTACTTGGATGCCTTGGGATTACCAATATACTTTTGTCAAGCGAGCCTTTGATGCTTTCAACGGCGTAGACGCTCAAGATCTTGCAGAAGCTCAACTGATAAATGAAAACGCGGCACACAGAGTTGTTGCGCTGATAATTGAAACTCGTCCTGATTGGGCGCAGCAAGAACATATTGAAAAAATGCTCCAACTAGGATGCACCCGTGTGGAACTAGGCTTGCAGTCAACTTACGATGATGTTTTGGAAAAAATCAAGCGCGGTCACGATTTGAACGAGGCAAAGCGTGCAATTAGAGACCTAAAAAATGCTGGATTCAAAGTTGATTTGCATATGATGTTAGGATTACCTGGTTCGACAAAAGAAAAAGACATTGAAATGTTCAAGACTTTGTTTGAAAACGAAGATTTGAGACCCGATGGATTGAAAATCTATCCTTGCGGAGTTATCAAAGGCTCCGAATTGTACAAAGACTGGCTCGAGGGCAAATACCAGCCCATTAATGATCAATATATTGTTGATGTTTTGACAGAAGTCAAAGCAAAGTACATACCGAAGTATGTGCGAATAAAGAGAATTATGCGCGATATACCATCAACGCACGTTGAAGCTGGCTACAAATACCTAAACCTACGAGAATTTGTACAAAAAAGGCTCGCTGAGAAAGGAGAAAAGTGCCGTTGTATTAGGTGCAGAGAAGTTGGGCACAAATTCTTGAAACAAAACATATCGCCCGAGAACCTTCAGATTACGACAACTGAATACAACGCAAGTGGCGGAAAAGAATTTTTCATTTCTGTTGAAGATGTCAAGCACGACATCTTGGTTGGCTTCGCCAGATTACGAATTACAGAAGACAAAGCCTTCTTGCGAGAATTGCATATCTTTGGGCAGGAACTACCCTTGGAAGATTCCCCGGATATAAAGTTAATCGCAGTCCAGCACAAAGGCTTCGGAAAAAAGCTTTTGGCAACCGCTGAAGAAATAGCAAAGCAGCACAACAAGCAAGAACTTCTAGTACTATCCGGAGTCGGCGTAAAAGAATACTACAAAAAGCTAGGCTACGAGAAGAAAGATTATTATATGTATAAGTCGCTTTCTTAGATATGCCTCTGAAAGACGTTCAAAAGCAAGTTGACGACTGGGTTCAACAATTTAAGGTTCCTTACTGGCAGCCATTAGAAATTATGACTCGCCTTACAGAAGAAAATGGTGAGCTAGCCAGAGAACTTAACCATCGCTTTGGTCCAAAAAAGAAAAAATCTACAGAAGAGACTAAAGAAATAGGAGACGAAATCGGCGATATTATGTTTACCTTGTGTTGCCTTGCCAATTCTTTAAAGATTGATTTAGACGAGTGCTTTTCTAAAGTCATGGATAAGCAATACAACCGAGACGGCAACAGATACGGAAAGAAATGATATTATTTGGCCGGCCGGAGATTAAAGGTATTGCAGCTTGGATTAATTCTAAGCCTCTTACTCTTGCGAAGCTGAAGGGCAAAGTAGTTCTTGTGGATTTCTGGACTTATACTTGCGTCAATTGCATCAGGACTTTGCCTTACATCAAGGCTTGGCACGAGAAATATGCTAAACTGGGCTTGGTGATAATTGGAGTTCACACTCCGGAATTTGATTTTGAGAAAGATCTAAAGAATGTGAAAGCTGCGGCGAAGAAATTCGGATTGAAATATCCAATTGCGCTTGACAATGACCAAGAAACTTGGAATGCTTTCTCAAATCACTATTGGCCCGCCAAGTATTTATTTGACAAAAACGGAAATCTTGTTTACCAACACTTCGGAGAGGGCAGATACGCAGAAACTGAAGACGTGATTCGCAGCATGCTTAACGAAGCAGGCAAAAATGTTTCCAAAATAAAGCCAGTCGTGGAAAAGCCAAGACCTCTTGCCCTGTTTATCACTCCAGAAACTTACTGCGGCTCTGAAAGAAACTCTGGCTTAGGAAGTTCTGGAGTATGCTTGCCAGATGGAACTTGCATACATATCGACCCGGGAACACACGAGCGGGATGTGATTTATCTGAGTGGAGAATGGTTGCAAACCAACGAGTACCTAGAAACAAAATCTAACAAGCCAGCATATATCGCAATAAAATACCAGGGGCACGAAATCAACTTAGTAATTCACCCACCTTCTAAGCCCGCGACGGCCAAATTGTACGTTGATGGCAAACCAAAAGGCACGCTAAAAATTGATGAACCAAAAATGTACACCCTACACAAAACTGCGCAGGCAGAAACCCACGAAGTAAAGCTATTATTCGAAGCAAAAGGCGTCAAGTGCTACGCATATACTTTTGGTTAAATAGGTTTTTAAATTGCTGAACTTGAGTTCTTGTATAGCCCTGTCGTACAGCGGTCAAGTATGCGAGGCTTTGGACCTCGTGACCCCGGTTCGAATCCGGGCGGGGCTACTTGCCCTTCTTTTTCTTTTTCACCGGCTTTGCTTTAGGTTTTGGCGCGGGTTTTGCCTTTGGCTTTGCAACTTTTGCAGCTGCTATGATCTCGATTTCTTTTTCTATGCCCTCTATTTCTCCCTTTAATTTAAGAACTGGCTTTGTTGGCTTTGCCTCAACAAGAATGGAACCGCAAGCTGGACAGCTGAAATCTGTTTCCAAAGCGTCTTCGTAAGAATACTTGCGCTGGCAAGATTGGCACTCGAATGCAAACTTTTGCTCTGCCTCAAGCTCTGCCCTTTTCTGCTGCAGAGTTCTTAGCTTGTGCTCGAGATATAAAGCACGAATCCGGTCCATATCAAGGCTCCAGAAGTAAAGATACCACCACTTTTTCTTCGGGTCTCGTTTCTTGTTGTAAGTTACAAAACCTCTGGAACTTAGTTGATACAGGAGCTTTCTGGTCGCATTGACTTTGATCTTAAGCTTTGCAGCAATAGCATCCTCGGGCACATCTTTACCTTTTTCAAGTAATTTTAGAACTTTAAGGAGCATCTCATCAACAAGAGATACACCTATCTCTTCTAGCATTTGAAGCAATGTTTTAGCCATCAGGGACAAATCCTATGTAGCATCTAATAAACTTTTTGTTACTATTATGCTATTAAAATAGTCTCCAAAAGTATGGGCCTAAAATGTTGAACAATAGCAGTCCAAGAGACAAGTAAGTAAGGAAAGCGAATGCTTTTTTCGCCCTATTTTGGTTTTTTACTAACGTTCTTAGGGCCAGATCTGCCATCCTGCCTCCATCTATTGGTCCAAGAGGCAGCAAATTTATTGCTCCTATCAAAACATTAAGGACTGCGGTTATATTGAATAAACCAATGATACTTTGTGCAACACCATATACGCCAGAAACAAACTTTTCTCCATATTTGCCAATCAAGGTTTGATCATACTCGAAATTCTGCCTGAAATTTATTCCAACGTAAGCTTTTGCCTTGTCTTTTGGGTTCTCAATCGATTGCATTTCGAATCTTTTTTCTGAAGTTTCCAAGACTATTGTATCGTCAGGTTTCGCTGCAGTTAATATATTGATTAAATCTTGAGTTTCGCTTACAGAAACACCATTTGCTTTTACTATGATGTCGCCAGCTCGCAATCCTGATTGCTCTGCAGGGAAACCTGCAACTACTGATTCGATTTTTACACCAGGCAATTGGTCTACCATACCTGCAGCTGCAGGTATAATAGCAAGGGTCGTTAGTAAAATTAAAGCGATTGCTGTGATGAAATTCGCAAGTGCGCCGGCTCCGAAAACTGAAAGCTGAACTTTAACAGGCTGCTTTTGCAGCTGCTTTTCATCAGGCTCAACAAAAGCTAAAGGAATTATTGCTAACAAACCTATTCCCGAATTCTTGACCTTTAATTTCCAAGCATTTGCTACAACACCGTGCATTCCTTCGTGCACTATGAAAATTACAAGCACTGCGAACAAGAAAATCCATACTGAGATAAACTGTATCGGGCCAACAGACTGTGTTGTTGGCCCTGGAAGAAGCAATTGGGCTTGCGGTCCAATTCCTGGCGTAGTTAATATTTTCCAGGATTGAGCAAGCAACAGCGCCAACACAGTAGACATGGCTATAAAACCGACTGGAATAGCTAAAAGTCCGAAGGATTTCCAAAATCGCGGCGAGAGATCGGCAATTCTTTTCATCAATTTGTTAAATCGTTCAGTCCTGTAAAGAAACATTACTTTGCCTTGAACTTCAACCTTTTTCCGTCTGATATAAAGAAAGACTGCAAAAGCTACATAGAAAGTTACTGCTGCCAGTATGTTAAACAGTAATCCAGTATCTGTGGCCAATTTTACACCTAGTCTTTCTTGTAGCGAGCTACAATTTCTATCAAATCAATATGACCTAGGAAAAGAGCCCTGCAGCAGTATCTTTTCAGACCGAGCTTGTCCAGCGCTTCTTTTGCCGGCTCGCCCCTGCTAACTCGCTCTTTGAATTGTTCCCACAGCTGCCCCACTGGCTTCCCACATGAAAAACATCTTATCGGAATCATCATTTTACGAACCTCTGTGAGTAAAATGGCTAGCAAAATTTACAACTTGGACTAAATTTTGCTTTGTCATTTTCGAATCACCTGTATGACTTCTGCCTCTTGGCTCGCGCCCGTGAGTGCGTGCCAAACTTTCTTGGCTCTTTTCTTCTCGTGTCTGCAACCAACAGATGCCTGTCATATTCTAAAAGCCTTTGCTTCAGCTCTTTGCTTCCGGTGTATTCGACAAGAGCTTTTGCTATCGCTAATCTTGAAGCTTCTGTTTGCGCCGACCATCCGCCGCCTCTAACAGTCACGTCAATGTCAATTTCTGCGGCTTTTGGACCTGCAATAAGCAGAGGTTCTTGCAATCTTAATCTTGCAAATTCGGGCTCGTACAAGTCAAGCGACCGGGAGTTAATTCTTATGGCGCCGTGGCCTTGCCTCGCTGTTGCTCTGGCTACTGCTGTTTTCCTTTTGCCTGCAACTTGAACCGATTTTGCCATTACTCGTGTCCTTTGAGCAGCTTTGAAAGCTCCTCAAGTGTTATGTAATACTGAATTTTTATGCCTGAAACTTCTGCGCCTTTTACTTGTTCAGCTTTCTTGTCCTTGAACTCATCAGGTGTACCGAGATAGCACTTCACTCTTGAAAGTGCAAGTCTTCCACGGCTTTGTTCGCTCCATCTCCAGTGCGGCAGCATACCTCGTATTATTGATTTTAAGAGCCGGTCTGGCATTCTCCTTCTTCGAGGGCCTTTGAAAGGTTGTGCTCTACCTTCTCTTACCTTATATTTCCTAAGTATCATCTCTGGCTTGCCAGAAATCACTGCCTTCTCGCAGTTTATGATTGCAACTTGCTCTCCTTCCAAAGCCATTTTAGCAACTTTGTTAGCCATTCTTCCGGCAACCATACCACTTGCATCAATTATTTTCATCCTAATATTTTCACTCCAGTTCCTTTCGGATTCTTTTTTACTAATTCCAATATCGTGAGTGTTGAGCCTCCAGCTTTCTTTATTGCGGCTGAAGCGCCTGCTGAAAAGTTCCAAGCCGCAACATGCAACTTCTTTTTCAGGATTCCTGCGCCAAGCACTTTTCCTGGCACCAGGATAGTTTCTCCATTTTCTGTGTGCCTTTCAAGTTTTGACAAGTTAACTTCGCGTCTTTTCCTTGTAGCTCGCTCTAACTCGTGAGCAACGCGTTGCCAGAGCTTGGCTTCTTGTTTTCCGAGCTCCGAAATCGTTTTCTTCAACAATGGGTTTGATGGTCCTGTTCGTTTCATGAGCGTTACTTAACTTTTTAAATCGCGAATTGCGACTTCAGCTTATGCGCGGGTAGTGAAGCGGTCAAACACGCTACCTTGAGGGGGTAGTCCCTTAGTGGGTTCAGAGGTTCAAATCCTCTCTCGCGCACTACTTTACTTTTACCGCTTTTAGTTTGTCTTGCAAAACCCTTGCAGCTTCTGTAAGGATTTGTGCTGGAGCCAATTGTCCCCAGCTCTCTAATGTGAAAATGAATTTCTCTTCGGAATTCTTTATTTTAATTCCGTGCTTGTTCAGTATGTTTTCATACGCTTCATTCCATTTCGAAGCGTCAGCAATTTCCAGGTCCTTGCCATCTTTCTTTAGAGCGCCTGCCGGAATTTCATCCATTGCGGCCTTGACGTCGCCATCTTTTGTATCAAATGCAGGATAGCCGCGATAGTAAACGTGTCCTGGGCTCCACTTTGTGTGCACCAGTCCTTTGCCCAATGTAGCAACTGCTTCCAACTCAATTTCCTGGTTTTCAAGTAGCTGCACTATAGGCATTTCAGGATAAACTGGTTTTATAGCCGGATCTTTTATCTTCATATCAGAAGCATAAACAGTAACTGGTCCTTTCGCTTTCAACACTATTTTGACAGAACATTTTGCGCAAAGCTTTCCTTTGCAAGTGCATTCCTCTGGAAGATTGTAAGATTTCAAGTCTGTCTTTAGTGGTACCAAGCCTAATCTGTGTGCAACGACTTCATCGTAAAGTGCCGAAGAGTTTTTTGAAAAATAAACGTCTTCAATTGCCATTACCGGAACTTCAAACATTGCTGCTCTTCGCACCGCGTTCATGAACGCCGGTGAAGTCTTGTCAACAATAAGTGCTACTTCCCGTTCACTTTGACCAACTAATTTCATATCAACCATCTTAAACTCGTCTTCCTCTCTTTCCGCCCTTCTTTCTGCATCCGCCATGCGGTATTGGCGTGACGTCTTCTATACCTAAGATTCTCATTCCAGCTCTTGTAAGAGCTCGGATTGCAGGCTGTGCGCCAGGTCCTGGGTACCTTGCCCCGTTATGTCCGCCTTGCGCCCTGACTTTAACATAAATCTTTGAGCAGCCTTTTTCTTGGGATTCCAATGCAGCTTTCTTTGCAGCCATCATTGCTGCTGTTGGCGAGCTCTCGAGCCTGTCTGCCTTTACCATTTGCCCACCAGAGCTAAATCCAAGAGTTTCGGAGCCAGTCGCATCCGTAATGTGAATAATCGTGTTATTGTAAGACGCGTAAATGTGAGCTATTCCAACTTTTTCTGCCATTACTTTTCTTCAGGTTTTACCTTTTCCTCCTTCTCTTGTACTAATTTTGGTGCAAAGCCGGGCACGAAGCTAACCGTGTCTTCTGGCTTGACTAAATATGATGGCGAACTGATTTTTGCATTATTAACCATGACCTTGTTGTGAACGATGAATTGTCTGGCTTGTTTTGGAGTGATTGCCATTCCTTTTTTGTACATAAAAGTCTGCAACCTTTTTTCCATTATATTTCTTAATTGTAAAGATAGGATATCGTCAAGGTCTGCTTCTGAACCAATGACTCCAAATTTCTGCAATTTTGCAAGCAAAATCTTCTCTGCTTTTTCTTTTTGTTCTGGAAGAAGTCCAATGATTTGCTTGGCTTGATCTCTCCAATTTCTAAGCACGGCTTCCATCTTCCAAATCTCTTTCAATCTTCGAAGGCCGTACTCTTTTCGCATTCCATGCTCTTCTTTGATACGTTCAGCTCGCCACGGGTGTTTTGGAGTGCTGTATCCCTTCTTTCGTCTTAGCATTATTTCTTAGCTCCTGGTTTTGCTGCAGTTGTTGCCGCTATCTTCTTTGCTTGTCCCTCTGGTGCACCTTTCTTCTTTCTTTGTACACCTAGCGTGCTTCCGCGCCTGCCAGTTGATCTTGTTCTCTGACCTCTGACTTTCTTGGAGCCCTTCGTGTGCCTTACTCCTCTGTAAGTCTTGATTCTCTTCAAGAATCTGATATCCAAACCTTGCTGCAACGTTAATTCAGAACCAACAATGTGCCTGTCGGCACCATTTTCCAGGTCTTTCCTGCGATTGAACAGCCAAGCTGGAATTCCATATTTTTCTGGGTGCTTCAAAGCGTCTTCAATTTTCTCAACTTGTTCGTGAGTCAGATTGCCGCACTTTTGTGCCTTATCTAAATTAAGTACATTGCAAACTGCATTTGCAATCATGAAATCAGAACCTTTGACCTTTGTAATGGCCAGGTAAACAGAAACGCCACCTTTGATATCTTTATCTACAATTCTTAACAATTCTCTAAACTCTGCTGCTGGTTTCACTTCTTCAGCCATTATCAATACATAATTCAGAACACAAAATCAGTTTTGTGCCCCGAAGGCAACCTACTGACGTAGGACTTGAAATCGGCTCAGAGTAGTGCTTTAAAAAGCTTTTTAATACTTGATTTATGCGCGAGATAATGAGCAACCAAGAAATTCTAGCAGCTTGCTACACGAGCGCATATCCGGAACTCAAAGCAGTAATGCTCTTAGAAGGCCTCAATTGTGATTGGCGTACGTTTAGTTCTATCAGACGTGCCATGCTACCGTATTTGTCAAACAAAGGTACTTTATGTGGCACAATGTATACTTATTTAACAAAATCATTATTGCCTGCTGGATTGGTTGAAACGCAAGGCGAAGACGATGGTAGAATCTGGCGAAAGACTGAACTTGGTACTTTGTATGGCACGCCTGCAGCAAGAATTGCACTAAATTTTTCTTCCAGACAAAATTTTCCTTGTTTGGAAGAAGTATTGGGTTCACAATCGGCGCCCAATAATGGTCAGAGTTTTATGACCACTCATCGCGTACTGGAACGACTCTCTTCTGGTGAGGCTTCCGGCTCAGAACTAAACGAAGCTGCAAATATGAGGGCTTACCGCATTGTTTGGCGGCTTGCAGAATGCGGCTTGGTCGCAACGCACAGAAAGTGGAAAGAGCTGTATGTTAAACTTACTGCATCTGGCGAAGAGGTCTGGAACGGCTTATGTTCGCCCTTTAAGGACTTGGCAAATGGAGAAATTGTATACGCTCCGATACCAAAATCATATTCCGGATCAATCGCAAAGTGGCAACAAGGAAAGAAAAGATCGCGCGCCAAGGCATAATTAAGAGGTTTTAGTAGTGATGATGCCAGTGTATGAACTTCTTGTCTAACAAATAAATAACGGCAAAAGCTACTGCTAACCAAACTATAAAATTAACTATTAGGCCAATAATAGAAAACCCAGAAAGCACGTTGTTTGAATACGTTAAAGCTGGAAATGGGAATCCGCTGACAAATTCACACTGCCTAGTTAAAAAGGGGGCAACATCGCGCTCTAAGCACTCGCCTGCTCTTCGCCACAAAAATGCAGTCGCAATAGTCAGTACAATAGCTGTCAGAAAACTTGGCAGTTTCTCTCTCCAAGTAATTTTCATTTAATTGCGATGATTTGTGTTAAATAAAAATCTATGGTAGAACGCCGAGGGTGGGATTTGAACCCACAAACCCTTTCGGGAACAAGCTTTCAGTAAGCTAATTCCAGGCCTACACCTGTTGAGAGGTCTCAAACAGTTTGCGCGATACCAGGTTACGCGACCTCGGCACAAAAAAATGGTAGCTTAAGTGATTAAAAGGCTTTTCTTGAGCTTAGCTAACTTTGCTTTATGGGTTAGTCCTATCTCACTTAGAAATTGAAGTCTACTACTTTTTTCAGATATTATTAGAATGAAGTTCTTTGACCATTTTGGATTTTTTGGCGAATAACTATAAAGTTTAGATTTTATGCCAAATTTGTCCAATAGTTCTTTTATTTCTCTAATACCAGATTGATTAACTGTCTGAATCCGTATGACTTTATCGGTAATATATCCTTCGGCGTCAAAAAATGCACTCAACCATCTTCCTGCTAGCCGTAAATCTGATTTAACGAAACTTGGAACGGACCATGATTTTACACCGAATTTTGCACTTTCCAAAAGATCCTCGACCACTACTTTAGAATTAAACCTTGCATCGTAATAATTGTCATATTTTCTAATCCTTGGCTTTATGCTGTAGACCTTATCCAAAGCCTCTACAAATGCACTCAAAACCTGTGTGTTATCTGGAAAGAACCCTACTTCATTATGGACTTTGCTAATTTTTCTTTTCCTCTCGATTCTCATACATACGTAGCCGTCTCCTGCGAGATAACCAAATAACCGAGCTTTCAAATCAACGTAGTTAATAGAATTCGTTTGCAAAAGCGCGCGCTCCTTCGCTTGCTTATTGCGCCAATATGAAGTAATGTTTGCTCTATTACGTTCGGTAAATCTCATATAATTATAAGTAATTACGTGTATTTTAACCCGACGCACTACCAGTACGTAGCTTTTTGCATTCGTTGCTTTGGCTTGAAAATAAGGTCTAGAATTCTGTTTAAAAACCAATCTCTTGCAAAAATATCAGAGTATTGTTGCACCGATTATTTTTACTTCCTGCAGTGGCCTGTCGTTGCGGTCTGTTTTGACTTTGGCGATTTTGTCAACAACATCCATTCCTTCTACTACTTTACCAAAAGCAGGGTGCTTTGTATCCAGGAAATTATTACCTACGAGGTTAATGAAAAACTGGCTGCCGCCAGTATTAGGCCCTGCATTAGCCATTGAAATTGTTCCCCTATTGTTCCTGCTATGATTGGTAAATTCGTCTTTTATTGTATAACCCGGGCCACCCATACCAGTTCCCTTTGGGTCACCGCCTTGCATCATGAATCCATCAATGACTCTGTGAAATATTACGCCGTCGTAGAATTTGCTTTTTACTAGCTTTTCAAAATTTCCCGTTGTTATGGGCATATCATCATAGAGTTGAATCTTAATATCACCCATATTTGTGTGCAGCAGGACGGTTTTGCCTTCCCCTGTAGATTGTGTGCTTTTATTAGCCATAAATTTCAGCGGATTTTCATACTACTTCTTTGCGTTCTCCGCCTCAATCATCTCTGGCGGAAGCAGAATTGGAATGCCATCTTTGATCGGGTAAGCATATTTGCATTTCGTGCAGGTCAAAGTCTGCTTTTTCTTGTCATAACTCAAGTCTGCCTTATCCATTGGGCAGCAGATGATATCTAAAAGTTCCGGAGCAAGAGCTTCGCTCTTGCGAGGCGCAGCTGAACTGCGTTCAGGGTGCGCTTTTGAAACCTCATTAGCCATAAGTTTACAAAATTTAGAAGTCTTATAAGTTTTACTTTACGCCTTTAACTACCCAAAATCCGCCGGATTTTGCAAGCACTTTGGTTTCGGAAAAAATCTTTTCCATTTCGCCGAACAGAAATTCTCCGCCTTTTGTTTTTCTTGCAACAATTTGCAGAGAGCCGCCTTTATTCAGGTATTCTGGCGCTTCTGTAAGCATTTGCATCACGACTTTACGGCCAGCAGTTATTGGCGGATTTAACAAAATAGTATCAAATTTCTCGCCTTTGACAGACTCGTAAACATTTCCTTGCCTAACTTCTGCATTTTTGACCTTGTTAAGTTTCAGATTTCTATGTGCAAGCTTCACAGCTCTTTTGTTTATGTCAGTCAAAACCACAAAGCAATCCTTGCAAGCTTTGGCTGCAACAATTCCAATCATTCCATAACCGCAACCAAGGTCCAAAATTTTCCCTGAATGGGGCAGTTCTGCCTTTTCAATCAAAAGCTTGGAGGCGCCGTCAATCTCGCGAGATGAAAAAACTCCAGAAGCTGATTTGAAAGTCAAATCAAATCTACCAATCTTGGCCAGAATAGTATGCTCTACGTATTTTGACTTCGGATTCTCAACATAATAATGCTCGAGTTCTTCTTCCACAAGTTAAGAAATAATTCTGAGTTTAAAAGAATAACTTAAATAATGTACTAATAGGAAAACCTCCACCCCACATAACAATAAATAAAATATATTTGGTTCTTACAAAACGTTTGCTTTTCTGAGCTGTGCTAAAATTTGTTTTTGATACTTTGGCTGGAATTGGTTGATTGGAACAAAGGCATAGTATGACGAAAGCGCCTTAATTAAAATACCACTATTCTTTTCAAAATTAGGGTCGTCCCTTGGATGAGAATCAATCCACACATAAGCATTTTTGCCTAAACTAACAGTATGGGAAAGTCCCGTAACAGCGTTCACACGCACGAGCTCAACAACTGGATCTTTTAGAAAGTCAGCTAAACTTTCAATCACACCACTAAAGCGTGGGTCTAACTTATGCATAGCCATAGCATTAGAATAACTCTGTTTAATAAATAGTTTTCTAAATTAGCACGACATCTGTCTTGATTGCCATGCCCTTCTCTGCTTTTTGCAGCTCTGATGCAGATAGCTCTGCAATTCCGATTGAAAGCAAGTTGTTTTGCAAGTCAAAGACTGCGGTTGTGCTGCCTTTTGCCAAATCTGATGTGAATGCAAGCACTCCAGGAACAAAAACTGGCGAGCCGTGCACAAGCCTTGGTTTGACGCCTTCATCAATCCAAACAGCTGGCAAATGTCCGACTGCGTTTTCCACAGATATGACAAAACGAGCAATGTACTTGTCCTGCTTCGTATCCAGGTATTTTCTGTAATTATTTTTTACTTCTGTCAAAGTTACGGAATCATCAATTTTCAAAGGGCCAGCTTGAATTCTGCGCAGATAAGTCATGTGTGCGCCGACTTTCAAGTATTCTCCAACTTGGATGCACAAAGTCCTGATGTAAGTACCGTGCTGCACGCCAGTTTCAAATTCAACATCTTTTCCTTTTATGGATTTGATTTCAAACCAATAAACTTCTCGTTCCCGCTCCCTGCGTGCGACCGCAGATTTGGACGGAGGAGTTTGTTTTATCACTCCTGTGAATTTCTTGAAAGCATCTTGTAGCTGTTCTTTCGTTGTCTCCTCATGCAGATGCATTTTCCCCTCGTAGACTTTTCCAGCTAAAGAAAGAACTGGAAGAACTTTCAGGGCTTTTCCCAAACCGACCGGGAGAACCCCGGTAACTGCTGGGTCTAACGTGCCTGCGTGGCCGGCTTTTGGCTGCTCTAGAATACCGCGGATTTTGTTCACAACGTGGATTGATTTGGGACCTTTCGGCTTGTCTAAATTAATTATTCCAAAATTCAACAGCGCTTCAGCAGTCTTTTTAGGAAATTTTTTACTGATACGGGCTTTATGTTTGTAGATTACCTCTCTAGAAATCTGCTCGTAAGGAAGCTTGTTCATCAATTACTTTTCAGTTTTTGTCTTTTTAGGCTTTCCTTCTGTCTTTGCTTCCTTTTTTTCTGTTGCGGCTTCCTTCCTTGCCTTTGGCGGAGCCTTTGCTTCGACTGTGATGCCTAATTCTTGCAAGGCTTTGACAACTTCCTCGTGGCTTGCGCCTTTCTTTATGTCTGCTTTTTGCGGCAATAATTCTAAATGCGCAACGTTGGCCTTTTTCCGTCTGGTATTTCCATCTATGAGAACAAAGCTTTTGTCAAGAGTGTCAACTATAACGCACTCTTTGCCAGCATCCCTGCCAGCCAATTTTACACATAATCTTCCAACTTCAATTGCTGCCATATCTTCGCACCTCCTGTGCTATTCCTAAACTACGTGGTAAGTAAGACTTAGCGTTGCTATCTTTCGGCGGGATATAAACTAAGTAAGTACCAGCGTCTTTTGCTTTTTCAGCAGGAGCTACTGAAACTGTTTGACCTGCGGATATACGGCGACCTAGTCTTGACTTAAACGCCAGTCGTAAATCTCCCATTTGTAAAACAGGACTTCCATCTACGATATCGTCTAAGACTTGTGCGCTTTTGCTTTCGCCCATATTCCAAGTTCTGCCGAACATATAGTATTTTTCGGGTCTAGTAGTTTCGTGCCCACCCATTAACTGTTGGAGTTGGAAGCTTGTCATTTTACATGTAACCTTTGAGAGAAATTGGTATATCTTCTGGCTTGATTAAGCCGTGCTTGAGTTTTGCCCTGTAGCCGATAATTATTCTTGTGTCTCTTGAGCAAAGCATTCCGCCGAATGGCCTTTCGGGCCTTCTTTCAGATTTTGATAGTTTTGCAATTTGGAATGGCTTGCCTCGAGGCTTGCCATGCAGTACAATTCCGCAAATTGCGCAGGTGTGCTTGCCTTGCGCTTCGTACTTGTAGTGCGTCACAACTCTTCCGCTAGGAGTTCTTACTTGAACTCGCTTTAGAGAACGAGAGCGGTATCTAGGTTCCGTTCTAACTTCAATTTTCGGCTGCCCTTTTGTTCTCGCTCTTTTGTGTGACATATTTTTGAGCTCCTTAAACTACCTTTAAAACCTTACGGAGTAAGGTTGTGAATATCATCGAACATATCACGTAAGTTCCAACCCAGCCCAGCCCAGTTTCCAAGTGACTTAGAGGGAAATGGAAAGCGAACGGAATTACGGTAAGTCCATTGAAAACCTTCCCAAGCAATGCGAACACTATCAGGAATGGAACTGTTGTTATCAACATTGGTCGCATTGATTGCATCATTAATTTTGAATTCAAAGGCATCATCTGGCCCTGCAATTCAGCAACCTTTTGTGGATCATCCTTGTGAGTTTTCATTTGTTCCTGATATTTTTTCATATCCTCTCGGATTTGTTTCATCAAGCTCTGGTCTGTCGCGTATTTGTAAACTAGGGTTGTAGCTAACGATAAGATTGCAGATATGCCGATTATGGACAAAATTGCATTTTGCTGCAGTATTTCTACGATTGCCATTTTTTACTCCGATTCTATAACTTTCCTTAAAGCAGGGTGCATGTCGAATGCGTGCTGCTTTGCTATATCCTCGTAAAGTTTGTAAAGTATCATGACTGTAAGCAAGATTCCAGTTCCCCTGCTCAAAGCATTTCCCAAGTCTGCGAAAGCGGCCAAGGTGCCTACCGTAATTGCGCCCATAACTGTGAGTGCAGGAATGTACCGGTTCAGCAATGACTCAACAACTCTCGGATCTCTCCTGAAGCCCGGAATTTGTAAGCCTGAAGAAATGATTTGTTTTGCTTGGCTTGCTGCATCCATGTTTGCTGTCTTCACCCACATTAATGAAAACAACACTGCTCCGCCTATCATGAATAAAGTGTAAACTAACACTTGCGCAATTACTGAAAGCGTGACAGTTCCTGTGATTATCTTGTTAATTATATCTGGTGCGAACAGATATTTCACAAGTCCGGTTGATGGCGAGTTTCCAGCAAATGTTCCTAGTATTGGGTGTCCTGCACTTTGCAACAATCGCGCCCAGAGTTGGATGTTTGCCATGAGTGCTGCAATCAATATGACTGGTATGTTAGAAGTATAGATGAACCTTAACGGCCAGCGAATGCCGTAACCGCGAACTCTTCCAAATGAAAGTGGAATTTCTACTTTCATCGACTGCGCATAAACTGAAATTGCAAAAACTATAATTGTGATTATTATTCCGGACAATGCGATAGTCGCGCCAGTGATATCGCCGCCGCCCAGTGCTTTAATGATGAAAGGTATCGCACCTGCTGGCACGTCAGGATTTGTTGGCGATGGGAATGGGTTTAATGCACGAACAAAAATTTGCAGTGCTACGCCTGCTGCTATAAACAAACCAATTCCTGAACCGAAACCCCATTTTGTCGTCAGGTCATCCATCAAAACTACTAGATAGCCACCGATGAAAAGTTGAGCTATCAAAAATATTTGGCGCAAAAAGTACTGTGAAGTTCCAGCGAGCGCTGGATCTGGTGCTAACCCACCCATTACTACATATATTATTGCTTCAAAAATTATGAATGCTAAGACCGCAATTTTCTGCATTGCTTGGAATTTAGCTCTGCCGTCCTTGTTTGTCATGTCAAGGCCCAGCATTCCTGAACCCGCCATCAACTGCATGACTATGCTTGCAGTGACCATTGGGCCGATTCCAAGGCTGATTATCGAGCCGAAGTTTGCACCAAGAATGATAGAAAGGTACTCAAACTGCTGTAGCGCATTTTGGCCGATGCCTGCAAGCGGTATATACCACAATACGAAATATAATACAAGAACTATACCCGTCCAGAAAAGCTTTGTGTTGAAGCTAAGCTTCTGCACTTCGGGTTTCTTTACTTCTGGTAAAAATGTCGCTAGTTCTCGCCAAGACACCATTATTTAGCTCCGGGAACGATCGCTTCGCCGCCAGCAGCCTTGATTTTCTCCTTTGCAGAGTCCGAGAAGTTTGCGCAAGTAACTTTGATTTTGTGAGTTAGTTTTCCAGTGCCAAGAACTTTCGTGTATCCTAATTTTGCCAAATCAACTTCGTTTACGAATCTCTTGTCCAATTCCTCAATAGTGATTAGATTCTCCGGAGCTTTGTAAACCCTTGGCTTGAATTGTATGCCGTGCTTGCCTATTGGTTCAATTCCTTTGGCGTAGAACGAGGATTCTCTGTGTGCGCCTCTCTTTCCGCCTCCAGAAGTACCTTTGTGGCCCTTTCCCCTATGCCTCTTGGTAAAGCCCCATCCGTAAGTTGTCTTTCCTCGTTGCCTTCTGGACTTCTTTTGTCTTCGGACTACCATATTACTTAATCATCCTCTCGATTAGCTTGTTTATTGCTTTTCCTCTGTAGCCAAGCGTGCCGCCTTCTGCGTAGCTGCGCTTTATTCCTTCTCTCTCAAAACCGCCTATTGGCGGGTGCAAGCGGAAAAATTGTTTGACTCCCGGAACAGATTTCAAGTCTATTTTAGAATCATAAAACGCGTCAGCAAATTCCTTGAATCCTAATTTTGTCTTGTCTTTCAGGAAAGTTTCTGTTAGAGGCTTGTCTCCTGCAATCTTTCCCCGTATTTGCAAAAGTTTGACAAAAGTTTCCTTGTCAAGTTCGCCAAAAGTTACAAAGTCTTTGATTTTGTAAACCATTCCCGACAAAGTCTTTGAGTTTGTGACAACAACACAATAATTTTTTCTATAAAGGCGAAGAAGTTCGAAAGATTTTTTGATATCTGGGCCAAGATTGGTATCACCTCTAACTCGTACTACGGCGATTCTTACTGACTGCGATGGTACTTTTGTTTTCTCTTCCATTTTATCCGCTCAATGGGCCAACTTTTGGCTTTACTCCTTTAACTTTCATTTCGGTTGCCTTTCTCAAGGCCTTGAGAGTAGCTTCTATGAAGTTGTTTTTCCTACGAGTTTGTCCAAATGATTTTGTCCAAATGTCCTTGTAGCCTGCTGCGCTAAGCAATTTCTTAAGTTCGCCTTCGCAAGCCAGACCCGTACCTTTTGGAGCTGGCATCAACTTGACTCTAACAGAACCTGAACGTCCTTCGACTTTGAAAGGAATTGAGTGTGGTTCTCCACAGCCGCATTTCCATTCTCCACAGCCGCGAGCGACTTGTTGGAGATTTTGTTTTGCATTTCTAGTGGACTTTTCACGCGCCGGCATTGATTCTTTGGCTGTTCCTACACCAACTCCAACGTAGCCGTCCTGATTTCCGACTATGGCCATAGATGTGAAACTTGGCTTGTTACCTTCTGCAGTTTTCTTTTGTGTTTGCCTAATTATCCTTCTCTTGCCGCCACCAAATTTACCGTGAGCTTGACCAATTAAAACAAAATCAGTCGTTAAATCATGAACCAGTTTGTCAACAATTTGTGCTTCTCTGATTTTCAATCCCTTATCTAAAATTTGTCTAATATCCGTAATCTCGCCAGACTTGACCTTCTTGCCAATTTCCGTTTTTGGCCGCCAAGCCTCTAGTGCTTTCGACTCTTTTGGCCTCCTTGCAACTATTTCTTTCTCTACCGCTTCGATTACTTCACCAACTGGAGCTACAGTCGGTGCAACTTCTTCTGGTTTGTCGTAGAGCTTTTTTTGTCTCGCCATTTTACTTTAGTATTTTCCCCTTTACCGCTTCGAAGTCGGCTGGTAAGCCTGGCTTTTTTAAGTGTTCTGCAATCTTTTTTCCAGAAATTCTATCTGCCGATGGCAGAATCTTTGCATCGTAATTAACTTCAAGGCCCGCGTCAACTGCGCCTTTAAGTGCAGCGAAAATTTTGCCGCCTTTTGTCGCAGGATGCAAACCAATGTCAAATACGGCTTTCTTTACGTTCTTTTGCTTGGCTAAAGCTCCAGCCATCAAGCCAGTTAAATAAGCTGCTGGAGTACTTTTTGCGCCATAGTTCCAGCCTAATTTTTTCAATTGTGATGAATGTGCAGTTAACACTGTCTTGTCTCCTTTTTGCGTATATTCTATAATTTGAACGGTGATGTACTTGCTTGATTTCCTTACAACCAGTCTCGGGAGCCTCGACTGCAAGATTTTGCTTCTTTTTCCGTAATCTGTTCTACCTTCGCGCCTTCTTCTGAACTTTACTGAATATCTCGGGCCCGTAGCCATTTTATTGCTTCACCAGCTTGTTTGACTCGATGTAAAACATCAAGTGTCCGCGGTCTCTGAAGAAACCGCCTTTTGCTTTTGCATAAAGATCTTTGAAAGTTCCGTTGTCGAGTTTCTTTTGAGTTTTAAGTGTCTGCAATGTCGCTCGAAGTACCCGAATTTTGTTAATCCACGTCCGCTTGCGGGGTGCTCGCGCGTACTTCGCGCCCGTGCGACTGCCATGTCCTCGCTGTCTGCCTTTCTTGCGCTGCGCCTGCCTCGCTCGGGCTCTGTGTCTTGAAGATGTCCTGGTAGGAAGTATTCTTATCGCACCCGTTTTTATCAGGTCTCGAATATCAGCTTTGGTTATGGCTTCCTTGATTTCTTCATATCTTGAAGGATTCAAGCTTACTCTACCTAAGCCAACTCCTGCGACTTTTGCTGCCAAAACTTTTTGAGTTTCAGTGTTCATTTCTTGTCCTCGCTCTTAGCGGGTTTAGTAACATCTCTCGTTTCCATAGGTGCTTTCGTGATCTCAGGTTTCGTTTGAGTGCTATCTTTTGGCGTCTCTGAAACTTTTGCAGCTTTCTTTTCTTCGGACTTTTTCTCCTCGGTTTTCTTTGTTTTTTCAATCTTGGATGCTTTTCTTGCCTTGAGTTTTGCATCAATTGATGCCAAAAATTTGCTTGTATCTTTTATATTCAAGAGTTTGATATTCTTTTCAGCTGCTACCTTGACTAATTGGTATCTTTTCCTATCTCCGAGATTTCCGCTCAAGACTGCAGTTTGCTCTTTTGCATTTATTTTTGAAAGTTGGGCAAGAGTTTCAACATTGACAATTTCTAAACCGGTGAAGTGGAGTCCACGTACTTCCGCAGGACCTCTATATCCTATTTCGACTCGCTTTCGCTTGCCAGCTCTTCGTTCCCGCATCTTGGAATGCCTGCCTCTGGGTCGTCTCCACAGGTCGTCCTCAACTCTCATTCGGTGATGGTAATCCTGTCTAAGGAACTTTGGCCTTTTCTTGGCCAGTGTATTTTTTATCTTAAGCAATTTTGCATCTATCATACTGCACCTATGATCTTGCCGTACTTCTCAGTGATGTAAATTCCATCTTGGAAAACTCGTCTGTCCTTTGCGCTTATTCTTGTTGCCTGCTCAATTCTTGTTGCAGTCATTCCTGCAAGCTCCAAATTAACAGACTCGACAGTAACTATTTCTCCTGAAACAGAAACTGTGACGCCCGGGGGAATCTTAGCCTTCCTTGCGCGTTTTTCACCCAAGAAATTTGAAATTAAAAATTCGGAACCAGAAACAGTAGTAGTGATTGGGAAGTGCGTTGAGCAAACCTTTAGCTTGTAAACAAAAGGTTTTTGCACGCCGTCAAACATGTTTTTCAAGTGGGCTCGGTAAGTTCCTACTAATGCGCGAGTTTGCGCATTCACGTCAATGGCTGAAATATGTACCTTCTTGTCCGCAGCTTTGATTTCGATACCTTGCGGGAAGTCTCTAGCAACTTGTCCTTTCGGTCCGCTAACCAAAAGTTTATTCTTCTCTATATTTAGGTTAACGCCTTCTGGCACAGTTAATTCTAGAGTTTTAATCTCAGTAGACATATGCTAGCAACACGCCTCCTTGTTTCTTGGCTTTCGCATCCAAGTGCGTCGTTATTCCTTTTGAAGTTGAGATTATGAGTCTGCCAAAATCTTTCGCAGGCAAATATCGCTTTTCGAATTTTTCAAACTCTTGCAAAGTTATTGGGTAGCGAGGCTTGATTACACCGATTTTGTTTATCGAACCTGTCAAAGTAACTTTAATTTCGCCGCCTTTTCGGTTTTCCACATATTCGAAACCTTTGATGTACTCTTCATTCTTTAGAACGTTCAAGATTTGTTGCATCACTTTTGAGCCCGGCTTGACCACAACTTCAGTCTTGCCTCTAGCTTCGGCATTGTTCATCGCCGACAGTGCTGCAGCAATTGTATCGTGTTCCATTTTCTACCTCAATTTCCTGAATCCTAATTCCTTGGCGACTTCCCTGAAGCAACGGCCGCAGATGTTCAAGTTGTATTTTGCTATATGTCTCCTGGTACCGCCACATCTTGCGCAGATTGCCAGTCGCTGACCGTATGCTCTTTTTTTAGGAACATTATGTCTAAGGAACCTTGCAAGTTTAGTTTTTCCTACTGTAAGCCTCTCAGTTACTGGTCGCTTTGCCATTTTATCGCGATCTCTCCTCTTCTTCCTTTAGTTTGACTCCGAAGGTTTCTTGCGCCCATTCGCGCGCATCTTTTGGAGTTATCAAATGTGATTTTCCGAGTTTTGAGGCCCTGAGCTTGCGCCCTTTGACCCTAAAACCTGCCCTTTTAAGGCTAACAGCCACGTTGAGTCCAATGATGCCAATTTTAGGGTCATACTTTACCCCGGTGATATCAATGTACTCTTTAATTCCGAAGGAAAATCCATTTTCCATGAAAGAAGTTGGCCGAACTTCAAAGCTTGCGGCTTGAAGAAGATTCTTTAGCAACAGTGCAGATTTTTTGCCTCTGATTGTGACCATGGCTCCAATTGGAAGGCCCGGTCTCAATTTCCAGGCAGCAATTCTCTTTTTAGAGACAGTTTTGACTACTTTGGCGCCAGTTATTGCTTTTAGTAAAGAAACGGCTTTCTCTACATTTTCGGATTCTGTGCCCGCACCAATGCTCAAAGTAATTTTATCTATCCTTATTTTTCTCATTATGTTGTTAATTTTGTCTGCTTTCATTTCGTGAGTTTGATTTCAGACTCCTTTTCTCCAACCACCAAGAGTTGGTTAACTGGAGTCTCCCAAGTTTCTGATTCGCTCTTGAGAATTGCAATCTTCTTTTTCTTCAAGTCGCCAGTTTCCTTGAGGCCTTCAAGTTTGGCGAAAAGACCAACGTGCTTTCCGCCTATTACGTATACTACATTGCCTTCGGCAAGCTTCAGGTGCTTTGCTGGCTTGTTCTTTTCAACATCAAACAACACTACATCATCAACTTTGTAGCTGTCTTTTTCGGCCAAGAAATTCCAACCATTGTTCAAGTTGACCTGCAATTTTCCGCCACTCACTGTCGTCTTAGAGTTTACCTTTACGGGAACTAATTTCGATTCGCTTGCTGGCACTTCTACCAGGTTCAACAAGCCATTAGTGGTCATGGCGACTCTGTAATGCTTGTTTGTGTGTGTAAGCGAAAGAACGTCAAACAAGCCAACAGAGAAATTCAACTCTTTCCTGATTTTTCCGTTGACTTTGACAAAACCTTTGTTTAATAACCTCTTGATATCTTGATTAATGCTTGCCAAGCCTAAAATGTCTCTGAGGTAAATGCTCAAAGGCATAGAGTGGTAAAGCGTGTGCGTGCCTGGGAGCGGTTTTGCTACCCACTTTATTTCCTTTCTCTTTATTGGCCAAGTTTTTGGCGCGTTTAACCTTGACAGGTGATATAATTTAGACATTTTACTTCCTCTCCAGCGCTTTTGCTCGCGCTTTGTCTTCCAAATTTATGCTTACTATCATGACTTTTGATGGACTAATTGGATATGGTCTTGGTGCGGTTCCTGCTTTGCCTTTGAATTCTGCACCTTTGACGTAAACTCTGTAATTTTTCATGTCAACTTTTTCGATTTCTCCAATTGTCCCCTTGAATTGCCCTCGCATGACTTTGACTTTGTCTCCTTTCTTGACCGCGAAACTTCTCTTCTTGTGTTTCTGTCTTAATTCTTTAGACAAGTGAGCTGCGACAAGCTTGTGTCTTATGTGCAATGGAGCTTTCGCTACATACTTGCGCTGCTTTCCGGGGCGCACAGATGAATTCCAATGTGTGCTAAACTTTCGTTTCATTTTAGAGTATTATTGTTGCAATCTTGGCAACTGCTGGCCACCTGATTGCAACTTCCTTTGCGATTGGCCCTTTGACCATCGTTCCTTTAGGCAAACCAAGCCTGACATCTTTCAAAACAACGGCTGCGTTGTCTTCAAACTGCACTTTTGTGCCGTCAGCTCTCTGGAATGCTTTTTTTTGCCTGATTATTACGGCATCAACCAACTTGTGGCGCATGTCTGGTTTTCCAGCCTTTACCGTTGCTTTTATCAAGCTTGAAACTCCGGCTGCCTGCAATTTCTTTGTTCTTGTTTTGTAACCAACAACTGAAATTATGCGGATTATTTTTGCGCCGCTATTGTCCGCCACAGCGATGTTCGCGCCAATTGGCAGAGGTTTGCTCACGTTTGCTTTTACATCTTTCATTTTGTTCCTGATATTTTCTCGACTACAACAAATTTGACTGTCTTTGCTATTGGTCGGCACTCTGCAATTCGCACTGTGTCGCCTTCTTTTGCTGTGATGCAAGGAGGATTATGTGCTTTGACTCTGCTTCGCCTTTTTTCGTAACGTTCGAATTTCGGGAGATAGAATAGGCGAGGCCATTCTACAGTCACTGTGCGCTGCATCTTATCGGAAATTACTTTGCCTTCAAACACGCGGCCTCGAGCTGAGATCTCACCGTGTACCGCGCACTTTGCATCTCCGCAATCTGCTACCTTGACTTCTTGTTTAGTTACCATTTTGGAAGTTTCTTCTTGATTCGGTCCCAAGGTCTTGCCACAAGCAACTTGCCTTCAACCTCGACTTTTTGGTGGTCGGGAAGCTGTATGAGCAGCGCAACTTGGTCCTTGAATATGCGTTTCTCTCCATTTTTTGTCTCTATGACCAAAGTCTTGTAGCTCTCGTCCACGATTTTTCCTTCTAATCCAACATTTGCGGGATTTTTTGCTACAACAACTTTGGCTTTCAAGCCAATCAGTTCGTGCTTTACTACATTCGATGGTGTTATCGCCATTTTAGTTTGAGTATGATTATTCAACTTCAGTTTTGACTTCTATGCTGTCCGCTGCGAAACCCAACTCCACGAGGATATCCTTCAATCGCTTTCTGTGATCGCCTTGCAGCTCAATTACTCCATCCTTGCTTGTTCCGCCGCAAGCTAGTCTTGCCTTCAGCTGCGTTACCAGATGTTTCATGTCTTCACCGCTCTCCATGCCTGCGATCAAAGTCGTGAGCGCGTTAAACTTTCGCTTAACTGCTTTCACGGTTATTTTTGCGCCCTCTTTAGAGATAGTTGCGCAAACGCACAATTCTTCAGGTAAACCGCATGTCGCACAATTTACTGGCATTTGTTTTTCTAGCTCCCTCCCTTAATTTTTGTTAGAGTGTAAACTCGCGCAATGGTGCGCTTGATTGCTTTGATTTTTCCGGGGCTCTGCATCGCAGTTCCTGTTCCCCTTTGAGTTTTGAGTTTGATTAGCTCTTTTTGCAGCTCAAGCATCTTGTCTTCCAGCTCTTTCGGAGCCAGTTTCCTGATGTCATTAGCTCGTAAGATTGCCATTACTTAGTCTCCCCACTAGGCGCATGTTCGGAACGAACATTAGCGGAACTTGGTTCCGCTTTAGCTGAAACTTTGGTTTCAGATTGCGCCTCTACTGGCTTTTGTTCGGCTTCTGCTTTCTTTCGTTTGGTTTTTTTTGGTTGGGCCTCTGGAGCTTTCTCTTCGGACTTAGTTTCTGATTTCACTTGCGGAGAAGGTGGAGCAAGCGGTGTAACTTTCGAAGGTTCCTTGTATTTTATTTTATCAGGCAACATGATGTCTGGCGGCATTATCCTTACTTGAACGCCGACAGTTCCTGAACGAAGATTTGCGCTGACAATTGAGATGTCAACTCCTTCAAGGGCAACCTGTCCGCATTTCTTCATGTAGCCTGCAGGGAATCTCCAGCTTTGGGCTCTCTGTCCCGGAATACCTCTGCCGCTAATCTTGATTTCGGCACCAAGCGCACCAGAATTCATTATGTCCATCAAAGATCTGTAGCCAATTGCCTTGAATCTTGCAGGTCCAAATCTTTCCAAATCTGACGCTATGCGCTTTGCAACAACTGCTGCGTGGAGCGCAGGTATTGGAATTTCGTGAACTTCAATTTGCGGGTTTTCCAATCCGAATTTTCTCTTGAGTGTTGAAGTTAAATCTGAAATTGTCCTTCCACCTTGGCCTATTATCAGGCCAGGCTTTACCGCATCGATAACGATCCTCTCGCCCAAAGGTGTTCTCTCTATCTTTATTTTGCCAATGCCTGCAATTTTAGGCACTGTGCTTTCAACATACTCTTTAATCTTCAGGTGCTTTGCTCTTTCCTTGATGAATTCTCGTTCAATCATTTCTTGGCCTCAACTTTTTTTGTTGCTGGTGGCGTTTTCTTCGCCTCGGTTTTTGCTTCGACTTCTTTTGCAACGATTTCGAAATTTGTGTTCTTTCTTTGTCTTCTCATTCGTCCATAGTGCCAGAGCTTTCGCCCTCTTTGCGCGGCCGAGTGAATCACAGTTAATTTTGTAACGTCCATGCCTTTGCCTGTTGCTTGGCTTTTCAAATTCTCAAGCAGTTTGATTATGTACTCCGATGCTATTCGTGGGTATCTTCCTGGTCCGACTTTGCCTGGCTTGTGTCCTATATCGCGCTTGAAGCGCTTGTATGGAACTGCCATCTTGGCTTCGGTGACTCTCTGCAGATGTTTGATTGCAGTGTCAACTTTCTTTCCTCGTATGAAGCTCGCAATCTCAATGGAATTTTTCGATGAGATTGGCATGTCTTTGCCAGCTATGCGTGCCATGCTTTTGGCATCAAAACCTTGGAAGCTATAGTTGTATGTCATTTTACTTTACAGATATGAACTTGGAACCTCTAGTAGCTCCAATACCAGGACCTCCGTGCTTGACATCAAACTTGGTTGTCATTACGAAATCTCCAAGGGTCCAGCCAATCATTTCTGGCAAAATGTCAATAGGAATGAACTCTTTTCCGTTGTAAACTGCAATTTTCAAGCCGAACATTTGCGGCAAGATTGTCATATCTCTTGAGTGCGTTTTGATAGGTTTTTTGTATTTGCCTTCCTTTGCCAATTTTACTTTCTTGAGCAATTTTTGCTGAGCTGGAGTTATGCCTCGCTTTAATCCTCGTCTTTGTCTTGCAGGCAAAATTTGCTCTAGCTCTTTGATGCTCAGCTTTTCCAATTCTTCCGCTGTTTTGCCCCTGTATGTGAAAATTTTTGGCATGCTTACCTACCTCGTCCTGTCTTCTTTGCCCACAATAGGCCAACTTTTCTACCAGGTGGCGTGCCACGCTTAGTCGTAGTTGAAATACCCAATGAACGTCTGTGAGAACCACCAAATGGGTGGTCTACTGAATTCTTTGCAACACCCGAGACTGTTGGATGTAGCTTACCTCTGGCACGTCTAGCAATGTGATGCTTACCGCCCTTGACCCAAGGCTTCTCAACTCTGCCTCCGCCGGAAATTACTCCGACAGTTGCTCTGCAATTTGGATTAAATGAAACTGTTTTTTTGGATGGCAGCTTAATCAAAACCTTGCCGCCTTCTTTTCCAACAATTTGTGCTGCGATGCCGGAACTCCTGATTAATTTGCCTCCGTCGAATGGAGTGTGTTCGATATTATATACTGGGAAACCAGTTGGAATGTCTCCAAGTTTCAAAACCGAACCTGGAAGTATTGGTGCACCAGGTCCCGCAAAAACCGTCTCGCCTTTTTTAATTCCTAACGGTGCAGGCAATAGCGAAACTCTATCGTTCTCATATTTTACAACCATTAACGGTGCTGAGTGGCCGACAGAATTTACTATATCCATAACTTCGCCGCGAACTAGATTTTCTGCAGGTTTGGCATACTTAATGGCGCCGAAATAGCGGTGGCTAGGTGCTAAGTATCTTGGGCCTCCCGCGCCTCTTGCCTGCGTAATTAGTCGTTTACCCATTATGCCAATCCTAACCTTGTTGTAATTTCAACGGCGGGTGTCTCTGGTTTGAGTTTGATGAACGCTTTCTTTTTTCCATCTCTCGTCACTAAAGTGTTAACGGCCGCGACTTTCGCGTTAAAAGCTTTCTCGATTGCCCACCTGATTTGCTTCTTTGTTGCATCTCTTGCAACTACGAATATGAGTGAATTTTCAGCTTCCATCTTACGCACCGCCTTTTCCGTGCTCATAGGATATTCCAAAATCTTGAAAGGGTCGGGTGTTGCCATTTTACGCGAATAAATTCTCCTTTTTCATTGTTTCAAGTGCTGCTTGAGTCCAAATCACCAAACGCGATGGTCTTGCTCCGGGCGCAAGTAATTCTGCGTTCAAGTTTTTGACTTGAACAGCGTCAACTCCTGGAATGTTTGCAGCAGATTTTTCGGCTGCGCATGATTTTGAAACGACAATTAATGGGCCAACCTTTCTCTTGTACCGTCTTCCGCGCATCTTTCCTTTTCCTGCACGGATTTTCTTTTCTCTTGTTCTCTCCAATTCTTTTCCCAAACCAAGTTTTTCAAGAACAGCGACAACATCTTTTGTTTTTTTCAGGTCTTCAAACTTATTTTCGAGAACCAAAGGTATTGATTTTACGCCGTCAACGGTGTGTTTCGCTGCAACCAAGTTTTTGTCAGTCGTAGCAGCAATTGCACTTCTTGTTGCTTTCCTTCTTTCCTTGATGTTTAATTTTTCTGCAAAATTCTTTGCAACTTCTGGCGGGAATGCTTTTACTCCTTTGCGTGTTTGTGCGCCGACTGCACCAACCCAGCCGAAGTTCGAACCTCGGTGCCACAAGGCCTTACGAGCAACTCTGGAGATACCTTTTCCGTAGGTTCCACCGTATTTTCGTCTTCGCTTTGGCCAAGCCTTTCCTTGTTTTGCACCAGCTCTTGGGTCTGCACCGTAAGGCTGATGTTTATGTGACTGTAATGCAATTACGACTCTCGAAATCAAATCTACTCGAATTGGTTCTGAGAACTGTGCTGGTAATTCGAGCTCGGAAATTTTTTCTCCTGCCATGGAAAATAAAGTAACTTTCATTTTTAGCCTTGCTGACTCCTCAGGCTTACCGTAGTAACTTCTGGAGCCTGCATGACTGCACCCTTGAACAGTCGAGTTGGATGTGATAACACTATGAGTCTCTTTTTTGGTCCCGGCACAGAACCAGAGATTAAGACATAGCTTGACTTGACAGTACCGTATCTTGAAAATCCAGAAACTGGTGTTACAGAAGCAGTTTTTGCGTCTGAAATTTTGAGAATTTGCTTGTTATGTTCGGTTCTTGTGTGGTACCCCATTTGTCCTGGCTGCAAAACCCACCAGCCTGTAACTGGCGGTGTGATTGGACCCATCGTTCCTCTATGCCTTTGTCCAAATTCTGCTTTGTGTCGCTCTAATTTTACACCATATCTCTTGATGTCGCCCTCAAAGCCGTGACCTTTTGTGACTGCGTGTGCATCAACAATTTCGCCAGCTTTGAAAACGTCTGCAATAGCAACTTCCTTGCCTAAAACTGAAGAAGCATAATTGAAACCATCTTGGACAGTTCCACCAACTCCTATTTCAAAAACTTCCGGAGTATTTTTTCCAAGTCCCGTGCCGTGAGGTTGAGTGAAAACAACTGCCCGCACTTCAACTGCTTGCGGCAGTTTTGCTTTCAAGCTTTCCAAAGTTGTTTTCTTTTTCTTTGGAAGACTGACTTTGCGCTGCAGGTCTTTTTCCTTGTCAAGACCATCGGCCCATAATTCGCCGATAGCTTTCAAGCCATAAGGCGTGGATTGGTAAAGTTTGACTGCTGCAACTTTTAGTGCGGGAACTTCGAGTACTGTAACTGCTCTCCTAACTTCCTCGCCTCTTGTAGTAGCTTTTGGTCGATTATCGATTATGATAACAGAAGTCATGCCGGCTTTGTAGCCTGCAAACCCGAGGAGTTTAGCTTCCTTTTTGTGAGCCCAATTCGAAACGGCAGGATAAATGCGACTAGATCGCTTTCGAGGCCAAACAGCCTGGCTTCCGCGCCTTGGTCGCTTTCTTTTAATATGTCCCATTTTTCTTTTCGTGTATCGCGCAGCGATACGCAGTTCTCGCCAGCGTCTTTTCAAGAGGCTGAGGAAAGAGCTTTTTAAGTATACCTATTAGCGACAGAATTAGTCAGATTTGTAGGGGAATTAGAAGCCAGAATCTGCGTTTATAAAATCTTCGCTTGAAAATTAGTAGAAGTGGGGTCGTTGGCACGACCCCGGAGGTAACAATGGCGTTTTTAGCGCCATGTCAATTTCTGGCCACCAAGCACAGAAAGAGCTTAAGCTGATAGCAAAGGCTTGAGCATGAATTTCTCTTGCCTTGTCATACACTGTTCGAAAGGAGGGTAAAAGTCCAGTTTTTTGACTTGCTTTGTAAAGTCGACCATTCGCATCGGCCCTTTTGCAAGTATAGGAACTTTTACCTTACCTGCAGTTATTCTCTCAAGTAATTTGTAATAAGCTTTAGATTCGCTCTCATCTTTGAGGTTGAAAACTTGCAATCGACTTTGTCTTTTTTTCATTTCTCTCCCTAAGTCTCGGCCACTTAACTTTCGTTACGAAAGCTTTACTTACATTTCGTAAGTTTCTAGTATTTAAACATTTCGATTGTAAAGTATATGATTACAAATCGCCGATTGATTTTTATACTTAGTAGAATTTCGCAGAGAAATGATCGATGAGATCGATAGAAAAATCATCGGAAAGCTCAGCAAAAACGGCCGGCTTTCTTTGACAGAACTTTCCGAAGGCACAGGTATATCTAGAGTTGCCATAGCTAGCAGGATTGAAAAGCTTGAGAATGCAAGTTTACTGAAAGTTTGCGCTGCGCTTAATTTAGAAAAACTGAATTATCAAACTTTGCTAGTGGAACTGCAGATTGACCCGAGCAAAACAAAAGTTTTCAGGAAAACAATTGAAAACGACCCAAGAATTCTCCATAGTTTTGAAATCACCGGACAATTTAATCATCTTCTTATTTGCGTGGCTCGGAACAACCTGACGCTAAGGCACTTCATAGAAAATGACCTGAAAAAATTCTCAAAGGATTGCAAAGTCACATTAAGTTCTAATCCACAAACGTCCAGCTATGTTCTACTAAAATCTCTGGAGGGCGAATGGTAGGAATTTATGCGGCAATGGACTTTTTGGCGCTTGTTTTGCTAGTTGCATCTTTCTTTTTGACTTTGAAACTGAAAAACCTGATGGGTGAGGGCAAAGATACCGCGCCAGTACAGTTATTACTGGTCGTAATCTCTATTAACTTTATACTTGGCGTTTCTCTTCTGGCCGCAGTTTATCAGAAATACATAGGCGCCTATTTGAATTATGTCAGGCTCACAGACATAATGATGCTAATAATCGGCCTTGTGCTTACAGTTTCTGTCTACAAAATCTACAGAGATTACAAAAAGCTAGTCAAGAAACACGAGCCTAGCGAATAAAATTCTCCAGGGTTTGCAACTGCGGTGCCCTAGCTTTCTTACCTCTGCCCTTTGGTTTCGCAGCCTTCGGACTCCCAAAAGTGCCTATTGGCGTGAATATGTTGCCTGGCAAAGTTGTTTGTATGCCATTTAAATTTACAAGCGAGACGTGTGTGGTATAAGCAGACGGTAAATACCTTTTGAACCCTTGGAACTCTGCTTCTGAAGGCAAACTTCCAACTATTGGCGCCAGGTGCATCGGGTCCACAGACTTTAATCTCTCCAAGAATTCGGGCGTTATTAGCGGAGGCTGCTTATATTGCAGCATTATTTGTCGCAGTAAACCCCATCCTTTTTCTCCGATAAATGCCGACTCTATTCGCGGCAAAACATACATAAATGGTGGTAGCAGCAGCGCAAATTGGAACCATGCTGTACCTTGCCCGCCCTCTTGCCTAACATAATAACAAGAACCGCAAGCAGCTTCGTCTAAATTTGAATACTCCTGATCGCGCAGGCCCGACATCACATCGCGAACTGCTCTAAACACGCCCGCTTCTCGTCCTTGCAAATATTGGTTGCAAAGTCCTGTCAGAGATGATATTTCGTGGTCGCGAGGTTGCTTTGCTAAAGTACTCATGTAGCGTTCCAGCCCTTTAATCAACAAAGGTTCTAGGGGTTTGGCTTCGTGCAAATCTCTTAGCAACAAATGCACCTTGTCATCTAAATCCGAATCTATAATCCTTACGGGTTCTCCGTGCAGGATTTTTGCTACAGCCATGTTGCCCAGGGGATCGACTTGCAAACCTTGAGCAGTCAAGGCTTCGCAGAATTCTCGGCCTATCGGTTCCAAGTGATCAACAACAATTCCGTGCAAACCCCTCGTAACAGCCCTATCACCCGTATACGTGTCTAGCGGACTGCCAGAAGTATTACCATAATTCTCAAGAACTTCATTGTATCGCTCTCGAAATGCTTCTATTTTATTCGGCCAACTGTGTGGTGCTGAATGAACTGAAAAGGCCAGTGCCATGCAATTCTCAGAAGAGAAGATTTTAAATTTGTTACTAAGTGAGAGTACGCAATGCCCAACCTATTCGATGGCTTTGTTAAGAGCGAACATATTATTCTTGATACAGATCCATTAAAGCCAGAGTTCAAGCCAGGAGAGCTCAAGCACAGAGAAAAACAAGTTGAGCAATTAGTAAATATTCTCGGCCCTGCAACTAATGGCAAAGCTCCTGCAAATGTACTGGCAATCGGCTCTCCAGGAACGGGCAAAACACTTACTATTTCGGCTGTCGGACAACAGCTCGAAGATATAGCGTCGATTCCTTTTGTGCACGTACAATGTTCGGCTGCAAGAGGAGAATATGCTGTTACTGGAAGATTAGGTTACCAGTTAAGCGAAAGATACAGCAAGACACTTGGTTTAACAGGCATTCCGCGTACTGGTTGGATACTGGATAAACTCTATAAAACACTTGGAGATTATTTGAAAAAACTCAAAAAGCCAGTTGTACTTGCGCTCGATGACATACATGTGTTAACGCGCAAAGGAAGAATTGTGCGAGATGGCGCAACTGGAAACAGTTTGCTGAAAAATATTCTGGATTTGAATCGTGAATTGAGACCGTTGCCGGGAATTACTGTTATCGGAGTCACTAATTATGATCCTTTTGAAAGGGATCTGGATGAAGACGTAGCCAGCAGATTTGGCGGAGAAAAAGTTGTATTTCCGCGATATGATGCTAGACAACTTACTGGCATTTTGGACGATAGGGCAAAGGTTGCATTTCGGCCCAATAGTTATGGCTCTGGAGTTATATCGCGTTGTGCTGCAGAAGCAACACAGCTTGGTGGCGATGCAAGAGTTGCACTTTCCTTGTTAAGGTCTGCTGCTATGCGTGCGGATCACCTCGGTGACGCACAAATTGAGGAATCGCATCTCGAATATGCGCTCAAGAATATGGAAAGCGAATCAGCGTTACAGATAATAACTAGGTCGTCTGACCACGAAAAAATTTTGCTTCTTTCTATTGCTGCAACAAAAGGTACTTACTCTAAAGATGGTACTCCAAAAACTGGCGAGATATACAAGACATATACGCAAATGTGCAAAACGATCGGCAGAAAACCGCTTTCAGACAGAAGATTAGCAGATCTTATTTACGATCTTGCAGCTGATGGAATAGTTGAGACGCGAGTTGTCTCTTTTGGGCGTGGTGGCGGTAGAAGCCAATTGATAACTCTTAATGTAGGCAAGGATATATTGTCTAAAGCTATAAGCGATTCTAATGCTGGAGAATTATTAGAAGATTTTATTATACCAGCGACAAAAGGTCCGGATCCTGACTTCTTGTACAAAAAACCAGGCGCTAACCTTTCACATTACCAACAGGGAGCAGGCGGCAAACCTTCTTAGAAACTCCTGCGATGTCCATTGTTTCTACAACTTCATTGATGTCTTTGTAAGCAAAGCCTGCTTCTTCTGCCAGCCCTGACATCGAAACTGATTTGACATAAATTCCCTTTTGCTCCATATCTTTCTGCAGCTTTTCTCCCCAGATTTTCTTCTTTGCTGCAGCTCTTGACATCGTTCGCCCTGAACCGTGCATCGTGCTGCCCCAAGTTTCCTCTGCTTGCTCCGTGCCAACGCACAAGAAAGAACCTGTTTCCATCGAGCCGCCAACTATTACTGGCTGGCCTGTTTCTCTGAAAATAGGCGCTAATTCTTTTCTTTCTGGGCCGAAGGAACGGGTTGCGCCTTTTCTATGCACAACTAACTCTTTCTTTTTGCCATCTACTTTATGTTCCTCGAGTTTTGCAATGTTATGCGCAACATCATAAATCAAGTCTAATCCTAATTTTTCTGCATCCGTGCCGAAAACTTGCTCGAAACTTTTCCTTGTTTCGTGCAAAATCATTTGCCTGTTTGCAAAGGCCATGTTAACTGCACATTTCATTGCAGCAAAATAATCCTGGCCTTCCTTGCTCGAGAATGGAACGCAAACCAATTCAGGATCGCGGACTTCAATTCCGTATTTCGGACCCATAACGCCCATAAATTGTGAAATGTAATCTGTTGCAATCTGGTGACCAAATCCTCGGGAACCGCAGTGAAACATAATTACGGCTTGGTCTGCAAACAAACCAAGCTTCTTTGCAATTTTTTTGTCATAGATATTTTCTTCTTTCACGTGTTGAATTTCCAGATAATGATTTCCAGAACCAAGAGTGCCAACTTGGTGAATTCCTCTTGAAATTGCCTTTTGGGAAATCTTGCTTGCATCAGCACCTTTCATCTTTCCATAGTCTTCGATTCTATCTAAATCCTGTTTCCAGCCGTAGCCTTGCTCAACAGTCCATTCTGCTCCATTTTCAACAACATTCTTGAATTGTTGCTGAGTTAATTTAAGCAGACCTTCTTTCTCAGCAAAAGCAGTTCCGCCGACTCCTGCAGGAACTCTCTTGAATAGTGTGCCAACAAGCTCTTTCAATTTTGGAAGAATATCTTTGATAGTCATATCAGTTCTAATTAATCGCATTCCGCAATTTATGTCGTAGCCAATTCCGCCAGGGCTGATTATCCCTTCGTCTTTATCAAACGCAGCAACTCCGCCGATGGGAAAACCATAGCCCCAGTGGCCATCAGGCATGCACATTGCATGTTTTACTATGCCTGGCATGCAAGCTACATTGCTTATCTGCTCATAGACCATCAAATCCATTGAATCGATTAGCTTCTTAGTTCCATAAATCCGCGCAGGAACCTGCATCTTCGGTTTGTCAGATTTGTAGTCAGGAGAAATTTCCCAAACAACATCAGAAATTCGCTTCAGCGGCGGCCTCGCAGTAGGAATTTTAATCATAACATAAATTGCTTAGAATACTATTAAAACGTTTAGATATCAAGCACGACTGTTGCTGTCCATTGCTTGCCTTTTTGCTTTAACTCAAATTTGTGCCACGTCGCAGCCTTGACATCTGCTCTTAGCAGATGTCTTTTGTAATCCAGGGGCTCGCCAGCAATCTTCGCTGTCAGAATCCAAACTTGATTTTCTTTCTTTTGCTTGACATCAACCTCATATTTGGACAGAAAAATTTGCTCAGCATCTTTGTAGTAAATTATCTCGTTCAGGAAATCTATCATAAGCGCATTGACATCCTTATTCTGTAGCTTGATTACCTTTTGCATTCTTTGGTTTACAGTGGCCGTGTCAACCATCGTCTCTGTTGTTGCAAGAGCGCAGTTCTCAAAAACCTCATTCAAGCTCTTGCCGTAAGCCTCGAATGCGACATCTGCAGTTACTGCTTTCTCCAAGAATTTGAACTTGCTGGCTAGCTTTGCTGCACCTTTGCTAGTTGTCTTTTTTGCGGGCATATTTCCTCGGACACCCTACTATAATATAAGCCTGCGTAACTACCGCCAATTCAATAGAAAACCTATATAAATCAAACTCGCGGCTCGCGAGCTTGAAGGATAGAAAAATCGCACCTTAGACCGCCAATTTTTCTATAAATCAAATGGCGCCGGCGGCAGGATTTGAACCTACAATCCCTTGCGGGATCCGCTCTCAAGGCGGACGGAATACCGGATTATCCGACGCCGGCGTAGAGAAAGCTTTAAAATCGAAGTTTAAAAATCAAACTATTCAAAATGGGTAAGACAAAGAAAGTAGGCTCAACGGGTAGATGGGGCGCAAGATATGGCCTCAAGATTAGGAAAGCTGTTCTAGCGATTGAAAGATTGCAAAAAATCAAGCACAAGTGCCCATTCTGTTTCAAATTTACTGTAAAGAGGCTTGCTACGGGAATCTGGTACTGCGGCCATTGCAACTGCAAGTTTGCTGGCAAGGCTTATGAACCGGGAATCTCAGGAAAACCGATGCTAGCAGTTCCAGCAGCATTGCTTGCTGTAGAAGCCAGCAAGGAAGAAGCTAAGAAAGCTACTAAGGTAGAGGTTGAAAATGTATAAGTGTTTTGAATGCCAGCATGAATTAACCTTGAAAGAGATCGAAAAAAGAATAATCTGTCCTTACTGCGGTTCAAGAATCATACTTAAGACAAGACCTGGAACCTTGAAAAAAGTCAAAGCGCGATGATTAAATCTGAAATTGAAATCGAAGACTCGAAAGAGTTTTTGCAGGCTTGCTTTGAAGCTTTGAAACCTGAAGCAAACTTTAAAACTGAAAGAGCAAGCTACGAACTCAAATTAGGGAAGACTTTAAAGATTAAAATTCAAGCGCAAGATGCAACTGCCTTCAGGGCAGTTTCAAACACGCTCGCAGGTTTGATTTCAATTGTGGAAAAAAGTTGGAAAGCGGTAAAACATGGAACAAAAATTTAGCAAAGTAACGCAGGAAAAGATTGCTGAGCTGCAGATGATGCAGCAAAGACTTTCTCTATTTAGCGGACAAAAACAGCAATTCCAAATACAAATGGCTGAAGTTGAAAACGCGCTTGCAGAAATAAGCAATGCAAAGCCACCAGTTTACAAGATGGTTGGCGAAATCATGATTGAAAAAAATCTTGATGAATTAAAAAATGAGCTGCAAGAAAAAAAGGTGGAGCTGGACATCCGGATAAAAAGCTTGGAAAAGCAGGAATCAAAAGCAAAGGAGCAAGCTCTTGCGCTGCAGAAGGAAATCTCTGCAGAACTAAAGTAATTTAAATCTGGAATTTAATTTTTAATTATGAAATTTGAAAAGGCTCCACTTTTACTCGCAATTATTTGGGCTGGCGTGATTTTATACTTCTCAATCGCCGTACTGCCTGGTGCTGAAGCGGTTAGCGACAAAACTATGCACCTCTTTGCTTTTTTTGTGCTTGCTGCTTTGATTTATTTTTCAATCCAAGGTAGCAAACACGCGGTATTGCACGCGATGCTGTTTTCTCTTTTATACGGGATAGCTATGGAGCTGATGCAAACGCAAATACCTTGGCGTACTGGCTCGCTTGGTGATGTCGCCGCTGACGCTATTGGTATCGCACTTGTAATTGGAATTCACGAGGCACAAAATGAATAAGGCTTGGCTTAAAGGCAACATATTGCTGTTATCTCACGTCGGAGATATGGACGCCTGTTCCAGCGCTGTTGCTTTTGAAGAGCTGGCCAAGAAAACCTCAAAGGCAAAACTGGAATTTGCAATTTCCGGTACATTAAACCGGGACGGAGAAAAAATCCTGAAGATGTTTGGCCTGAAGGCCAAGAAACTGAAAGAGGTCAATCTTGAAGATTTTGACAAGTTAGTTCTTTTAGATACGTCTGAAGATTTGGTAAAAGATATCGTAAAGAAATTCAAAGATGTTTTAGTTTTAGATCACCATGTGCAAAGCAAAACTTTTACCCACGCGGTTTCTACAACAGAAATAATTTTTGATCTGTTCAGGCAAAACAAAGTGAAGATTACAGAAAAGGCTGCAAAAGCCATTACCTTTGGAATAATTTCAGATACTGCTGGCTTGCGATTTGCAAAAACCAGGACTTTTGAGATTTTATCTGAACTTTTGAAGGAAAATAAATTAGAATATCAAAAATTACTGGAAGAAATTGCAGAAGAAAAAGAAGTTTCTGAGAAACTTGCTTGGCTCAAGGCCGCGCAAAGGCTGCAAGTTCATAATGTCGGAGACAAAATTTTAGTTATTTCAAAGGTTGGCGGCTTTGAGAGCTCTGCAGCATCAAAATTAATGGCCTTGGGTGCTGACGTTGCTCTTGTTATTTCACACAAACCAAACGAAACAAGAATTGTGGGCCGAGCCAAAACCGGATACAACTTGGCTGAGGTTTTCCAGGAAGTTGCTTCTGAAGTTTCTGGAACCGGAGGCGGACATCCTGGTGCTGCTGCTATGAATTTCCCGCCAGAAAAGGAAAAAGAAGCTTTGGCAAAAGTTATAAAATTTGTAAAAGCACAATTGTCGCAAAGCGTTGCGAAAGCCTAAACAAATACAACGCTTTCGCGAGGCCTCGCGAAAACAAAAGACTGAGAACTTTGTTTTCGCAAAGCTTATAAGATATTTAGCCCAGCCATTTTCTCTGATTGAGGTGCAAAACTTGTCAAGCAAAGGAGTTATTGAGATGGCAGATTTAATGGAAGTTCACGAATTGTTGCAAACTTTAGTTTCAGACAAATCTATCTCTAAAAATGTTAGGGAAGTTCTTGGGGTGATTCAGGAAGAATTGAGAGATGGAGAAATTGCTGTCAAAATTGATGCTGCTATGCAGAAAGTTGAGGACCTTTCCTTAGACCCAAACTTGAGTCCGTACACAAGAACTCAAATTTGGAGCCTAACGAGTTTGTTGGAAAGTGCGCAGAAGCGTGATTAAAACTATATTGCAAAGAATTTACTTTCATTTGTTTGCTCGAGTAAACAGTTTTGATTAATGTTTACTGCGATTGCAAAAACTTTATATTACAGTGTGAAAATCAGATAGTAACAAAATCATTGTTAAGGAGAGACAAAAATGGTTTGGGATTCCATCAAAAAAAAGTTTGGTTCAGTATTTAGCTCAGAAAGCAACGTGGAGCTTGGAGAAGACTACGTAGAACTTGAGGCGGACCTGAAGGACCAGCCCTCAAAAGTTTTGGTTAAGCCGTTCACGCTCACCAAATACGACGACATTAAGGAAGTTCTTAACGCTATAAGGGACGGAAACACAATTAGCATCTTGAACATCGCACCTTTGAAAGAGAAAGATGTTACAGAGCTCAAGCGGTCTATTGACAAGATAAAGAAGACTGTGGAAGCTAACGATGGCGACATTGCTGGCTTCGGTGAAAACTTCCTTGTTGTTACGCCAAGCTTTGCAAGAGTTGAGCGACCTGGCGCTGCAAAAGCTGAGGCTGGAGAGCCTGCTGCAGAAGGCGAAGAAGAGCTTTAGCACAGTCGTTACAATAGCTTTTTATATACCTTTTTTCTTTTCTAATTCTAGTATTAGGAGGTAAATATGGCATTAGATCCTGGCGAAATAGTACTTTGGGCCACAGTATTTGGCCTGTTAATCGGAGTAATATGGAGTCTCAAATACATAGTCATCATAGACAGAAGAATTGAAAGAATAGAGCAGCATCTAGATGCGCTCTTGCATAAAGTATCGGGTCGCAAGAGATAGATTTTAAACCCCGTATTCTATTTCTTTTTAGGCCACTATGAAGTACCTGTTTCATTTATCCGGAGAATCCTCTGACCTTGCAATTGCTGAGCTTGGCGCGCTTTTCGAAGCTTATAGTTTGAAATTCAAGGTCGTTTCCAAGAAATCCCAGCTAGTTATTGTTGATTCCAAAGCGTCTGAAAAAGATATCCGCAAGCTTTCTGAGCGTTCTGCTCTTCTAAGGCATTCTGGCGTTTTTATAGCGTCCGTAAAGAATCTGTACATAAAAGAACTTGACAAGATTGACTGGGGCTTTGTGAAGCTTCCTTACTGCGTTAGAGTTGAAGACCTGACCGGCTTGGAGTCTCCGGACATTGAAGGCAGACTGGCTTCGCCAATTTGGTGGTCTATCGCCAGGAATAGAAAAGGAATTGAGCCTGAAGTCAATTTGGAGAATCCTGCAACTACTGTGCAATTTTTTATCACTGACAAAATTTCCTACATCACAAAACAAATTTGGAAAGCTGAGAAAGGCCGCTTCAAAGACCGGGAGCCAACAAAGAAGCCAGCTTTCCATCCAACTGCACTGAAGCCAAAGCTTGCTCGCTTCTTGGTAAACCTTTCAAGAATTTCTGACAAGGAATTGCTTTTAGATCCCTTTTGTGGCACTGGAAGCACCTTGATTGAAGCTGCATTAATTAATTCCCGAATAATTGGTCTTGATTTGGACAAAAAAATGATTGGCGCTAGCAAAACAAATCTTGACTTTTACAAAATTCAGGGCTATAATCTGATAAACGGAAATGCGCTCCAGCTTGAGAAGCATTTCAAGTTAAATTCGGTGGATGCGATTGCAACAGATCCGCCCTACGGTCGCTCTTCTCGTATAGGTGCACCAAATCTCAAAGCGCTTTACAGCGGATTCCTCAAATCTGCACATTCCGTGCTGAAAAAAGGCAGCTACCTTTCAATGATGTACCCCCACACTGCGAATATTGAAAAGCTTGTGAACAAAAAGCTCTGGAAAATCGCTAACAAAGGCGAGATTTATGTTCA
>Ga0334722_10000661_pt1 | contig 49009 bp, 59 predicted proteins | sample C3_bottom_MG_FD_207210 | JGI IMG/M metagenome (GOLD analysis project Ga0334722, IMG submission 207210) | Sediment microbial communities from Yellowstone Lake, YNP, Wyoming, USA - C3_bottom | ecosystem: Environmental > Aquatic > Freshwater > Lake > Sediment | place: USA: Wyoming | collected...
CTGCATCGCTAAACTTTTCAAGTTTAGCTGTTTCGACGCCGGCTTCGCCTGGCTCAAATTCAGGGCACCTCCTTGGCATTTTTCACTCTTTCTGAACGGTCGCAGTATATCAAGATAGCGGCAGATGGAATGATTGTTCAGAATGTCAAGAGTGCTGGGATTGCTGTTTTGGAGACTCAACAGAACCCGTGCAGCAGGCTGGTCCAAGCCAGGCGCCGGAGATCCAGTGTGATTGTTGCATCGACCTCATCGATGCCCTAGCCCGTTCAATTTTCGCCTCTTTTCAGGCTCCTATGCTCATTGCTTATGCGACCCTTCTGGCTAGCTTGATGATCTTTGAAGGAGTCTTAATCGTCGCCGCAGCGACAACCACCGCCGGCGTCGCCTGCGTAGCCCTGACGACCCTCTTTTCCGGGGCCTTCCTCTTCACCGGCCACCAGCTCTATCGAACGATCATCCATATCGATCGAGGATTCGGAAATCCCTGATTTTCAAAGACTAAAAATTCTCTAAAGACTTGCTCATGCGGTAGTGTTTTTCAATACCGCTTGCAATTTCGTCCGGATCGTCTGAGATGCGGATGAGATCAAAATCTTTTGGCTTGATGTTCCCCTGCGCAAGAGCTGTATTCTTCAGCCAGTCGAGTAATCCTTTCCAATACTCACTTCCGACGAGATAGACGGGGAAGAATTTGATTTTGCCCGTTTGGATTAGGGTGAGCGCCTCAAAGAGTTCATCGAGAGTGCCGAAGCCACCTGGTAGTACGACGAAGGCCTGTGCATAGCGGACAAACATCACTTTCCGGACAAAAAAGTAGCGAAAATTCAGTTCATACTTTTCATCGATGTAGGGGTTCGGTTTTGCCTCATAGGGCAAGTGGATGCAAAGACCGCACGACCGGCCCCCTGCTTTTTGCGCCCCCTTGTTGGCGCTCTCCATGATGCCTGGGCCTCCACCCGTGATAATTCCAAATCCCTTGGCAACGAGCTTTTCCGCAATCTTTTCAGCTAGGTGGTAGTACTTGAGATCTTTGGGCGCAGCATTCGTTGAACCAAAGATGGCGGCCGATGGCCCCAGATGGGTCATCGTCTCAAAGCCATCGACAAACTCAGCCATGATCCGAAAGAGGCGCCACGAATCGAGAGAATGGGCTCTCTTGTGGGGAGACATTGCCTCGTCGGCGTATGAACCTTCTTCTTTCATAGAAATCCTTTTCTGGCTTTCCGCTTCAGGGCAATTTTGGCTGTGCGACCATAGGCCACCTCATGCAAGTTTTCAATCGCAATGAAGGCAGAAGGATCTTCTCGAAGAACGATCTCTTTTAATTCGGCCAAATCTAGACGCTCTACGATGATGAATAAAATATCCCGGTCTTCACCCGAATAGCCACCCTTCCCTTTAATGAACGTGAGTCCTAGTCCCAATTCGTGGGTGATGATCTTACTCAGCTTATCGGGCTTCGAGCACATGATTAAAACAGACTTCAACTCTTCCAGACCCGCAATCACCAAATCCATCATTTTAAACGCGACAAAATAGGTCATGAGCGATCGGAGGGCGATGTGCCAATCCTGAAAAATCCATCCATAGGCAGCGAAGATGAAAAAGTTGATGAACAACACCACTTGGCCAACGGTAAATCCTTTCCGCCGATTGATCAAAATCGCTAAAATCTCGGTTCCATCCGTGCATCCGCCGTGGCGGATGATGAATCCAGCGCCAGCACCCAGCATCGCACCGCCAATTACAATCGCTTCCAACGGATCGGCGGCAAAAGAGGGGAGCCAATCGAGCACGCGGAGGAAAAAGGCAAAGAAGACGATCGCTGCAAACATGTGCAGAACAAACGACCTTCGAATGTAGCGCCAGGCGAGGAAAATAAAGGGAACGTTTAGGAGTACAAGGTAGAGCGACAAATACTGGTAGCCATACAAGCGGGATAAAATCAGAGAAATACCGATCACGCCACCGTCGATCAACTCATTTGGAATTAAGAAAATGCGGATGGCAAGCGCAGCAAAAAAGGCGCCGATCGCCATTCCAACATAGCTGATGATCTGATTGATAATCCGTTTCTGCAATGGCAGTGACTGAGGCATGATTCAGAGAATAATCATCGATGGGAACTTTGTACAGAAAAAACAGCGAGCCTTTCAGCTCGCCGTTTACTACGCGGGAGACGGGACTCCCCTCAAGGCGGGCGGCTTACGCCGTCCCGTCTGTTCGGGCCGATTCGCTCCGGTTTTTGCTGCGCAAAAACAAGGAGCTCATTTCTCATCCCGACGCAAGCCACGCAGGTGGCTTGCTTCTTCGCTACGCGGGAGACGGGACTCGAACCCGCAACTTCCGCCGTGACAGGGCGGCGCTCTAACCAGTTGAACTACTCCCGCACTGGTTATAAAAGAATTCCTTGGGCGCAACAGGACTCGAACCTATGACCACCTGTGTGTAAGACAGGCGCTCTACCAACTGAGCTATACGCCCAAAAATGATGATTGATCTTATTCTAACTGAAGATTTTCCTCAAGAAAATAGGCGAATTGTGTATAACCAATGGACATGAAAAATGGCCTGGTCAAAGTCTCCACTCTGATCCCTGACGCCCCCATCGAAATTTGGTATGCGACCGACCAGAATTTTACTGGCCGGGCGGTCTATCCGCCCCACGCCGAACTCTACCTCGTCCGGGGAGCTGCAGAGCGGTTAAAAAAGGTTCAAAAGAGGCTAAAACGGCAACATCTCGGCCTTAAACTCTTCGATGGATACCGCCCCCTTGCCATTCAAAAAAAATTTTGGGAATTGGTTCCCGATCCCCGCTATGTGGCCGATCCGAAAGTCGGCTCCAAGCACAACCGAGGCGCAGCGATCGATCTCACCCTGGTCGACCAGCTAGGTCGAGAACTGCCGATGCCCTCCGCATTCGATGAATTCACCGAACGGGCTCATCGAGACTTCACGAACTGCCCCGCTGAAGAGAGGAGGAACCGGCAAATCCTCGAAGAGGCGATGGTTGCAGAGGGGTTTCTTCCCTTCCCCACCGAGTGGTGGCATTTTGATGACCCAGATTGGGCCTCCTACCCGATTCTCGATCTATCTTTTGAGGAGTTGTTGTGATCCGTTATTGGGTCTTTTTTCTGCTCGCTGCCTGCGGCAGACCGGCCACGTGGGATGACCTGCGTGCAGAAGGGGAAGCAGAAGCCAGAGCCCTTGCCCAAATCCTCCACAACATCGACACAAAAGAGGAACTGCAAAAGAGCCTTCCGAAGATTAAAAAGAGATTCAATAAAATTGCCGATCTTGCCCTGGAAGTGAGAGAACTCAAAGAGAAGTCAGCGATGCCGGAAAACAGAGACCCATCCGAGGCGAGTGATGCTCTTTTTGTGGAAATGGCCCGGCTCTACGAGATGCCGGGCTGTCGAGATCTTATCGAGATGGCTCAGAACGAAGCGGTTCGGCAGATAAACCGTTGAAGTGCTTTTCAGCAGACAATTTAAGATGTTTATACGCCGCTACATCGGTCAGTTCCATCACATGAATTGGCACTGCCGTCACATAACCCTGTTCTAATAGAGCGATGTCGCTATCGGGGTCTTCGTCCTTTTCTCTCGTCCAAATGCCACCAAGCCAATAGTAGGGCATCCCTTGTGGGTGGGTCCGGAGATCGGGCGATTCGCGCCAGTAACCCCGTCCCTGTTTCGCAAAGCGGAATCCCTGAATTCCCTGTTCGCAATTGAGAGGGAAATTCACATTCAGAATCGAGCCGACGGGAAGGGGATGTTTAAGGAAATGTTGAATGAGGGGGAAGATATAGGGCTTCGTGACAGAAGTGGGAGGTGTAGTTTCCAAATCGCAAAAAGAAAAAGCGATCCCCGGAATCTGCTTTAGAGCCCCTTCAATCACACCGCCGATCGTTCCACTATACAATACCGTCCGACCTGGATTCGATCCTCGATTGATTCCAGACACCACCATATCGGGTTTCCGATCCAGAAGAACGCTAACCGCCATCTTGACGCAATCGGCAGGAGTGCCGGTCAAGCTCCAAGCGCGGGTATCTTTATCCCACTTGACTGGTTGGATCACGAGAGGTTTCGTCCAAGTGATGGAAGCGCCGCTTCCAGACTTTTCCGCAGCCGGAGCCACGATGGCCACATCGGCAAATTCATGGAGAGCTTCCCAGAGATGTTTTAATCCGGGTGCGAAGATTCCATCATCATTTGTAAGTAACAAAAACGGGCGGTGAGACATATCTAGACCTTTCTGTCCATAATGACAAAAAAACCAGATTCTTTCAAGTAGGAGATAGCTGGATTTCCCCACATCCTCGCGAACGTGCCCGATTTATTTAAACGCAAAGACGCCAAGCCGCGAAGATGTAAAGAAAAAATGGGGTGTGGGGCTTCCCCACCTCTGTGTACTCTGTGCTCTCTGTGGTAAAACAAAAAAGCGAAGATTTAAACCACAGAGGACACAGAGAAGAGTTTTAAAACCTTTCTAATGCTTTTTCAATCGAGATACGACTACGATGGCGATGATGCTAAAGCAGAACCCAACGAGCATAGAGGGCATAGGCCAACTGAAGAAAGGCTCGAAGTAGGGCCAAACAGCAGCGGTGATCCCCCCCACGAAGACGCCAGCTACGGCTCCATACTTATTGGTATGCTTGGAATAGAGAGAAAAAAGGAGGATAGGACCAAACGATGCCCCAAGGCCGGACCAAGAATACAAAACGAGCTGATAAATCGTAGAGACTTTAAAAAAGGCAATGGAATAGGCGAGCACGCCGATTACCAAGACGCTAATTCTAGACACTCTCAATAACTCTTGGTGGCTTGCATCCCGGTGGATCAACTTTTTATAAAAATCTTCCGATAGATTTGAGGCCACCACCAGAATTTGCGCAGCCATCACATTCGTAGTTGCCGCCAAAATAGCGCAGAGGACAAGACCTGCAAAAAAAGTAGCCTGCGTGGACTTCACCAGCTGTAAGATGACCTGCTGCGGATCGGTCAGGCCATTGGGGAAGAAAAAGATGCCGATGAGGCCCACTACAGTGGCTGCGGTCAGGGCCAATGATTGCCACGAGATACCCAAATACTTTGCCTTATACATCTCAGATACGTGGCGAATCCCCATGAACTTGGTGATGATGTGAGGTTGGCCAAAGTAGCCCAATCCCCATCCGGCAGCCACAGCGAAGATTTCCCATAGAGTTTTAGCAGAAAAATCGGGAAATAGCGAAGTGGATAAGTGTTGCGTTTTTACAGCATTCATCACAGGACCCAATCCTCCGATCTGATACAGGAGATAGGTGGGAATGAAAATAATGACTCCGAGGAGGAAAAATCCCTGGAAGAGGTCAATATAGGCTACAGTTCTATATCCCCCCGCAAACACGTAGATTACAACCACCCCGAGACCCAGCGTGATGCCGACTAGATAATGCAAGCCGAACAGCGACTGCACAAGGATTCCAAGAGCGACAAGACCCGATGAGATATAGAACGTGAAAAACAACACCGACATGGCGGCTGAAATCGTCCGAATCGCTCCCGAATTATCAGCAAACCGTGCCTCAAAATACGAACCCAGAGTTAGGCTATTCGATTCTTCCGTCGCAGCGCGAACTTTTTTCGCTACGAACTGCCAATTCAAGAACATGAAAACAGTCAAACCGACGGCCGCCCAGGCAGAAAAAAGGCCAGTCGTAAAAATCAGAGCGGGGTACCCCAGAAAAAGCCAACTGCTCATGTCAGAGGCATGTGCGGACAATGCGGTCAGCCAGAAATTCAACGAGCGATTGCCAATGACAAAATCGGTATCGCTCTTCTGCCTTTGGTACGATAAAAAAACGACGAAGGCCAAGACAGCAAAATAGGCAATAAAGACAAAAATGTCAGTAAACATATGTGGGCCACTTTAGCATCTTATGTTTATCTTCTCAAGCGGTTTGCAAGTCTAGGGAGTCGAGGCTTTATCTGATCCATACAACAATCCAGCTTTTGCCAAGTTGCCACGCACATTCGGGAAATACTCCTCGATCTGATCGATGAGCTGGTCAACGACTTTTCGCTTTGAATTTTGTCCTACGGGGCACTGGCAGGTGATTCTCGCAAAACCGGCCTGCTTCGCAAAATTCCGGATGTCCTTTTCCGATACCAAAATCAGAGGTCGAATGATTGTAACCCCATAGTCACGCATGTGAACTTTGGGTAAGTTTGCGGCGAACTCAGCCTTGTGCAACAAATTGAGTAATAAAGTTTGAGCGCTATCATCCCGGTGGTGGCCAAATGCCACAGTCGTAGCCCCCAACTCTTTTGCGGCATTGAATATCAGCCGGCGCCGTTCCCTGGAGCAAGAATAACACTCCAACTCTTCCCGTTTCTGCTTCGAAGTGCACGTCACAAACTCTACCCCCAGCTCCCGGCAAATGGCTCGTAAAAAATCTGTACCCACCCCCGCGCCGCAGCTAAACTCCCCATCTACATGAATTGCATACAGATCAAATAAGGGAAACCCCCTTCCTCGCAATGCATGGAGCAGAAAAAGGAGGGTCAAAGAATCTTTTCCCCCGCTCAAAGCAATCGCAATCTTCCCTACCCCCTCATCGAACAGCTTAAAATCATAGATCGCTTTCCGGACGCAGCTTTCCAGCTCTTTGCCCAGCGCGCTCCAGGGGGGTCTAGCAATAGGAACCTTGAAATCCATAAGGCCGTCCAGTCTACCCTCCCAGACCCTCCTCCGTCAATCTCCATGGACATTTTCCAGCCCCTGGTGCTATAGTGGACCCCAAATTGAATTTGGACCTGTGATGAAAAAGATAGGACGCAACGACCCTTGTCCCTGCGGGTCTGGGAAAAAGTTTAAAAAATGCTGTGAAAGCACGATGATCGGCGGCCGGTTTAAAGCCACCAAGATGGAATCAACGGGCGCCTCTATGGCCGGCCTTTTTCAAAATCGGGTCGCTCCCACCATCCAGTCTACCTCCAAGCGCTTTAAAGCCACCACCCAAGCCCCTAAGAAGGAAGAACCGCCGATCGACTCATCCTCTGGAAATACTGGCGCGTAAAGGGGATATTTTGTTAGAGTAGACATTCGTTTTTCGCTGGCGTAGCTCAATTGGTAGAGCGCCCGACTTGTAATCGGATGGTTGAGGGTTCAATTCCTTTCGCCAGCACACATTATTTCTGGGGGTGTCGCATAGCGGCAATTGCAAGGGACTGTAAATCCCTCGTCTTCGGACTTCGCAGGTTCGAGTCCTGCCACCCCCAATCCCTTATAATCAAGGGTTTACAAGAAGCGCCTTCCAGACGAAAATTCTGGAAGGCGATTTTTTGTCCAACCCCTGTCCAACCTTTTCGTGATAACGTAGACAGAAAATCTGGCAATGATAACACCTAGGAGTTGAGTGGCAAATTCATCCGTTAACGCTTTAACGTCTCAAATTTTGAAGTGATCCGCAACATCATTAGAAAACAGGAAGACCGAGATAACGAGGAGAAGGCATGCCCGTTATTCCACTTTGCTTCAATAACGGGGCATAAATTGCACCCAACATTACGCCCAGGGCAAGACAGAGATGAGGTGCCAAAGCGAGAGGAACTGGAGTAAAAGGAAGCTTGATCGAAATAGGGGCGCAAAGAGAAATTAAGACACTTCCTATTCCAATGAGGAAGAGATCTTGCAGCCAGGAGGATTGTTTTTGAGATATGACGTCTGAAGGGTACGCAACATGTGTCAGCATAAGACCATCCTTTTGCTATAAAAGAATCTCAAAGTTATCATGCTAACCAATTTTTCGAAAGATAAAGGCTCAAAACCCCCATGAAGACCTCCGTAGGGCAACCTGCAATCGCCAAAAAGCTTTCCTTTGAAGACATCTCACTTGAATTGCCAGACGTTTTTCGAGGGCAATATTTTATTGAATCCTTAGAAAAAGAATTGAAGAACCTGATCTCTTTTCTAAATACAGGACAGCTCACAGTTTCTTCTTTAGAAGCCCTTCTCAAGCCTTTTTTCTCCTCTTTAGCGGAAGGGATCGATCAGATGATTCTGCCTGTCATCACCCATGAAATGGCGATAGCTAAAGCAATAGGAATACTGCGCGGAGAAGATGGCAAAGCGCGATACGAAAGCTTTTTTGTCGATGGAGGAGAATACACCAGCACCGCTAGAAGCATTCCACTACGCTACTCCTGCTTGTTCAAAATGACGGATACCGTCATTCAAAGCACGCTCAAAAGCGCTCTAGATTGCCTTGTCCATCTGATGCATGACCTCTCTCTGCTGAAAGAGAGCTTTTTTATTGAAAAGCAGGATGTTTTAGAGTCCTTGGATATCTTAGGTAAATCCGACCCTCATCTTGGGCATCGCACTTTCTTACTCCGCTTTCAAAGTGATAAGATGGTCATCCATAAATCAGTAGACCTTTCCGCTGACCAGCTCTACGTGGAATTTCTTCAGAAGTTGGAGCTGCCAAACCCTTACGATTTGAAAAACATGCGGGTGATCCCAATAGGTCATGAATATGGATGGATCGAGTATATTGACTATCGAGAATGCACCGACATCCAGCAAATCAAAAACTTTTATCGTCGGGCAGGAGTATTGGTGGCAGTTGCTGATTGCCTTAACTACACCGATGGTCATTTTGAGAATCTGATTGCCGCAGGGGAATATCCCATCCTTCTGGATGGAGAGACGCTTTTTCAAAATTATGTCATTCCAGAGCGAAAGGAGTATCAGAAAAAGAATCTTCTCGCAACCTCCCTTGTTCAAAAGCCTCCTTCAGGTGAAATGGAGATGGGCTATGGCGCAGCTTTCCAAGCGCCTCCAATCAACCATTTTGAAGTCGTTTTTCCCTTTGTCTTGAAAGACCAGACAGATGAGATCGAGCTGCACTATCGAGGACTTAAAGACGAGAAATCTCATAATTGTCCTGCGATTGGAGGAAAATATTTCACCATTCACAATTTTATTGAAGAGTTGATTGAAGGGTTTTCCTTCGCCTTTGATCATATCAAAAAGCAGGTGCCTCGGATTTTGTCCGATACAGAGTGGTGGGACAGAGTTGCTAAGGTCAAATCGCGCACCGTTTTGCGGGAAACGATGGCTTACTGCTATTTGCTTCGTCGCATTCAAAGGCCAGAAGCCTGCATTTCGGAGGCGACGATGAAAAATATCTTAGAAGCCAAGCTGGGGAATACTCCTTATACAGCCTATGAAATAGAAGATCTGATGAGAATGAATGTTCCCTATTTTTATCAATATCCTGGAGAGAGGCATTTATACCAAGGGGATGGAAAAAAGCATCCTTACCTCTTTCTTAAGTCGGGAATAGAAGCTCTGAAAGAGCAATTCCTCAATTGGAATGAAGAGTACAAGGCTCATGCCATTGAAATCCTGAAAAAGCATCTCCCTTCGACTCCTGTATTGGGAGAGTTGACTTATTATTTCTAGATAATCGACGAAGTGGTATAAGGGACATCAACCTTGGGATAAAGGGAGTGTTTTATGAGCTTGCAAGAATTAGAAAAGCTAAAATTTGATTGGGCCTTCGTCGTTCCTGGTTGCAAGACCACCAAATGTTGTGCCACAGGTACCTGTATGATGAATGTCTACACAAAAAAGCTCGATCTACCCAGAATTTCTATCCAAAAAGATGCAAGGAATCCGCATGTGATCAAAGCGCGCTATGGCTCCTTGAGAAATCCAGCTCTCGTAGTTGCTTGAATCTCAAGTTACTTCTTGCAGAACTGGCTCAGCCCCTTCTTTGACTTGATACCCAGAAGCTTGTAGAGAAAAAAGGCGTGCATATTCGCCTTTTTGTTGCATGAGATCTTCATGCGAACCTTCTTCCAAGATATTTCCGTTTTTCAGCAATAAGATTTTATCACACATCTTCACGGAGTTCAGCCGATGAGTGATGAGGAATACAGTTCTACCTTCAAAAGCTTGGATCAATCTTTGGAAAACTTCGTATTCGCTATTGGGATCAAGAGACGCTGTTGGCTCATCCATAACGATGACAGGCGCATCGCGGAAGAAAAGACGAGAAATGGCGAGCTTTTGCCATTCACCAAATGAAAGTTCTTTCCCAGAAAACTCTTTGCCCAAAAGAGTCGCAAACCCCTCTGGAAATTTCTCTTGTAGATAACTAAGCCCTCCTTTTTCCATGGCTGATTCCAGTTTTTTCTCATTTCCTAGATCAGAAGTTTTGGAGATGCCGATATTTTCTCCCAGGGAAAGAGGATATTTTCCAAAATCTTGGAAAACAGCCGATAACTGTTCTCTCCAGCTTGTGAGATCCATTTCTTTTAAGTCGATTCCATTGATCAAGATAGATCCTTCTTTGGGATCGTAAAAGCGGCAAAGGAGCTTAATCAGGGTCGATTTTCCTGAACCATTCTCTCCGACGATTGCAATCTTCTCTCCCGCTTTGAGAGAAAAAGAGAGATTCTTAAGAATAAACCTATCTTCTCCGCCATAACCAAACGAGACATTGCGGAATTCAATAGAGCGTAGAGGAGTGTTAAATTGGCGCTGATGCTTGATAGCTAGAGCATCTTCTTGTTCCATGAATTTTTTAAATGTCTGAAAATAGGAGACGACCGATGACAGCATGCTCATATCTTGGACGAGCGCAAGGACCTCTCTTTGTAAGAAATGAAGTGACTGCACCATGACGATAATGCTGGCCAGAGAAAAGGTGTTATTTTTAACACTCCAGGCGATCCAGCCAATGGCGATCACTTGCCCGCCTACCGCACACAAAGAATAGGGAATCGACGATAGATATTGGCGCTTTCTTAAACGGCCCATCTTCTCATAGAAACCGTTTGCAAGACCACGAAACTTCTCAGAGAGATAGCCACCAAACCCATAAATTCTGATCTCTTTGGCGACAGATTGATCCAGAGAAAGAGAACAAATACGACCCATCTTTCTTGCATCTTCACTCTGAAAAAGAGAGTAATCCCAAACTTTCTTCTCTGATGAAAAGGCAAAAATGACTTGGGGAAGAACACTGCATGCAATCACCACAGGGAGCCAAGGGGAGATGGACCCGAGAAGGAGAAGTACGGAAACAATCGTAATGATTTCTTTCAGAGAGTCCGTAAGAATATACATCAGATTAAGAGGTTTAGACTTGGTCTCTTCCCTGAGCACGGCAATCTCATCTTGAAAAGACTTGTTTTCGAAAGCCTCTAGCCCCAATAAACTATTCGCTTTTTTCATCAGCATCAGGCTGAAATGAGAATGGATTCTCTCATTGACCTTGATCCGCGTCATTTGAGCCAAAGGAGTGATGATATTCTCCAGCAAAATCAAGACCGCCCAGCTTCCTAGAACCCAAGCAGCTTTAGAGAGTAGATGGTCTTGCCCCAGGGTTTCAGTAAGAGACTTCAAGATATATAAATTTGCCGAAGGAAAAAGACCTTGGATGAAAATAAAAACAAACAGGAAGAGCAAGCCCCATCTGCCCTCACGCTTGATCTGTGTCAGTGCCCAGCCTAGAGAAGAGAGGACATTCTTATATTTTGCTTTCTTCATCGATCACTCTCAAGATTCTTCCCGTGTAAATTTTCCAGATCTCTTGTTGTGGCATCTCAAGTAAAAGAGCCCCATCTTCATCAATCCCCACAACTCTGCCTTGTACAGTTGAGTTTGGCTTTAATTCAACTTCAACAAGTTTTTCTTTGAATACAAGCAGTCGGTTGATATCTTTATGAAAATAAGAAAAGCCCTCTTCTAAAAGAGTATTAAGTGCTTGTTGCACATAGCCTGACAGAGCACTTAACACAACCTCTTTGTCCACCGTCTTTAACGTTTCAGCATACATAGAAGTTGCCGGAGTAGAAACACAGCCAAGCTCTTCCGGCGTCATGTTAGCATTAATGCCTATTCCTATGAGCAAGTAATAGTAATCTTCAAATGGAGAGGGAATGATCTCACATAGACATCCGGAAATCTTCTTTTCTCGTACAAAGACATCGTTCACCCATTTTACCCCTGGCTTCAAATGAAAATCTTGCAAGGTTTTAGCCACGGAAAGAGCCGAAACCTGAATGATATGGAAGAGTTCTTTTTCTCTATGTTTAGGATAAAGTGTGACGAATGTAGCATAGAGATTGCCGTTGGAAGAAGACTCCCATTTTCGCCCTTGATGTCCAAGGCCATTTGTTTGACGATCAGCGGTGACAACAACCCATTTTCCTGGAGTGTTTAGAAATTCTTGCGCATGCTCTTTGGCAAAAGTTTGGGTTGAATGGATCTCCTGAAAATGGATTCTTTCTATGGGCAGTTCTTCTGCATTCAAAGAGTGAAATGCCGAAAGCAGAAGAAAAGCAACTAGAAACAAGGGCTTTTTTTTGAAAACACTCTTGCAGTAAGAACTTAGAAAAGGCCATCGCATGCTATCCATCCGTTGATTTTTTAGTAAATTTGCAGCCACTTTAAGGTCTGGATTTAAAAAGAATAACCATACAATATCCTCTGAAAACTTTGGAAGGATAATGCACATCTTTCTGGTAGCTTACACCCCTCTCATCACACTTCCTTTTCCTCGAAAAGCTTCTTGGAGTGAAAAAAGACTTTACCTTTCTGTATACAAAACATCTCAAATATACAGAATTAGTTGCTTTAAATTCTTCTCCCCAATAGTTTTGCCTATTTTCCTCTTATGGTCTTAAGGAGATAAAGAGATGGAAAGAAATTTATGTAAAACCGGTGGTTTCACCCTTTGAGCTATTTAAAGAAAAAATTAACAACTTCTACCCAATCACACAACGACCTGAATGATTCGAACCTCTTATTCGATGCCAGCATGCAAAGTCTGTTGCTTGATCCGGCATCCACTCATCACTGGAATGATCTCGCCGCGTCTACTGCTTCATTCGATCGATCTTTTGCAAAAACTGCCTCTGGAAAATGCTTGTCTACAAGGTCTTTCATGCATTCGGCAAAATCCTTTTTTGTGCGCTGATCTGTGACTTTTACTTCTCGCCATCCTCCCAAAGGTTGCACAAAAATAAAAAGGTTGCTCGTTCCGTTCCTTTCGTACTCATAATCTTGACGCCTGACTCTTCCTGGTGCTGCGGCTATTGGTGCCAATACATCGTCCACCAACTGGACTGGTGTCTCATCGAAACACACAACGGGTTTCTTTTCGTCTAATGGCTCTTCATATAGATCTAAAACATCCTCCATTCGACAAATATACTCGTAATCCACTTCTGGGACGCACCAACTCTTTACTTGCCATGGCTTTATTTCGTTTTTTTTAATGTCCTGCGAACCGTTTTGTCTGATAGAAAATCTGTCAATTCCAACGTGATGCAACGGTCCGCGAGCAACTGCATTGTCCAGCAGGCGCGTCCTTCAGGCGCCTCGCTGCAGGCGAGAGCGATTAAATGAGCTTTCGACTTTCCAACCAACTTCTCCGGCCTTCCGGATCGCGCTTTTTCATTGAGCGATTGTTGTAGCCCACGCTCACAGTACGCTCTCCATGTATGATAAACGCTTGGTGTGCTACAGCGGAGCAAAGAGGCTATCGCTGGATCTGATTTCTTTTCGTCAGCGAGTAGCAGAGTTTGCGCTCTTCTGATAATCCGCGCAGATGACTTTCCTTTTCTAACAATACCCTCAAGTTCTCTGCGCTCTTCAACCGTGAGATGAACGGACCATTTTTTATTCATAGCTGCCTCTAAATGAAAGGCGTATATGAAACACTATTCAAACATTTTTTAAAAAACTTTTGTGGTCAGGTACTAGCTTTGGCCTTGGTGAGTTGTGGTGTTCTTCCTCCGTGGCTTTTCCTATCGGCGGTGTGCTTTAAGAATTTTTGCTAACAGGACGATAATTGTCGCTAATCCCACGAGAACCAAAACATCGAACGTGTACATTAACGTATGATGCTTCTGCATTTCTTTCATCATCACGCCGTTCATGGAATCTCTCATCATCATTTGATTTTGCATAGAATCTTGATTGTCCACAGAATATTCCCATTTATTTACCTTAATCTTCAAATAGTGGAATAAATTTTAAACAGCTAGAGAAATGGGAATCTATATTTTTATATTCCTGAGCCTAAGCGAATTGGCGATAACTGATACCGAACTGAACGCCATAGCGCTACTTGCAATAATAGGGCTTAAGAGGAGTCCGAATACCGGATAAAAAATCCCAGCAGCAATAGGTACTCCTAGAACGTTATAGAGAAATGCGAACCAAAGGTTTTGTTTGATGTTGCGAAGAGTGTTATGGCTCAGTCGTTTGGCGCGAGCGATCCCTCTCAGATCGCCTTTGACTAGAGTGATCCCGGCGCTTTCCATGGCAATATCAGTTCCTGTTCCCATGGCAATCCCAACATTGGCTTGAGCTAGCGCTGGAGCGTCATTGATTCCATCTCCCGCCATTGCCACAATATGCCCTTCTGATTGAAGGCGTTGTATGATTCGATTCTTTTCTTCGGGCAGTATTTCTGCTTCAATTTCATCGATCCCAAGAGTTTGCCCAACCGCTGCGGCTGTAATTTTATTGTCTCCTGTTACCATGACGATCCGAATGCGATCTCTGTGAAGCATCTCAATGGCTTCATAAGTAGATTCTTTGATTACGTCTGCTACTGCCAGTATTCCTATCGCTTTGCCATTCAATGCCAAATAAAAGACGGTTTGCGCTTTTTTACGTAATTCTTCGGATTTTTCCAAAGCTGATAAAAGATCTATTTTTAAGTCTGTAAAAAGTTTTTGATTGCCAATGGAGGCCTCTCCTTGCTGTACTTTTGCCACAATCCCTTTTCCTTTGAAGCTTTGGAAATCCTTAATCGGAAATAAAGAGATTTTCTTTTCTTTTGCAGCGTTCACAATAGGCAACGCCAACGGGTGTTCGCTTGCTAGTTCCAAGCTTGCTGCAATCTGAAGGACATCATTTTCATTCATTCCTGCTAAGGGAATTATCTTTGTGAGTTTCGGCTTGCCCTCTGTGAGAGTGCCTGTTTTATCTACGACAACGGTATCGACTTTGGCCATGGTTTCAAGAGCTTCAGCATTTTTGATGAGAAGGCCGGAAAGGGCCCCTCTTCCGACACCAACCATGATCGACATAGGAGTTGCTAGGCCCAAGGCGCAGGGGCACGCAATAATCAAGACAGCGACAGCGTTGATGAGCCCTAAGCCAAAACTAGGTGCTGGGCCAAAAAATCCCCAAATGAAGAACGTAAGGACGGCAACGATTACCACCGCAGGAACAAAATAAGAAGAAACGACATCAGCCAGTTTTTGAATAGGAGCCCGGCTCCTCTGTGCTTCACTAACCATATGGACAATGCGGGCGAGAAGCGTTTCGCTTCCCACTCGTTCTGCTCTCATGAGAAAACTGCCGCTGCCATTTAAAGTGGCGCCTGTGACTTTATCCTCAGCGTTCTTCAATACCGGGAAGGGTTCTCCCGTAATCATGGATTCGTCAATAGAGCTGCTTCCTTCTATGACAATCCCATCGGTTGGGATTTTTTCACCGGGCCTAACCCGCAATACGTCTCCTTTTTTCACTTCTTCAAGAGGAATGTCTTTTTCGGTTTTGTCCTTGAGAACTAATCTTGCAGTAGTGGGGGCTAATCCAAGGAGTTTTTTGATGGCCTGGCTTGTTTTGATTCTGGCTTTCAGTTCGAGGACTTGTCCTAGAATAACGAGAACGGTGATGACGCTGGCTGCTTCAAAATAGAGATCGACTTGATTATTTTCGTTCCGAAAAGATGGGGGAAACATCGAGGGCCAAAAAACAGCAACTAGGCTGTATATGAAAGCGGCACCGACACCAAGACTGATTAAGGTGAACATATTTAAATGCCTGGAAATGATTGATTGCCATCCCTTTACGAAGAAGGGCCAGCCGCTCCAAAGCACTACGGGTATCGCCAAGGCAAATTGAATCCAAGATCCATATTGGTTGGGTGATAGGCGAAAATTGACAAGAAGGAGAATGGGGATGGTAAGGAATAAGCCGATCCAAAACCGGCGGCTCATATCTTTCAGTTCATCATCATCTTCTTCATTCTCCGTACCTTTTGTTTTCAATTCTAATCGCATCCCACAGATTGGACATGATCCAGGATGGGGCTGAACGATTTGGGGGTGCATAGGGCACGTGTATTCTTTTGGCATGTCTATTTCTTCCTGTCTTTTAGCTCGATTCTTAGGAATGCCATGTAGGAAAGAGGAGTTCCTCCGTATTCGGGTTTGATTGAACTTGGAACAAAAGAAGCACTTCCTACAAAACCAAGTCCCCAAAGGGTGTAAGGGATCAATGGAAATTCAAAGATGTAGCCTAGATCTATCTTTCCTACATTAAAAACTTTACCAGCATTTGGACTTGGCGGAATGAATAACTCATCCTTTGCGACATATTCAGCTCTGCTAAAAATGACGTGTTTGCTATCGATTTCTATAGCTGATTCTAAAAGGCAACCATTTAAGTTATGGCCAGGGCTATTGCTATCAAGCCCCCACGCAGCAGTGATTTGCCAATTGCTGAGTGCCCAGGCTTTATTGTAGCTGATCGAAGCTGTTGTCCTCTGAGTATTCACGTTAGGTTCTAAAGCCTCAGGACTTTTTATAAAGCCATAACTGACTTGTGCAGCGATGTCTTTCGTTGGATTGATGGAAATGCGCCCAGAATAGGAATCAAATCGAGGTGGATCAAAATTCCATCGATGTTGATCAGGCTCTCTTCCAGTAAAAATGGACGCGTCAACTTTCCACCAGTTGTGAACATATCCAATCGTTGCCACTCCAAAGACGATATGTGTTGAATCAAGCCAGTGATGAGTGATAGGAGCTTCAGGATTGAAAAACGCCGAAAAACGGTGAATATATGCAGGTGGCCCAAGCGCGGGTTCTCCTGGGTATCCAAAGTAAGCGAAGAGAGAGTTTTCTTTTGAAAAACGATATGTATAGACAGCAGCTAATTCCATTAGAAAATCATGGGGATGCTGACGATCGATGAGTGGAGTGACTCCGTTGCAGGTTTCTCCGGTTTGTAAGAGAAGGGGATAACCATTACAGCCAATAGTGGCGGGCTCAATGCTAATCATGTTGCGTAGGGCAAAAGTTCCATTTCCGAAGTCTTTTTGCACAGTGAACATGAACATGTTTTCGCTGAAAAATTTGTTTCCTCCGCGTGGACCTCCCTGATCGTCATAAATTGCCATGAGAAACCCATGAACCATCAGGAGCCACTGATCAGGAGATCGATGAACGCCCGGCATTTGCGTGGAAGCTGGCATCCAGCTTGTGCCTGTCGCGTCCTGCCCCATAGGATAAGTGCCGTACATTCCGTGCATCATCATACCTTCATGGTGATGATCATCAGTCATAGCCCAACACGAGACAGCAATCATTAAGAAAAAAAGAATTTTCATGCTCTTTTCAGCTTAGCGATTTTCTAAATATCTTTATCCACAAAAATATGAAAAGTGTTAGTGTTCTGTGATTATTGAAGATTTTTTAAATAATTAAAATTTATAATTCCATTTTAGAGGAAATATGGCCTGCGCCAAAAGGAAATAAATACGCAAAAGGTCACAGAAAAGGCGCACCCGAAAAATACACTAATCAATGGATCGAAAGTGAGGCCAAAGCCTTCCTGGAATGGATGGAACGGCCAAGTTCGATCTTCTTCAAATCATTCGCTATTGAACGGGGCTATTCTCCTCAAAAGCTTACGAACCTATCTCAATAAATCTGATTTCGCGATCTTTGAGCGTTTTTTGGCACATTTTCGAACTCAGTTCGTCGTCTACCCTCTGGGTATGCCTCCTCCCTCATTTCAAAAATCTGCTGAAAAAGCAGCTCAAATCTCATCGAAAATCTTTATTGAGATAGATTCACTGAATTTGCCGATAAGAGCAAAAGTTTTTTCGGAAGTTTATAGTAGGGCGAAGAGCTGGCAGGAATGCAGGCTAGTAAATGGTGGTTTGATGAAGAAGTATGATTGCTCTATGACAAAATTTGTTTTGGCCAACCATCACGGCTGGCAAAAAAAGAATCAAATTTCCGGAGATACCGCGAATCCTTTAGCCCTCATAATGGAAAGGATCGCCGCATCTGCGAAAGATCTTTTGGAAGGAATAAGTGACTAGTTGAGAGTTCTCTTTTGAATTCAGATCGATCATATTGATTTATAAGAGACTGTCCACAAACTGAGCAGCTACGCAGATTTTGAGGCATTTTCGATGAGATTTTGCAGGACTTGGACTCGACATATGCCAAAGGCTAATAGACGAGTCCTAGACGTGCAAAAGATCGCGAAAAGGGCCAAAAGATGCGACTGATCGGTTTGTGGACAGTCTCTAAGGGATGCAAAGTCGTGCATCCACCAAAGTGGAAGGAAATGGATGAGGTTTATTTTGTTGAGGTAGAATCTCCTGAACTGGACCGACTTAGAAAGAAATACGGATTGCCAAAACGGGAATATGAATTTCATATCACCATCGGAGTGAAGCCGAAAGTGGCGCAGGCTGCATGATCTGTCCGCAGAAACCGTTTGAAATCTGTTTTTAGAACTGTTAAGTAGACAGTTATGTATGAGAGTAGACATCATCCTGTAATTCCGGCCCATACATTCCTTCAGCGGGTGATTTTTCACCTTTTCATTGGAGGTGGAATCATCGCTCTTTCTCTTTGCATGGGGATGTTCGGTTACCACCATTTTGAAGGGATGAGCTGGGTATCTTCCTACGAGAATGCTGCGATGATTTTATCGGGCATGGGACCGGTCGATTCCCTCTATACGGTAAAAGGGAAAATTTTCGCCGGAACCTACGCGCTCTTCAGCGGCATCATTTTCTTGATCGTTATCGCGATCATTGTCGCGCCGCTCTTCCACCGCTTTTTCCACAAGTTTATGATTAAAGATGTAAATTAAGTCCTGTGGACTGCCAACGAGGCGAATGCTTGACTCACTGGCATCAGCTCGATTGTGTTGATGTTGACATGAACGGGTAGAGCAATGCAAAACTGGACCACTTTGGCGACGTCCTCTGGTTGGAGAGGAGTGGTTCCTTCGTACACTTTCTTTGCCTTCTCTTTGTCTCCATGAAAACGGGTGATGGAAAACTCAGTTCCCCCCAATAAACCAGGCTCAATGCAAGTGACGCGCACTTGCGTGCCGAGTAAATCGGCTCGTAAGCTGAGAGAAAACTGATGGGCAAAGGCCTTCACTCCACAGTAGACGCTCCCACCGGGATAGGGATAACTGCCTGCGATCGACCCTAGGTTGATGATGTGCCCCCGATTGCGCCGCACCATGCTCGGTAGAACGGCATGCGTGCAATAGGTCATTCCATTGACGTTGATTGCGATGCACTGCTCCCAATCATCCAAAGAGATTTTTTTTCGGATGGAAGTCTACGCTATTGACGAGAGTGTATAGGGGATCTGGATTGGTGATTGCGGCGGTCGCGATGAACAGTTCGCTTGCGCAAAGCGACATCGAGATGAACAGGCTACCAAGCCCAAGCAAAATACTTAGTTTTTTTCGATAGTCGGTCATGGAATTTTCCAAGTTGGAGAAGTTGATCTTCAAGTAAGAATTTTTCCTTGTAAATTTGGTTGGCCCTTTTGGCTTTTTCTAAGGCTTCAACCTCCCCATAGGATCTTTGCAACAGGGAATGTAGGGTCGTGCCTCCAGTCTTGGGAATGTGGAGAAAATCCAAGCTTCCAAAGCAAAGAAAGGGGAATAGCAAGAATAGCAACTGAGCCATCTTTAATTTTTTCATGCTTGTACCTATTTTTGTTGGGGGTAGAGTAAGCCCTTTGAAGAAAGGTAATGGATAATCTGCTCTACAGATTCATCAATGCTCTGGCGTGTTGTATCAAGCGCAAGTTCTGGATTACGGGGTTCTTCATAGGGGTCATCGATGCCTGTGAAACCGGTTAATTTTCCCTGTCGGGCTAATGCATAGAGCCCTTTAGGATCCCGATTTTCGCAAGTCTGGATAGGCGTATTGACATAGATTTCTATGTAATTTCCGTGTAGGCCAATTAAATTTCTATTGTATAGGCGATCTTCTTCGTAGGGCGCAATCAGTGCACAAATCCCTATTCCCCGATTTTTTGTGATTTCGTTTGCCACAAAGCCGACTCGCCGAGCATTTAAGGAGCGATGCTCTTTAGAGAACCCCAGTTCACTGCAGAGGTTTTTTCGGATGATATCGCTATCTAACAGGGTCACAGGCCGATCTTGTATTTCCATAAGCCGGGCAGCTAACGCATTTGCGATAGTAGATTTGCCAGCAGCTGACAGACCTGTAAAGAAAAGGGTGATTCCTTGTTGATTTTTGGGGGGATAGACTTTTTTTAGTTCCTCTACGACCTCGGGATAGGTAAACCAGTTGGGGATTTCTAGCCCTTCTCGAAGCATGGTCCTCAGCTGGCTGCCGGAGATATTCAGAACGGTTTTATTGGGATCTACTTCATCTACAGGCTGGTAATGATCATCTTCCTTTACATAGACGAATTCCTTAAATGGAACGACTTCTATTCCGATCTCTTTGGCATATTTAGTGGCGAGTTCTTGGGCCGCATAAGGAGGATAAAAGTCGGTTCCGGTCCGATCTTTGCCAGGGCCAGCATGATCCCTTCCGATGATAAAATGGGTACACCCATAGTTCTTACGTATGATCGCGTGCCATATGGCTTCTCTGGGTCCTGCCAGTCTCATTGCAACCGGCAATAAGGATAAAGTGACCGACCCTTCTGGATAGTGAGATAAGAGATGTTGGTAGCATTTGACTCGGGTAAAGGCATCGACATCACCCGGTTTTGTGAGGCCCACTGTTGGGTGTAGAAGAAGGTGAGCTCCAAGCTCTTGCATTGCGTGCATAGTGAGCTCTACATGAGCGCGGTGCATAGGGTTTCTGGTTTGGAAGGCAACTATTTTATCATAGCCCTTTTCTCTAAACAGGGCTTTTGTCTCTTCCGGTGATTTTCTCAGTGGGGTAAAATCATAGTGTTTGGGATCGGATACTTTGGTAATTTTTCCTCCCACGTAGTAATTGCCTGTTTTGTTTAAGAGATAATCAACGCCTGGATGATCCTGGTTGAGGGTCCCATATACGTTCTCCGCTTCCAGTTCTTTGTTGGGAACCCATAGGTCAGTGATATCTAGATAGGCTAAAATTGTTCCTTCTGGATCGCACAGGGCTAGCTTCGAGGGGTGCGTTTGCTCGATTTTCTGTTTCAGTTTTTCCGAGATATCTAAAATCACGGGTATCGGCCATATAGAACCATCTTGCAGTCTCATCTCGCGTACGACGCGGTCGTAGTTGGCTTGATCCATGAATCCTTCCAACGGAGCGAACCCATGGTTCAAAAGAAGTTCTAAATCACACAACTGCCTTTCGGAAAGGGGGACAGGTAGCGCATCTGCATAGACATAGGATGATAGACAGACCCAGATCAGCAACAATATTCGTAGGTGTTTCACACTTATTTCCTCGAAAAAACAAGAAAACAGTCTATTTAGGCGTGTAATTTTTTTTCTATAAGAAAACTACCCCCTCCGCTTGAAGAACTGGATTTCTCGTTCGTGCTGGACGGCTGCTGCACGGGTTGAGAAGGTGCCCAGGTTTCTCCGCTTGCCGGTTTTGGGATTTTTAGCGCGGGAATAGAGCCGGTACTTTCCCGAGGTTAACTTTCGAATCATGACTTTCTTTTCCAGAGAAAGAAGATCGCAGCTCCTGCAACGATGAGGATGATTCCACCGATTTGTAGTTGGCCTGCCATTGTGCCGTAGTACCCAGCTTCTTGGTTGGCTTCATTGATTTTTCTCTGTGCGCCACCAGTGATGGTTTTGCCCACTTCCTGCGATATGGGATTGTTAGAGAAGAGTTTGCTGCCGGTGTCCACTTGTCTTTGTGCCCGATCAATTTTCATTCTTCCTTCTGCCACTTCGCCTTTGATGTAGTTCGAAGCGACCAGCATGGCGATACCGCCGATTAGTAAAACGATTCCGAGTGTTTTTTTAGAGTTCATAGGCCCCCTTACGTAGGTTTTCTATTAACCGGCAGGTAAATAGGTGGCAACAAATGGCTCAAGCGAGGCAAAGCAAAATCGAAGCCTTGCGTCCCGAACGACGAAGGACCATAGCCAAAGGCTAGGTCGAGGAGGAGGGTCGATTTTGCAAAGCCGTAGCCAGCCATTTGTCACCTGTTTATATGCCCGGTTAATAACCTCCCTTTTGCACACCCTAGAGTTTATGTAAAGGGGTTCTACTCGATTTCTGTTGGGATGGGGGTGGGACTGACGAGTCCCCAGAGTTTTTCAAAGAGCCTGCAGAGGGCGCCGTTGGCGACGACGTTGGCTGTTGTGATGAGGGGGTCGAGAATGACGTTGAAGGCCAAAATGAGGGCAATCATTTCTGCATTGAAAGAGAGATAGGATTCATAGAGGGGGATCATGAGGAAGATGGCGCCGCCGATCACTGCTGCAGTGGCGAAGCGGGCGAGGACGAACACGAGGCTGAATTGGATCCAGGTGAAGGGTTCAGGGTTGTGGCCATAGAAGTGGCGGTAGATGAGGAAGCAGAGGAAGGTGTTGGTGAGGCAGTCGCCAATTTGTTGGATGTTGGTCGTTGCGGGGATGACTGCTTTAGCTAATTCTGGATTGCGGAGGTTTTTGGCGGTTCCCGCAATGGTCCAGGGCATGGTGGAGAGGCTGCAGCCAGAGGTGAAGGCGATACCTGCGGCAGGTGAGAGGTTCTTGATTGCTCTGAGAGCGGCGGGGAGGGAACCGGCCCCCAAGAGGAAAAGAAGCGCGATATAGAGAGTTGTGAGAAGGACGAGCCAGCCGAGGAGAACTGCGTAATGAGCAAAGAGTTGGTGGATCAAGTGGGTTTGGACCATCCGGGCAATGAATCCGAGGACAAAGAGGGGAATGAGCCGTGAAAAAATTCTCGTGAGGATCCACTGCACGATTTCTTTGCCTTGCTGAATCGATTGGACGAGAAGGGGCTGTTTGGTGAAGGCGGCAAGCCACCCGATCGCAAGACCCGCGATCGTTCCTTTTTCTGCTGACCACCAAACGGGTTTAGAGAGGGGGATCCGGAAGATAGCGCTGAAATCTTGCTGGACGGCGACCAGTTTGATCGAGGGGAGAAATTCTGCGGCTAGACTTCCGCCTGCGAAGGCGCACCAGACACTGCTGAGATTGGAGGCGGCTTCAAAGAGGAGCAAAGTGAGGATAAAGAGAGGAGCTCTCCGTTGAAATGAGCAGACGGAGTGAGCAATAAAAAACCCGACGGTCAACGGCATCATCCAAATGAGGAGATCTTTGATAAAAAGACTTGTTGTGTAGAGCCATTGGTGAGAGGCAGGGGGAAGGTAGGGGGTAGAAAGAAAGTAGAGAAGGAGCGCAAGGAGAATTTGGACAGGACGATAGGTAAGATAAACCCATGGCGCTTTCAACATGGCCCCGGATCATAAAGTCTTCTTCGAGATTCGTCAAGTTGCTTGTGGGGAACCACGATTTTTTAGTAGGGTGAGTACATGGGCTTAAATTCAGGTTTCATCGCATTGCTTGTTCTCGCCGCCATCCATCTCTTTGCTAATCAAGCGAAGGTGATGGGGTGGGTTTGGCACGGCCGCTTTCTTTCATTTGCCGCTGGGATCACCTTTGCCTATGTATTCGTCGGCCTACTCCCTGCACTACAAAAAGGGCAGCCCGTATTAAAGCGAACCTTTGACCAGTTTGTCCCCTATCTAGACAGGCATGTGTATCTCATCGCGCTAGTCGGTCTACTTTTTTACTACGGCATCCAAACCTATGCGCAAACGGGAACTGCGAAAAATTTTTGGTTGGCTATCAGTGGGTATCTGCTCTTTAATTTTTTTGTTGGAGTCAGCCTATCCGATAGCAATAATCCTGAAATCCAACCTCTGACGCTTTTCACCATCGCAATGGGAATGCACTATTTTGTCCGAGATCACAATGCTGGCACAGAGAATCGCTCTCTCTATCAACGGCAAGGGCGCTGGTGGCTCATTGCCTCGCTTCTCTTGGGATACGCAGTCGGCTATTTGACCCATATCCCAGATGCAGTAGCGGCGATTGCCATCTCTTTTGTCGCAGGTGGCGTCTTATTGAACGTGTTCCACTATGAATTGCCCAAACGGGAGCGAGTGGGGTATGGTTGTTTTGTCTTGGGCTCTCTTCTCTACACAACGGTCCTATTGGGTGTCGGCGAGATTCACTTTTTCTCAATCGGACAGCTGTTTTTACCCAAGATCTGATATAAAATGCACCAGCTAGCCAATGCCTCATACAAAGTAAATAGGGCTGCCACAAGTGCGATCCAGCTCCACTGCCACCAGGCATAGGCAAATAGAAGAATCGCAATCGCAAGCCGAATCAATCGATCTGCCGTTCCGATATTTTTTTTCATTTTCTCTCCATCAACATCTTTGCTTCTTCATCTGACAAAAGGCGATCCAGCGTAGAATGCCGGAATTGGTAATCGGCCACTTTTAGATCGAACGCCCGTTTCTTCAGATCAGAATAAGCATAGCGCAAACCTACAAATTCGACTCCCCGTTTTTCAGCGATCCCCTCAATTTCTTTGAGATGGGAGGCTTTGTCATTGATGAACACAATTCTTTCAGGAGAAAAATCGATCGATTCGCAAAACCGAAAAAGGGCTTCCCCCTTGTGAGTTCCAGACGTGAATAAGATGCCATGCCTGTACAAGACACCGTGCTGTCGAAGTGTGAAATAGCAATCCTCTGGACAAGGAGACGAACGAGTCAAATCAATGCTCTGTTCTTGCAACTGCAAATAGGTACGGGTCGCAAGAGCTAGCCCCTGAGTCGTTAATCCCATCACGCAATGGCCGCTGTCTTGAAGGTGTTTGATGATTCGGTCGGTTTCGGGTTCCACTATATGCATTCGGGTGAGGTGTCGAATCCCTTCCCATTCAGCCAAGGTTTTCTCTAACGCTTCGGAAAAAGACAATCCTTTCTCTTGCCAATGGTTCCATCGCGCACCAAACCATTCATCAGAGCCAACCATTTGACAGGGGATGAGGAGTGTGTCGTCAATATCCAGTAGAATGAGTGTCTTCCCATCCACATATTCCGCAAGTTCTTTGAAATGAGTCACTTCAGAAATCTTCCCAAAAGCACAAGAGATCAGGAGCAAAAAAAGCGCGAAGGTCGTTTTCATTTGTTTCGTCCAGTTGATTAAGGGGGGATTGATACCAAAATAAGTCGTTTCTGTACACAGTTTTACAATCTGGTTTGCATGTAATTAAAAAGATTCACCACCGAGCACACCGAGAGCACCGAGAAGAAGTTTAGAATTTCTTTTTTTTGCGCGTTTCGCGCCTCGGTGCTCTCGGTGTGCTCGGCGGTAAAAAATGATTCGCCTAACAGCGGGAACGGAGCACCCCGATTGTCTGTATCAAATTATAATTTTAATAAATTGTCACTAATCACATTTAACCTATCATCTATGTAGGGGGATTTGGTATGCTGGGCCGATCTTTTTGCATCCCCTTGATGTTTGGCGCTGCAAAGGTGATTTTTGCAACGTTGGATAGGTATGAACTTTAAAGATTTAATTGATGACCCCAAGATTCTCCAAGCTCTGGCAGATCAAGGGTATGAGACCGCAACCCCCATTCAAGAGAAGGCCATTCCGGCTATCTTGAATGGAGCAGATTTAAAAGCATCTGCCCAGACAGGTTCGGGAAAAACAGCCGCCTTTTTAGTGCCAGTATTGGCCAAAATGGCAAAAGATCCGCATGGGAAGGGCCCCAGGCTGTTGATTTTGGTCCCTACACGGGAATTGGCCATGCAGGTGAGTGGTGAGGCAATCAAGCTGTGCAAGCACCTCCCATTTAAAGTAGTCTGCATCTTTGGAGGAGTTCCTTATCCTTTCCAAAACAAGCAATTGTCCAAAAAATATGATATTTTAATCGCCACACCAGGCCGTTTAATCGACCATCTGGAAAGAGGCCGTATTCGTCTAAATCATGTAGAGACTTTGATCTTGGATGAGGCCGATCGGATGTTGGATATGGGATTTATTGAACCGGTCGAGATGATCGCCTCTCATACGCCATCGACTCGCCAGACGCTGATGTTTTCTGCGACGTTTGGGAAGAAAGTGGCCAAATTGGCCGAAGTGCTCCTTCGTGATCCGGTTGATGTGAGGATTGACGCTGAGATGCGCACTCCAGACCAGATTCAGCAACACTTACATCGAACGAACAACCTCGAACATAAGCACCAGTTGTTGACGCAGTCTTTGAATGATCCCACAGTTCAGCAGGCGATTGTCTTCTCTTCGACGAAAATGCAATCGGAAGACATTGCGACCATTTTATGCGACCAAGGATTCAAGGCTGCCTGTTTGCATGGAGACATGAATCAAAGGCAACGAACAAGAACAATCCAGCAGCTCCGAGAGGGGAAAATCCGGATTCTCGTGGCCACGGATGTGGCTGCACGAGGGATTGATATATTGACGGTCTCGCACGTGATTAACTTTGACTTGCCCCGCACGTTGGAAGATTATGTCCACCGGATCGGACGAACAGGAAGGGCGGGCGCAAAAGGGACCGCGATTTCGTTTGCTTCCGCAAGAGATCACCACGTGAGAAAAGAGATCGAAAAATTCACTGGCCTATCCACCGGCCCGGATGAAAAGAGACGGGACTTTCAAAATCACAGGAAGAAACGTCCTTTCCACAAGAAACCTTTTCGACGTTTTCACTCAAAAGTATAGAGATAGTCGTAGAGATCCTCTTTAGAGGGGCCGATCGCATTGCATTGCATGTGGATCGACTCCTCTGTCCATTCAATCGAGATAGTATACGTGTCTGGCCCGCAGTGGTAAGGGCTTTTGGAGAAGAGCTTGCCGATTCCTGCGGGGATCAGTGTAAAAAGATGCCCTTCTCTTTCCAAGTGAAGGGTTCCATTTGCGAGCGTCCAAACAAATCTGTTTTTGAATTTTTCCCCAGTTGACCAATGGCCTATTTCCTCAAAGAGGTATTGGTTTTTTTTGGGACGGTGGACAGAAATTTGAGCGGTGCCCATTTTTTGGCCCATCAATTTTGAGCGAACACGAAACTCCAATCGGGAAACTCTTCCCAAAAGATTCCAAAATTCCGTCGGCTGTTTTTCCATAGCTCTTTTGAAGAGTAGAAAAAGGATGGGGTTTCGAGCAAGAAAGTTCTTGGCTCTTATTTTTCTGGGACATAAAATTGCTGTGATTATGAAGAATTTGTTTATTTTACTAGTTCTCTTTGCAAAACTATGGGCAGGGGAAAGTTGCGATGTCCTCTTTTATTTGCAAGATGCTGGCGAGACGTATGGATTGTTGCCTGTGGCGGAGCAGCTTTCAAGCGAGGGGATGCAGGTGTGCATTGCTGCCTCTGGAACGGCTGAGAAAATTTTGCGGGGCAAGGGGGTGGAATATACCTCTTTGGAGTCGCTGGGCTATTCTTTAGGTGTGGATTGGCCAAGAGAAGGACAGCTCAAGAGTTGCGTAAAAGTCACGGACAGCTTCGCCCCAAAAGTATTTGTCTCAGGCGTTGCATTTTCTGTTCAGGGGCAATTGTATGGGGCATTTCGGGATAAGGGAGTGGCCACGGTTGCCTTTTGGGACAATTTTAATGGAGATGGAGAAAATCCCTACTTTGCTACGGCGCATCGAGTGAGGGGATTGGCAGATCAGATCTGGGTGCCCACCCGATTGATTGGTCGAGATTGGCTTAGTTGCGTGGCTGTGGGGCACCCCTCTTTGGAGTCGTGGGCGGCCGAAGCGTCGCAGGTGCAAGTGGAGGAGGTGAGAGGCCGATTGGAAATAGATCCGGGGGAAAAGCTCATTCTTTGGATCGGCGGATATGGGCCCGATTATGAAGAGGCTTTTCGACTTCTTCTCAGTGCGGCAGAGGAAGCGACGGTTTTTATCCAGCCCCATCCAAAATATGGAGGGGAGATCGAATCGAATATCTTGCAAGAGGAGGTTCGATCTGTGTTTATTCACTTCATCCCGAACGGCGTGTCGACAGTGGAAGCAGTAGCCGCAGCTGATGTGGTAGTCTGCCACCAATCGACGGTGGGATTCCAAGCTCTTTTCCTGGGTAAACCGGTGATTTATGTGCTGCCGCCAAATCAACAATTCGAGTCTTTGCCTCTACAAGAGGGATTGGCTTATCGAATGAGCTGTCCTTGCGAATGGGATGAAGCATTTGGATGGGCGAGTCGGTATGTAGCCCCCAATTGCTATCGAAAATTTGATGTACCAGAAAAGAGTGTAGAAATTTGTGTCAACTTATTGAGGATTGCATGTTCGCTCGATTAAGCAAGATATTGGTGATCATTTGGTTCATCCAGGGAAGTTGCTGGGCGTGGGATGGTTATGGGAAAATAGGAACAGAACAATATGCGAAACATGCGCATGATCCTCCATGAATCTATCTCAATAAATCTGATCCCTATTTAACAACAGCCGCAGGAATTTTCTGTTCCACAAGTTGCCATCATCTCTGAGCCGATTTCGATCAATATTCCATTGAGATCTCGCACGTAGGCAATCGTTTGTCCCCAAGGTTTTTCTTGCGGGTTGGAGATTAATACGGCCCCAGCTTTTAGGGCTTGCTGGAGCGATTTTTCTACATTTTTTGTTAGGAACGAAATTTCGCATCCAACGGGTGAATCTTGCGAGGAGATAGGACGGAAGTTGAGGGGTAGGTTTTGTTTGGCTAAATCGAACGAGGCAAACCCAAGGGCGGTATCGCCTGTATTGAGCTGTGCATAGTGGCCTGTTTCATCAATGAAAAGGCGTGGAATTCCAAACGCTTTTTCATAAAATTCAACAGTTTTTTTGACATCTTGAACGTAGAAAATAGTGTGGCCGAAACGGTTCATTTTGGTTCTCCGAAAAAGTTAAAAGGGACATTTTAGCTGCCAGAACCCTTTCGGACAATCGAAGAATTTGTTAACCTTTTCTTCATTTATTTAGGAGTGTCCGATGCTTCAGCTGCTTCTTTGTGCCTGCCTTGTGTTTTGGGGAGGCCCCCTTCAGGCCATGTCTAAGTGGAAATCGTCCGATTCGGTCGAGGCAATTGGCGTTCGGACATTTCAATATGAAGACAACCGGAGACATCGTCCCGTTGTCGTAGAGCTTTGGTACCCGATTGAGGGGGACCATTCCATCGAGTCGTTATCGGAGGAAGTTTGGAAGCATCCGAAAGAATCGAGAAATGCGCCGATTGCCGAGGGAGCGAAGGGACTACCTCTGATCCTGATGTCACACGGGCATTGTGGAGATCGGCGCGATCGGAGCTGGCTCGCTGAACGGCTGGTCCGCGCCAATTTTATCGTCGCCTCGGTAGATCACTACGGAAATACCCGTTCCACTTTTAATCCACTATTGACGATCAAATTTTGGGATCGGCCCCGCGATATTTCTTTTGCTTTAGATCGGTTGTTGCAAGAGCCCTCTCTTACGGGCCGAGTTGATCCAGAAAAAATTGGATTTGCCGGCTATTCTCTGGGCGGAATGACTGGATTGGGGATCGGAGGGGGAATTCCAGAAAAATTGGAGGAATTGATCGCGAAAAATAAGGCAAAGCTGAGCGATATCCCAGAGGAAGTGTTAGCGCAGATCGATTTTAAAGAGGCGGGATCGAACTTGAGAGATCCGAGGATCCGGGCAATTTTATTGATCGCTCCGGCCAACTTTGTCTATAGCTCAAATGCTCTTAAACGGATCAAAGTTCCCATAGGGCTCGTATCTGCGATTAATGATGAGGTCCTTCCCCATCACGAACACTCTTCGTTGATTATTCAGCATGTGGTGCCATTCAAATTGAAAATCTTGCGTAAAGAGATTTCCCATTACGCGTTTCTGAATCCGCTGAGTGAGATTGGGAGGAAAATCTTGCCTGCCAAATTCTGCAGCGATCCGCCTTGTTGTGATCGGGCCTCGATCCATCGAGATGTGGGAAATTTCGCGATCGAGTTCTTTAGAGAGGCCTTCAGGAAATAGAGAGCCTTCCCTTTAATTTTCGAGGAAGGTCTCACATCTCAAAAAAAGAACAGGATAAATAGGATCAGCTTCGCCGGCAGGATAGGCAGGATGTAAAATTTTATCTTGCAAATCCTGCCGTCGTTTCGGCGATCCTGCTTATCCTGTTCCAAAAATAAACGCGAACTTCTCCTCGGTGCTCTCGGTGTGCTCGGTGGTAAAATTAAAATCGGGCACGCAACACGGGCACGGGCGCGGGCACGAAAAGATTAGAAGATGAATGGAATGATTTTGTAAGGCACTCGTTCGCAATATTGATCCCAATACACCCCATACTTGTCTGCACATCTCTTATCATGTCGGTAGGCGCGATCGATGAGGAGAATAGTGAGGAAGAGGACATAGAAATAGGGCATGAAATTGGTGAAAAGAGCAGGCAGGCTCCAGAAAAAAGCTCCGAGAATTTCAGGGATGTAATGGAAATGACGAGCGATTCCCCACCAGCCAGAGGCCAGGAGAATGGTTTGTTTCCGCTCACCGGTTTGCGTGGTGTAGGTTGCGTCAATTAAGTGAGGGATTCGGCGCCAGACAAGACAGGCTCCGTTTTTCGCCCGAACGACTTGCCTCTGTCTATCTGCAAGATAGTTGATGATGATGCTGGCTGCGCCGGCTAGAAAGATGGTGCTTGCAGGCTGAGTGCCAAGGTGGATGGGGTGGTGGACGAGGTAGAGAGTTGAGGAGGTGTAGATGCAGGGAAGCCAGACTAGACAGCCCCAGCAAATGTAAAATCCGGCCCGGTCATGCATGATGTCCAATGAACGGAGATAGCCAGGCTCCCAGAGGAAAAATTTGGTGATGTAGATGAGTTGCAGGGCCACTGCGACGATCATCGAGTCGGCTAGACCATAGAGCTGTTCTTGTTTTGCGGCATAAGAGAGGAGGATTAGGCCCCAGCTCATCATCCCAAAACGGCAATTGGTGAATTGTTTGACATCCCAGTTGAAAATACGTGGGTAGAGCTCTGTTCCCCAATAGTAGTCAAAGAAGGGGTTCCCCGTCGATCCGTTGTCGGAGGTAGAGGGTTTAAAAATTCCTTTGAGATAGAGGAAAAGGCAGAAGAGGAGGCTGAAACAGTTGAGAGCTCCAAGGATGGGTCCCAGCTGATCATAGATAATGGTGGGAGAGAACCAGTGAAATAGGTAGCCTCCGGCAAAGAAGGAGGTCAGGGTAATGAGGTAGCAGGCAAACCCATTTGCTTTATAGATTGGAATATTTCCTTTAGGGGTGATGGGCCCTAGGAAGGGCTTGCCGGGCACAATCTTCATTAAGACGAGCTGAAAGGCGGCAAAACAGCCGATGATTGCCCATGCTTCGGCCGAGCCAAAAAAGAGGGGTTGCCAGATTTCCCTAATGGTGTAAAAAAAGCCATTGGAATGGATGAGCTGCCAGAAGTTGATGAAGGAGCCGCCAAGCGAGGTATTGACGTACCAAAAAATAAATACGGTAGGGGGGCAGACGGTCAAAAGAAAAAGGGGGACGAGGCTATCGTGGATCCATCTGGGGACCCGAAGGCTCGAAGCGGTCATGAAATCTCCTGAATGGCCAAATCTCAGGAATATAGCAGGGGCCTGTTTTTTTCCAATTCTTCTTTTTATAAAAGGGCCTATTTCGTAAAATGGTCTCAGCCATTTGAGGCTTGCTTCCACCAGTTTTGGCGGAAGGGTAAAGAACGATGATGATGAACTTCACAAACTCCCGATCTCTTTCCAGATCAAAGACCGGACTTGGTACGACTGCCAACTCCTCGGGCGCGCTTGTGATGTGCACCGTCACATGTTGCTGACCCTTTTACCCGCCAGAACTTCTAAAGATCAGAAAAACCAAAAAGACCCAAGAAGCTCCGGCGGGAGAGGCGAAAAAACTCTTAAGGAGATTGTTATGAATAGCACTAAAGTCGAGCCGATCCAGGAGGAGGAGCCGCGAAAAGTATCTATCTTGACCACTGGACTTGCTCTGTTCTCAATGTTTTTTGGAGCAGGCAATCTAATTTTTCCTCTGATCGTAGGCAGAGAAGCGGGCAACGAAACCCCATTCGCCCTCTTAGGGATGGGACTCTCCGCCGTGATTTTCCCCTTTTTGGGGTTGATTGCAATGATGTACTACGGAGGAAATTTAACGAAGTTTCTGGCACGGCTGGGTAAATGGCCCGCCTTTGCTTTGATGCTCGTACTCTATTTAAGCCAGGGGCCTCTTGGATGCTCTCCTCGCCTAGTTACCCTTATGCATGCGAGTATTGCAGCCTATTTCCCCTCGCTTTCGCTGTTTGTGTTTAGCATCTTGATTTGCGCGGTGGTTTTTCTCATGACCTATCGCCCACACAAGATCGTCGATCTTCTGGGCGCTATTTTAACTCCGCTCTTACTGTTCACTCTCGCGCTCCTTGTGATCGTCGGGGCGTACCACGCTCCAGCGACATTGCAAGTGTCGGAAGGGGCCGGCTACCACTTTATGCAAGGTTTGAAAGGGGGATACCAAACCCTCGATCTCATCGCTGCGCTCCTCTTTGCAACGGTTGTCATGCCCCATTTATCGAAGGGCGTCGATCAGTCCGATCCGGAGAGGGCCAACCGATTGATTCGCAAGAGAATCGTTGGCGCCAGCTTGATTGCGGGTGGACTGCTCATGGCCTCTTATGTGGGCCTGTGCTGGCTTGCCGCTCACCATGGGTGGACCCTTCCGGCTGAGACGGCTCCTGTCGATCTCATCCATGTGATCGCAGTGAAGATTTTGGGCCCGGTTGGTGGAGTCGTGTCGACTCTGACTGTATTTTTTGCCTGTTTAACAACAGCCATTTCCCTATCTGCTGTTTTCGGCGAATATTTTTACAGTGAGTTTATGAGAAAAAAGGGGAATCCCCTTACCGGTTTAATCATCGGATTGGTGGTGACCGCTGCTATGGCTAACCTGGGATTTACGGGCATTATGAAGATTTTGAGCCCGATGCTCGAGATCCTCTATCCAGGCCTGATTGTTTTGTGCCTATTGAACATCGCCTTCAATGTCTACAAAGTGCGGCCGATCAAAGCGCCCGTCTTTGGAGTCTTGTTGGTAGCAAGTCTTGGCTCTTTGCTAAGCTAATTGCACATCGCCGCTGAGGTAACACCAGCGGCCTTGTACTTGTTCGAAACGGCTCTTTTCTCTGAGCACCAATGGTTTGCCGCCCTGAATCAAATGGGCGGCAAATTCTACCCAATCTTCTCCATAGCCGAGAATCTCCAGCCGGACAAATGTTGATAGGCGGGTGAACTCCAAGATAGCCGCCGACCATTTTTTTCGATCGGGAATATAGTGGGGGCTTTTTGGATGGGTTGTCTTTTGAATATAGTCGACAAGCCCTTTGGCATAAGCTGAATAGCGGGAGCGCATCAAAGCCAGCGAAGTGGGAGACTCCTTGCCATTGTGATAAGGTCTGCAACACTCTTCATACAAGAGGCCGCTGCAGCAAGGGCACCGTTCTTTCATATTGCGCTAAAAAATTTCAGCAACACAGCGATCGCAATCGGAGTGCGAACAATTTTTAATCCCCACAACTTATGCAGAATGTTGATGCAGGTCAAGACGATCAGAGCGGGATAGGTGAATTCTAAAATCGGCGCAATAAAGGCCATGATTCCAGAGAATTTAAGCGTTGAAACAACAAAGGCGATCGCCAGCGTAATCAGGAGCGACCAATGGCTAGGCAGCCGTTCTCGACACACCTCTTTTCTCAAAAAGTCTGAAAACAGCGAGGCCAACACAATAGCGGTGGTCAAGCAGGCCAAAATCACGGCTACGCACACAACGGGGGCCGCATAGGACCCAAGCGCAAGCTCTGCAATGTGTCCAAGCATCTCTTGTGGGGGAACATTCGCCAAATAGGGCGCGTACATAGATCCCAAGAGAACCAGCACAAAATAAATTGAAGAGAGCAGACCAGCCCCGATGAAGGAGGCCTTCATGAAAACCGGAAGAGAGGCCGCTGGATTGGAAGAAATGGCTTTGTGTTCTTGAAGATGTTTGATCACGAACACAGAGAAAAAGAAAGCGGCTAATAGGTCCATGGTTTGATACCCCTGGAAAAAGCCGTTTTTCATCGAAAGCCAAGCGCTGCCAGATGTAGCGGTGGGCAGTTCTTGAGTCGTCAGGCCAATGAGGGCAATCGCCGCCAGCGAGGCCAATAAAACGGGGGTCAGGATGGAACCCAGAACAGGTAAAATTTTATTTTGTCGGATCGTCAGAAAGTAGATCAACACGCATCCAATGATACTGAAGACCCAGAGGGGCGTTTCGGGAAGAAGGAGGCGCCAGGCTCCATGAGCTACAGTGATACAGCGGGCAAGCACTCCAAAAGGGCCCATCAGGGACAGGGCGATCAGAGGAAACCAGAAGGTGGCCGGTTTTCCGATTCGGCTAAAGAAAGCGCTTGAATCACCATTGAATAAGAGCATGACGAGGATCCCCAAAAAGGGGACCAACACTCCCGTCAGCAAGATGCCGATTGAGGCCATGAAATAATGGCCGTCGCTCATCTGTCCTACGAGTAGGGGGAATACCAGATTGCCCGAACCGAAAAACATTGAGAACATGGCCAGGCCGGTAGATAAAATTAAAGCCTTTGTCTTCATAGGGCTCCAATGGTAGAAGGAGGACGATTTTATTTGAAAGGTAAAAATTATTATAATAGTGTATGTAAAAATTAACTAAGAAGGTGCTCTATGCTTCATCCTATGCTCGCCCCTGTCACAGCTCTCGTTGCCGGTATTATCATTCTAATCTTTCCCCGAATCTTGAATTATGTTGTCGCAGTCTACCTGATCATCAGCGGTATCCTCGGCTTGATGGGTAAGATGTAGCTTTCCAATAAATTCTTGTTGTCAGAATTTGCCTTTCAGAAGTAAGATGTCCGCCCACTCAAAAACTTGAGGCTCATATGTTTCGAAATCGCGGACTGTTTTTTTCTTCACTGATTTTTCTAGCAACAATTGCGCCAAATGTCGAGGCAGTGCTTTCCCCAAAAGCGCAACGTGCCCAGGATGTGATGGAGGGTTTTGGTGCGATCTCAGAGCAGGCTCTGATCGATTTTAACGTCCCAGGTGTAGGGATCGGGATTGTGGTCGATGGCCAGGTGGTCTTTGCCAAAGGTTATGGGGTGAGAGATGTGGAGAGTCGAGAGCCTATGACAGCCGATACTGTCTTTGAAATCGGTTCTTGTACGAAGCCTTTTACCACCTTCTTGATGGGAATGTTATCCGATGAGGGGCTGTTGAATTGGGATGATGCGATCATCGACATTCTTCCAGACTTTCGGATGTGGGATGCCTATGCAACCCAAAATTTAACCCTACGCGATCTTCTAACCCATCGAAGTGGGATGCCACGTCACGATTTCATGTGGTACAATTCGGGACTATCTCGCCAGGAAATCTTCCACAAGCTCCGTTATTTGGAACCGACGTGCGATTTTCGGGAGCGGTATAATTACAACAACTTGATGTATTTGACCGCTGGCCTTGCCATGGAAAAAGTGACAGGCAAGTCGTGGGAGGAATTGATCGCTGAGAAAATCCTATTACCTCTCGAAATGTCCAATACCTATTTTCATGTCGATGACATGCAAAAAAGTTCTGATTTTGCGATTCCCTATGTGGAAAGGATGGAAAAACTGAGAAAAATGCCTTTCCGTGACGTTTCGAACATGGGTCCTGCTGCATCCATCTGTTCAAGTGTGAACGATCTGAATCACTGGCTCAAATTACTCTTGGCGCAGGGGACGTATAATGGGCACACTCTACTTTCTCCCACCACGCTGTTAGAGATAGAGGCACCCCAAGTCATCATCTCTGGTTATGCAGAGAATAAGGACGCTCAGCTCAATGCCTATGGTCTAGGCTGGAAAATTCTCTCCTATCGGGGCCACTATTTCGTAAGCCATGATGGAGGGATCAATGGATTTACCTCAGTGGCAGGGATCTTTCCCCAAGACGGAATAGGAATTGTTGTATTGGTGAATAAGAATCAGTCGAGTTTACCCCGCTACCTGAGTTTGGTGGCAATCGATCGGATTTTGGAGCTCCCAGCACGGGAATGGTTGAAAGAGGGAATGGAACAGTTCCTAAAAAGCCGTAAAGTGGCTGCGGACAATCTATTGAAAGAGGATTTAAACCGTAAAAAGGGAACAATGCCCTCACACTCTATTGAGGAGTATGCAGGCCGTTATACTCATCCAGGATACGGAATGGTGACTGTTGAGTATAAGAATGGAAGGCTCCAGGCGCTCCATAATAAAATCATCTCGTACCTCAATCATTGGCACTACGATGTGTTTTCGATTGTAGAAGAGAGTGAAGATTTGATCATTCCACGCGAGGGGACTAAGTTTAGTTTCCGCAACAATGTCAAAGGGGAAATTAGCGAATTGTCAATCCCATTTGAGCCTGGAGTGCCCGATATTATCTTCAAAAAACAGCCAGATGGGCAGTTTACCGACCTAGACTACTTCCGGCAGTTCATCGGTAAGTACGAACTGTATAATGTGGTGGCTGAGGTGATGATCCGAGATCGGACCCTTGTAGCGGTGATTCCGGGGGAACCTCTATTTGAGCTACTCCCAGTCACAGAAAACGAATTCACAGTGAAATCAATGACGAGTTACTCGGTGAAATTTGTGAAGGCCCCAGACGGTTCAGTGGAAGAGGTACTGCTTATTCTTCCTTATGGGGCCTTCAGCGCAAAACCGGTTCAATAACCAAACGAGGGACGGACGATGGTATTGCCGGCGCTTTGCGTACATAAAAAAGGAACAGGATAAGCAGGATCGACAAAATGTCGGCAGGATGAACAGGATAAAAAAACGATCATCCTGCATATCCTGCCTAATCCTCCCGCGAAGCGGATCCTGTCTATTGTTTCATGCGTTTACAGAACGCACCTCAATAGTCAAAAGTCAGGCGGGCGGTTAGGCCTTGCAAAGAGAGCAAGCTCGAATTGATGAGCGTTTCTTTTGAGGCTGAAGCCGTCCCTGATGTAGAGCGGTAAATCTCTTGTAGATTCACCCAACCAGTTAACTCGTAGCCTACGAAAAATTCCATCCGGGTGTGGCAGAACGATTTCTGGTAGGAAGGACCTATGAGAACCTGGACGTTTGTCGCAATCCGGGTATCTGTATAGTCTCCATTGCGTAATGGAATTGCTGGATTTGAGCCGCCGACCGATTGGCTAGAAGTTTGCTTTGTCCGATTTCGGTAATGGCCTGTCAATGCCGCAAAGGTGGCCCGTCCGGTCACATAAATGTTGGCCATCCAGTACCAGTCAGCCATTAGGCCGAAGCGGAGTCCAGCGCCTCCGTAAGACCAGCGGCTGCGAACCATCGTCGTATTGGGAACTGAATCGAAATATCGGATTGTCCAATTCTGATCCATCCAAGCTCCGGTTAAGCCGGCAATCAGTCTTAAGCGTAGATGGGGATTGGGATTGAAATAGCGGTCTACGAGTAGATCGGCCACGTTGTAATTGAGGTGGAGGGAAGTTTCAGCTCCCGCTAGATCTGCCGTCAGAATCTGAGGCCAGGTACCCGTAATAAATTCAGTGGAAGGGGTGGGTTTTCCAGCGTTACTATGTCCATAAGAGGTGAGGCGGGTGTACATTCCCCACATTTCCCAAAGTCTTGAGGCTCGGAAATAGCTCATGGCGACCCGAAATCCTGGATCGATATTGTAGGTGCTGTTCTCGAACTTGCCCTGCGCATAATTATTGCTTCCGGAACTCGATGCAGGCCCTCGCATTTTTATTGCATAGTCCAATCCGCCTTCCTGCACTGTCCAATAAAGAAATTCCAAATGGGATGAAAATACCTGCTCGTCTCGTTTGAATAAATCTGCGTCCCACTCAGGTTGCGCGGGCGGAGGCGTCGATGGCGTTTTGGCAAATGCGGTCGCGGCAGCTAAAAGAATCACCCATTTCATGATATTGCTCCTTTGTAGTAATGTTAAGAAAATTTTTGACTACATGCAAGGATTAAATGGTTATTCGAAATATCTGGTGCGCTGGATTAAATTACACTCTACATAGACAGGCGATGGACATTGATCCTTCGCAAGAAGATCCCGTGATTTTTTTAAAGGCAGGATCTTGTCTTGTTTTTCCCGGATCGCCCGTTGTGCTGCCTCCTTTTTCTCACCAGGTGGAGTATGAGTTGGAGTTAGCGCTTCAATTCGATGATCAGCTCAATCTCTCGCGCATGGGTTTAGCTCTAGACATGACGGCTCGCGATGTGCAAAGAAAAGCCAAAGACCAAGGATTGCCCTGGACCCTGTCTAAATCGTTTGCTGGGTCCTGCCCAATTACAAAACTAATTCCTATTCAACGACTTGAGAATCTTTCGTTCGAGTTGATTCTAAATGGAAAGTTGGAGCAGAAAGGGGCAGTGAAAGAGATGCTATTTCCTCCGCAGCATCTAGCCGATTATGTGCGGCGCCTATTTCCAGTCTGCCCAAATGATTTGTTGCTCACTGGCACACCCGCTGGTTTAACGAAGGCCTCTTCGGGCGATCGGGTGACCTGTCGTCTGGGCCACCTTGTGGAACAACACTGGGACGTTGTATGATGCAGCCCATGAAGATCTTCCTGACTGCTCTTTTTCTAACTTCAACACTATGCGCAGCTCTGCCCCCACTTGCACAGAGTAGTCGAGAGATCCAAGCGATACTATCAGATCCTGAGCTCCAAAAACGGCTCGGCAGCGCTGAAGCAATCGACAATATTCTTCGAACGGAAAAGGGCTATGTCATCATGACTTCTCGGCATCTTCTTCGGGTAGACGTCGCCTATACACACAATCAGCCACACATCGGTCCGATTCCTTTCACACTAGAATTTCATCCCATTGTGGAGATAAGATAACTATTTATTATATACTGCTCCCGCCCAAAAAGTGTGAATCTGCCGGCGTCGGATAGCCACTGAATTTGAGACCCGTCTGCATCGCTAAACTTTTCAAGTTTAGCTGTTTCGACGCCGGCTTCGCCTGGCTCAAATTCAGGGCACCTCCTTGGCATTTTTCACTCTTTCTGAACGGTCGCAGTGTAAAATATGGGCAAGCGCCGGAGGCTGTTTTAATTTGTTTTACCACCGAGCACACCGAGAGCGCCGAGAAAAGATTTAAAACTTTTTTCTTTTTTTGCGCGTTTCGCGCCTCGGTGGCCTCGGTGTGCTCGGCGGTTAATATGTTAAAGAACGATTATATATGATTTAGGTAGGATGATGATTGCGGGATTGCTGATCGTAGCGGCGGTGTTGGGAGGAGATATGATTAACGTTCGACGAAGTGGAGACCGAGGACATTCAAAAGAGACTTGGCTGATTAGCCACCACTCATTTTCTTTTGGTGAATATCACGATCCTGCTCACATGGGTTTTCGAACTCTTCGAGTCATCAATGATGACCGGATTGCCCCAGAAGGGGGATTTGGCACCCACCCTCATCGAGACATGGAAATCCTCACCTACGTGTTAGATGGCTCTTTGGAGCACCAAGATACGATTGGCAATAGCTCGAAGATCCGACCCGGGGAATTGCAGCTCATGTCTGCAGGAAAAGGGATTCAGCATAGCGAGTTCAATCCATCGGAATCAGAATCGGTGCACCTATTGCAGATCTGGATTCAGCCAGCCAAAAAGAGTTTGTCCCCCTCTTATCAGCAAAAATCATTCCCAGAGCGGGACCGAAAAAATTCTTTCAAGTTGGTGGCCTCTCCAGAAGGTCGCGAAGAGTCGATGGTGATCCATCAAGATGCCGAAGTGTATCTTGCCTCTTTCGATGAAGGATCAGATATAGCCTGGCCTTTAAAATCGGGACGCGGAGCTTGGATCCAGGTAACTCGCGGTGAAATTACCATTTCAGGCATTCGCCTACAGGCTGGAGATGGGGTCTCGATCGAAAAAGAAAAAGAACTGAAGATCCACGCCGATTCCAACGCTGAATTCTTACTCTTTGATTTACGATGAAGGCTTGAATTCAAGAGCGGCAGAATTGATGCAATAGCGCAATCCTGTGGGAGGGGGACCGTCGGGAAAAACGTGTCCGAGATGAGAGTCGCAGTGGCTGCAGAGCACCTCTTTTCGAACCTCTTCTAAGCTGCTATCCATCCGAGTGGTGAAATAGTCCTCGCTGACAGGGCGAAAAAAACTGGGCCATCCGCTTCCTGAATCAAACTTATCCTGTGATCGAAAAAGAGGTTGGCTGCAAGCAGCGCACAAATAGGTCCCTTTTTCGTGGTGATTCCAATACTTGCCGGTGAACGGTTGTTCTGTCCCTTTACCGCGGCAGACGTAGTAGCATTTTGGGGAGAGTTTCCGTTTCCATTCCTCTTCAGAGAGACGGACCTTTTTTTTCATCCCTTGAGCCCTGGGAATATGCCGAGTAGACCATTGGCCATCGCTTGGACAGCAATCGCCGCCAAAATTAGACCACCGATACGGTTGATGATGTTAATGCCTGACTGGCCGAAGAACTTTTCGAGATTGCTCGCAAAATAGAGGAGGATGCCCATCACGAAGGCGACGAGGATGGCCGATGCGGAGAGCATGAGCTGATTTAACAAGCCGGGAAACTGGTTCACGCTCACGATCACAGTGCTAATGGCTCCAGGGCCTGCGATAATTGGAATCGCGAGGGGGACGATCGCTCCTAAATCACTGCGCCGTTCTTTTTGCTCTTCTGGCGTAGCCTTAATGGGGCTCTCTTCAGCGCTCAACATCGAGAGGGCCATCAACAATAAGATGAAGCCGCCGGCGATCTGGAAAGCGGGGAGTTTAATGCCCAGAATCATCAACAAAGGGGTTCCGATCCAGGTCACAACCAAGAGAATTACACCCACGGCAACTGCTGCGGTAATTCCAATCTGCCGCTTTTCTTCAAGTGACTGGTTTCGAGTGATTCGTAAAACAGCAGGCAATGCCGATAGAGGATTGGAGATCACGAGCAGGGCGATGAACTGGTTGACGAATTGGCTGAAATCCACAGAATTCCTACTTTGACCTCAAAGTATACAGGCGGGGAAAAATTTACAACAAGTGGCTACAAAAATTCGACGAGGCCAGTGCCTGACCAGTGACCAAAAGAGGTGAGATCGATTTTAGGATGGGAGATCTCTCTCCACATTTTCAACATCGTCCACACTCGAATATCATCGAATAGGACAAAGACTTTCTTTCGAAACTCGATAGTTTCCAAGTTTCGCAGAAGCTTTTCCTCAAGCAGCCCATCGTGAGTGGCATCGATAAAAATCAGCTCGGCCTCTTGCAAGAGTGGGACGTAGGTTTGCAGGACCAATTCACTGCTCAAATCGGCTACATGCTGCGTAAATCGCTGATCTTCAAAATCTTCTTTTCTCAATAGAGTATTCGGATACTGATGCCACGGTGCGATATCGAAGGTAACGAGCTTGCCTTCTGGCGGTAAACCCTTCTTCAAGCAAAGGGCAGAAAGGCCCGTCGATGTACCAATCTCGATGACAACCGATGGTTTTAGAGCGAGCATCAATCCCATCAAAAGTCGGTAATGTTCTCCTGGCCACACATTTCCATACTCTTTTGCCTGTTTATTTCGTAGACCGATTTCGCCTACATCGGCCCTGGCCGCATACTCGATCGCTTTCAAACTCAGATTCAGCAATTGGGGAGTCAGTATCGCAGGCTTATCGCGTGCAGATAAAATCATCGAATATTCGCCATGCTCCGCCTGAACGGGCGGTGGCAGAAGCGTTTTCACGGAAGGTTTTTTCCAGAACATCAATGTCCCAATTTCTTAAAGGAGGGGGGTAGAGGTGAATGGATAGAGAGTTTTTTCCTAGTGAAAGGATGGATTAATTCTAGATTGAGCGCGTGGAGGCACATGCGGCGGATTGGGCTCTCATTGGAACCGTACCGGTCGTCGCCGAGGACGGCGTGGCCGGCTGCGGTGCAGTGGACCCGGATTTGGTGCTTGCGACCTGTTTCTAGGCGCAGCTTCAAGTAGGTGTATTTGGGGGAACGGCGAATGACGGTAAAGTGGGTGATGGCGTCTTTGCCCTCATCGGATTCGACGACCTCGAGACTTTCGAGTTCGAGAAGTTTGCTCTTCCACGTGCCGTTCGATTCTTTCATCCGCCCTTGCACGATGGCAAAGTATTCTCGAGTGAGATCGTGCCGTTCGAAGAGATCTTTCAAGCGCCCTTCCGATTCTTTGCCTCTGGCAAAGAGAAGGCATCCAGATGTTTCGCGGTCGATTCGGTGGACTGCAAAGACCTGGTCGGTATCAAAGTGGTCGCGCAGCACGCCCAGTGCATGTTTCTTATAGGGATCGGTGTCTAGGGGGACGCTCAGGAGGCCAACTGGCTTATCAATTGCGACTAAGTAGCGGTCTTCATAGAGAACTTTTAGGCCCGGAATGAGTTGGGGTTTAAGCGACTGTTGCGCGCGAACGATCTGCCCTGCGGCGAGCTGTTCATCATCCCTTTTCAGCTGGTTCCCATCTACGGTGAAACGGCCAGCTTTTAGCCAGTTCTGCAAGGTGCGGCGGGAACTGTCCGGAAAGAGGTGGCGGAGGGCCTCAAGGGCCTTGATTGGAGCTGGAACAATATAGTCTTTCATGCCCGAAAGAGCATAAAGGATAGAAACATTTTATGATAGGTCGGAAGAGGGAGGACGTCGGAGCTCTTTTTTTGCCCCGTGCTTTTGCTTGGCGGCTAACATTTTTTCTTTAGATTTTTTGGAACGGCGCCTTTTTTGACGCCGGATCTTTTCAAACGCCATTTGCTTGCTACTTTTTTCTTTAAAAAGGCGCTGTTCGAGCTTCTCACACAGCTCTTTACGGGCGAGGTAGCGGTTGAGGTCGCGGGAGCGGTCCCACTGGCATTTGATTTCAATGCCGCTAGGGATGTGTTTTAAATATACGCACGAATGCGTTTTATTGACTTTTTGGCCCCCACTGCCAGATCCCAAAATAAATTTTTCAATGAGATCTTCTTCCCGAATACCCAGCTTCTCCATTCGGTCGCTTAAGTCTGCCATTTTTTCTTTTGAAGGGCTCATATTATTAACCTGGCATATAAACAGGTGACAAATGGCTGGCTGCGGCTTTGCACAATCGACCCTCCTCCTCGGCCTAGCCTTTGGCTATGGTTCTTCGTCGTTCGGGACGCAAAGCTTCGATTTTGCTTTGCCTCGCTTGAGCCATTTGTTGCCACCTATTTACCTGCCCGGTTAATTAGCTTTCGATTCTGAGATGGACCCGGTCGGGGGAGATCAGTCCCTTATACTGCAAGACGGGGTCATCTTTTCGTATGAGGGGAAGGTCTACGTCGATGACGAGGATTTCAGCGGTTACTGAGACGATTCCTCGAACCAAATGGCCGGAAAAGGTATGGAATTGCCGATCTGCTAGGCAAACGTGGGAGTGGGGTGTGGGCATTCCATCTGTGTGGGTTAGGTTGCCCGTCAAGGAGATCATCTCGTAATCCCCATTCAAAAAACGGCGCTCATACGACTTGGTATTTCGGCAAAAGAAGGCCAGCTCGACCTGCATCAATGCACCGATCCCAGAGTAAAAAGCCCCCTTGATCTCCACTTTTTGCGCAAACTGGCGCAGAGCATCTTGGATTTCTTCTCCGATTTCGGGCCGCAGGACGTATCCCCATTTACACTTCGAATAATGCATCCCTACATCATCTTCCAATCATTACTTTAAATCAATCCGGTGTTGACTTCATTGATGGGGGGGTGTAAGGTTGGGGGCGTAGGAAAAGCAACTGCTATACCCTACTTATTTTTGTTAACTTAATGCATTGCCCAAAGTCTAGGTTTCACGCTCAGCTTCCCAAAACAACAGTTTTTGCTGATCATCTGACCATGTACGAGGGTCTTTTTTTGGAGAATTTTCAATGAATCAACAGAATCAAAAACTATACGTCGGCAACCTCAATTTTGAGGCAAATGAAGCGCAAGTGCGCGAACTTTTCGGAACCTTCGGAGAAGTCCAAGATGTTAAAATCGTCATGGACCGTTTCACTGGAAGATCCCGTGGGTTTGCTTTTGTTCGTTTCGACACCGCAGAATCTGCCGGCAAAGCGAAAGAAGCTCTTAACGGCCAACCTTTCCAAGGCAAGACTCTCGTAATCGATTGGGCTCGCACAGAACAACAAGGTGGAGCACCTCGTCCAGCAGGCGGCGGCGAACGTCGTGAACGTCCAGCTGGCGAATTCCGTCCACGACGCGAATGGGGCGAAAGAGGCTCTGAGCGCGGAAGTGGCGAAAGACGGGAATACCGTGGCGATCGCGGAGATCGCAGCGGCGGTTTCTACAATCGCTAGTCGATTTCAGCCCCCCGTCCGGGGGGCTTATTTTTTTACACTAACCCATCATTCAAACAGGTGACAAATGGCTTGCTGCGGCTTTGCCACATAGATCCTTCGACTCGGCCTAGCGCCTTCGGCTATGTCCTTCGTCGTTCAGACCGCTCACTTCGTTCGCTTCAATCTGGCTTTGCCTCGCCAGCGCCATTTGTTTACCACCTATTTGCCTGACGGGTTAGTCAGCACCATCATTGTTAATCGAGCCACCGAAACGAGTTTCCCTTCGGGATCATGGATTCGGATGTCCCACACCTGCGTTGTTTTGCCCAGGTGGAGAGGACGGGCAATCGCATCCACATGGCCTGTGTGCATCGGCCTGAGATGATTGATATTGAGATCTAAACCTACGCAGACAAATTTCGATTGATCGACACAGTAATTGGCTGCTGCACTTCCTACTGTTTCGGCAAGAGCCGCTGTTGCCCCTCCATGCATGATCCCCATCGGCTGCATTGATTCGCGGGTGATCGGCATACGAGCCGTAAGAGAATCGTTTTCCACGTGAGTAAACGAGATCTTCAAATGATCCGAAAGAGTATTTTTGGCTCGTTCGTTCACATCGTGGACAGATAGAGGAGTTTTCCAAATCGATTTCATGGTCCCTGAAGCGTAGCGGCTTTCCGATTTTCCCACATCTTTTTTGCAATGAGGAAAAGGAGGATCAGAGCTGTAATTAGAGTGACACACCCGAAGACAATCATCGCATCATTGATTGACTGAACATAGGCTTGCGTGGCGATGGTTTGGGCAATGGACAGTTCGGCTTGTTTCCCAGCGAGAATTCCTTTATCCGAAACCTGCGTGAAAAATTTAGTCGCTAGCTTGGCCCACGTTTCTCTATAGCCTGGGATGTGCTGATTGACCGTTTCACTAAATCGGGCGATGTGAAAAATCTGCCTCTTGATGACGATGATGGTGATGACGGTGCCTCCATAAGTGCCGCCCACTTGTCTGAAAAAAGTGAGAAGGGTTGCCGCTTTTCCAGCCAACTCTTTAGCCACTCCGTGCATCGCAAGTCCCGTCGTAGGGCCTAGGGAAAGACCCACGCCCATACCTCGTAAAAAGAGGATCATGATCAGTTGGCCCGGATAGCTCTGCATTGTGATTTCGTTGTTGATGAAGTAGCTCGCAACCAGGAGAAAAAGTCCGAATAGCAACAAGAGGGGGACTGGGATTTTTTTAATCAAAATATTTGCCAACACACTGGCCCCTGCCATTGAAATCCCGTACACGGCGCCGATTAATCCAGTGATGTACTTATCGTATTTGAGCGCATTCAGCATAAAATCGACGCTGGACGAAATACTGGCAAAAAGGGCCATTCCCAACAGAAAAAGAGCTGTGGCGCTGACCACAAAAATAGGATTTTTAAAAAGCTGCAATGGAATGATTGGATTGGGGTGCGATTTCTCAATCAAAATTGTGCAAATGAATGCAAGGGCTGCCGTCGCAAAACAAAACAGAATTAAGGGAGAGGTCCAGCCTCCATCGGTTGAAGGGAGGGCGCCAAAACTTAGGGCGATGAGAAGGGTGGCGATGAACGTTGCAAAACTCGCAAATCCCCACAGATCAAAATGGCCATTTTCCACTTTTGGCGTCTCCTCATGAAACAACCAACAATCGATAGTGGCAATTAGGCCGATAGGCAAAATCAGATAAAACACTACCCGCCACGAATGAAACACTGCCAAGTAGCCCGAAAGGGGGATACCCAACCCGAAACCTGCACCAAAACCGATCGCAATATACAAATTGAGAGCCAAAGCTAGCTTTTCTTTGGGGATATTGCGAGCGATCATTGCAAGACCGACAGGAAAAATCAGTCCGGCACCAATCCCTTCTATAAACCGGGAAAATCCAAGAAATGGAAAATTGTAAGCAAATCCGGCAAATCCAGAGCCGAGTGTGAAAATGAGTACCCCGATTGCGTAGACGAGTTTATAACCATACCGATCGGCAAACCAGGTAGCGGCTGGCACCATGGTATTGACGCCAAGCATGTAGAAGATCGTGACCCAAGCAGCCTCTGGGTTACTCAGGGCAAGCTCTCCCTGGATCGAGCTGTTGGCAATGATCGTCACGCCAGCGGAGAGCAATGACATGAAGGTGGTCACCAAAACATTGAGAAGAATCAACCAATGGAAAAAAGGATTTGCTGGGGTGAAAAAGGCAGGTTTCTGCCAATGACTCATCGTACTTTTATACTCACTTCAACCGACATACCGGGATAGAGATAGAGGGGCGCGCTCGATTTAGGAACATCTAGCCAAATTTTAACCGGGAGGCGCTGCACCACCTTCGTAAAATTGCCCGTCGCATTATCTGGCGGAATAAGCGAAAATTGTCCAGCGGCCGAAGCGCGAACAATAAATACAGAGCCGGTAAAGTGGCGGTCGGGATAGGCATCGATGTGAATCTCGACAGGATCCCCTGCGCGAAGACGCTCTACTTTTGTCTCTTCGAGATTGGCCGTGACCCAGATATGCTCCACATCGGTGAGCGTAAACAGGGGCTGTCCAATCTGCACCACATCGCCTGCAACAACCCAACGCTTTGCAATCGAACCATTGCGCGGAGCATACACTTTCGTATGGCGGAGAATCTCTTCAATCACGCCGAGCTTTGCAATCCCGTTGGTGAGATTTGCTTCAGCGACCTTGTGTTGCATTTCTGCATAGCGGTAATTTTTCTCAATCTTATCGAAATCGATGAACGAAATGATCTCGCTTTCAAACTCTTGTCTTGCGACATGGTAAATATCGCGTCTTTTTTCCATCTGAATTTTAGCGAGCGCCACCTTCTCTTTTAAAAGAGCGACGGCCGTTTCTGCATCGGCTTTTTTAGAAAGAAAAATACTTTCGTCCAATTGGCAGATCAGCTGCCCTTGCTGAACAAAATCCCCTTCGTCGACATAGAGCTCGATGAGACGAGCCTCCACATCGGAACTGATTGAAATTTGATACCCATCGATGTAGGCATCGTTTGTATAAACATAGTGGCGATGGTGTAAATACCAAAACCCCGCCCCGGCTAAAAAAAGGGCCGCAGCGATAAACATCCAGAACTTGATTTTCATTTAATGATACTCGTGAGGAGTGCGCGAGCATTCCGCCCGCGCACTAGCCAAAATTACAGGGAGAAACCAACCCAGATTAGATAAGCGCCGACAACCAGCCAAATCCAAGTGAGTAGGGCAAATCCTGCTTTTGCTTGCAGATCTTTGAAAAATTTCACTAAAGCATGTGGGAAGAGCAGTCTCATTACGCCTTGGATCAACATGAACCATGCGAAGAGAGTGATTAACACGCGCCAATCAGATACCCACATGTTGTGGCAGAATACCAAGAGCAATCCAATGATTAGATTGATGGATCCGGTCACCACTAAGAGGGGAGATTCGGCATTTGCTTCAGCAATGATTTTTTTAAATCTTTGCGGATGCATCAGCATCGCTAGGGCTAAGATAAACAGGTATAGCCCGACTAGCTTAGCTAAATACATAGAATTTGGATATTCACACATAAGACTCCTTTCGAGTTTAGAGTTCCCTACAAGTCGTATAACAAAAAGGGGGAAAATAAAGCTTCAAAAATTTTTTTACCCCAAAAAATCGGTCAGAAATTCAGCATATATAGTTAGTTACAGTTTTTAATAATAGATTTATTTAAAATAGACATTAGCATATAATATAGACAACTAATTCGGATTTAATATGACTATATTTAAATATTTAATCGCTGCGATTCTTTTCGGAGCGGAAGCGCCGTCTGAAATCGGGGAAAATGGGTGGGTGGCGGTTGAAAAAACAGAGCAGACAAAAGAAGTCGATAGCGCCAATCCGGTCGACCCCTCCATTTGGGTGGCCTTTGCAAAGCAGATGGGATCGGAAAAAATCTTGATCCAATTCCCTTCTGAGCCGACCTATCGCTACATGGATGCTTCCGGAGAAGAGATGGAAGTGACATCTGATTCGAAAGGGAGTGAATTCCGTCTGCAAATCATCAAAACAAAATTTGAAGATAGCGAGTCTCTCTATGGCTGGCGCAAGGCACTTTTGCCTGAAGTGGTCATCTCTTCCTCAGAAAATCGGATGGAAAATGGGAGAGCAGTGGCCGAGTTTGTCTATTGGAAAGATGGCTATTGGAATTTCGAACGGCTTGAGACGACTCCCCACCATACCTATTTCTTTCACACCAAATCTGCAGAGTTAGACCAAGGTTTACATCAAGTTTTCGTGAAATCATTCGACCTCCAAACAGTGTCTTAAGAGGTCTTTCCCTATAAAAATCAAAAGTCGTTGCGCAAAATCCCTCACTTTTTGTATGTTATTCTTATTCTTTTGACTTTGAACGACAAAGAAAGAAGAAACAGAACAGCTAGACTGTTCAAGAACTATATAGAGCAGTAACGTTCTAACGTTTTTTTGACAGTGGAAAAAGAGAAGAGTAAGAATAACGCTTGTGGGAATGGTCATAAGACTGTTCCCGTCAATAGTAATTATATTTTTTTTGAGAATTTGATCTTGGTTCAGATCGAATGCTGACGGCG
>Ga0334722_10000662_pt1 | contig 49004 bp, 40 predicted proteins | sample C3_bottom_MG_FD_207210 | JGI IMG/M metagenome (GOLD analysis project Ga0334722, IMG submission 207210) | Sediment microbial communities from Yellowstone Lake, YNP, Wyoming, USA - C3_bottom | ecosystem: Environmental > Aquatic > Freshwater > Lake > Sediment | place: USA: Wyoming | collected...
CGAAAGCGTGGGCAGCGGACGTCCCGATTAAAAGGCTTTCCGCAACACGATAGCCGGCATTTTCCTTGATTACAAACGAGAGGACAGCCACAGTGCCAAGAGCCGCTATCCAGACACTTAATTCAGCCATTCTGTATACCTCCTTCCTCCATCAAACTAAGACCGGATTTTCTTACGCTGAGCCAAATAAACCCCATTGGCCAGCAGCACAAAAGCGATGATGACGAGATGGGCGTTAGAAAGAGCATCGACCGCCTTCCCGGCAATGCCAGTCGTTCCTAAGAGTTTCTCGTATTCAGCAGCTGCCCTTAGGCCGCCCAGCATCCCAACCAACTGTTTTGAATTCACGTAAGGCATATAAATGGTGGCAAACTGCGAAAGAACGCCGGCTATGATCGGTACATTGTACCGGCTCTGGATCTGTCGGGCGTATTCCGGGATACCCGGTGTCCCGGCAGAGATCGTGATCCAAAGTTTGATGTCCTTCGCCGTGTTCACTTTTTTCATCAAGGGTACTTCGCTCAGTGGAGTCCCTCTCGCATCCGTGGGAACTGTCTTATGAATATCGTCCGCAAAAGCAGCCATGGCCGCTTCACCGCCGGGGATATAACCTAGATCCACCCAGTCCTCCCCATACTTCTTACCGCTTTTTTCCAGAATATTAACTAATGAATTGAAAAAAAGTGGCCCTTGTTCCCAAAAGTGAACAACGATTATTTTTAGATCTGGTTTTTTGGCCAGATGCTCTAAAGTAACCCGCGCCTGAGGGAACTGCTCGCCGTAAACCGCCACGCCAGAATCTACAGACCAGGCAACAATTGATCCTGGCGGTAGATTTTCTACGAATTCATACGACTGTTTAACCAGGGGACTGACGCGTAATGGAAGGCCTATGGGCTTAAACAGCGGCCATGAAATCAGGACGAGCAGGACCAGATAAATCCAGCGGCGGTCCAGTTTTTGGAGCCTAGTCAGCACTTCCACAATCCACCCCTCCTCTCCAATGTTGTCAAACGAGGTTTGTGGTCAGGACCCTTCCGTCAACCGCGTCCGAGGTAAGATCTTTCGATACCTAACAGGATACGTAAGCTCAAAGCAATTGCTCCTAATGCCGCCCCAATCATTATCCCACGCTGACCGGCCGTATTCGGAACATTGAGGATCCAGTCGGTTACCGGTGGGAAACCTGACCAAATCAGTTCCCCGACTGGAGCCCGTCCCAACATAACAATAACCGCCGTCACGAGAAGAATAGCCGCATCAATGTTGCGCGCCACAAAGGCGCGGTAAGCCGCAGAGGCAATGTAGAAAGCGATCAGGGAAAAAATGGTGCTGTCCAACGGAACTAAGAAGCTGTTGTAAAGGAATTTGTAATTGGCCGACTGGATACCCTGTACCAGACCAACGACGACCATAACCAGCATTGACCCGACTAGAATCAGGCTAAAAGCACGCTCAGAGCCGGATCCCCGGAACATTTTCATCCCATGGATTTTAAGCATGTTGGCAAAACCCAGCCCCAAGGCGAAAGCTCCGAGGACAACGCCCCAGTTGAGCAATTCCTGAGAAGCAACTTTAACCGCAGGGAGGTTTATAAATCCGCTTAAACCAATCACCAGACCGCTGATAGCGGCAATTAGTTGACCCAGTTGTTTGCTTAGAACCATCCTGCTCACCCCCTTATTTGTTCATCAGGTTCACCAACCAATTGGATTTAAAGCTAGCCAGCAAAACTCCCAAAAATATTAATCCCACGGCCACAATCTTCCCCAGATCCTGGCCCAGGATGCTCCCCAGTTTCGCCTTGTCTTGCGAAACGTAAGCACCTGCCGCAAACAATTCTTCACCGATGAGCGTATAGTCGCAACCAGCTACATAGAATTGGATCTGGTGCAGGTTTGCTGTCCCACCAATTTGGATGGCTCCGGCGCCATAACCAGCTTCGATATAAGCAGGTGTTTCAGACCAGGTCGCCCCCAGGATGAAGTTGGCCGCAATCCTCTCGCGTTCCGTAATCCCTAAAACCCCAGAGACGTAACCAAACTGGAAAGGGGAAATATATCTGACGGCATCGGGGCGGAGTTTATCCAGCTTTCCCTCCGCCAGGTATCCAAACCGGACTATTTCTTCCGCTACGGGTAAGACGCTGGCCTGACGGATGGGGACGATAATGGAAACATCATATTTAGCGCAGAGCCGGCTAACATAAGAGAGGATTTCCAAGCCTGCATAGGTCTGAGCGGCATAATCACCGGTCAGGTCAGCAATGCCGGGGTTGAACAAGACCGGCCGGCCGACCTCTGCCGCCCGTCCTACGGCTTCCGGAATAGCCTCGACGCCCGGGATGACCCGCAATTTCGGCAGTACTCCTCGTCTGCCACGCAAGATCGAGCCGATGATCAAAGCAGAAACAACAAGGAGCAAGACAAAGCCAAAGACGGTCCCTTTGATGAACATTTCGCCCAAACACCTCCTTGTATGCTATTTGCTTAGATAGATATCCAACATCTTGTACAGGACCATTGCAGGATGAATCCGCAGTCCGCCGACTCTGGGCGAAGCTGCGACGGCTCTCTTTTCATGCACCAGAGGGACCCATACGGCCGATTCTACAACCCTTTTCTGAATATCCTGGTAAGCTGCGAGGCGCTTGGTCTCATCCGTAGCCGTCCTGGAAACATCAAGTAACTCATCGGTCTTGGCGTCAACGTAGTCAAAACGATTGGGAGCCGGACGCTGCTTGGAATGGAAATAGAAGTAGAGGATGTCAGCATTGGTATAGCGTACCGACATCAACATCATCTCATGCTGTCCGGCTCGGAGGGCCGCCAAATAGGCCGTCCATTCCATCTGCTGTAGTTGAACATCGATTCCCACTGCTTTGAGCTGAGCCTGGATAATGGGCATGAGGTTCTCTACTGCCGGTCCCGGGGAATACATCAAAAGTATTTTCAAGGGCTGGCCCTCTTTTTGCCGGATGCCGCCATTCTCTGGGAGCTTCCATCCGGCTTCGTCCAACAACTGTTTCGCCCTCGCCGGATTGTATTTATAGGCTATTGATTCTATTTCCTTCCAGTACCCCCACGTTCCTGGAGCAAGGGGACCCCAGGCAGGTTCGGCCAGACCAAAATAGGCACCTTTGATTATTTCCTCTTTGTTGATGGCGTAATTTATGGCTCGCCTCACCCTAATGTCGTCAAGTGGTTTCTTTCCCATCTTGAAACCCAAAAACGTAGTATTGAGATCAGAATACCGGATGACGTTAACCCTTTTCGCCTTCTCCAAACGATCTACTTCGGCCGGTGGGAGATTGGCGGTAAATTGGATATTCCCTTGTTCTAATTCGGCAAGGCGAGTGCTATCCTCAGGGATTACTTTGAAGACGACCTCGTCAAGATAGGGCGCGGTGTTTTTGAAAATCTTTGGTGCCCAAGTGTATTTCTCATTTCTCACGACGGTCAAGTGGTCATTTCTGACCCACTCCTTCAACTTATAGGGTCCAGTTCCATCCACATATAAAACCCCATAATCCTTTTCGTGAGAAGTGACAAAGGATTTGTTGAGGATGCTGGCCCAAGCTGAAGCCAAGTTGTTTAGAAAGATGGCGAATGGCTCTTTTAGATGAACGATAACAGTGTATTTATCCGGGGTTTCAATACGATCAATCAGCGATATCATGTACCTGGTGGGAGACTTAGTGTTGGCTAGCCACCGTTCAAAGGTGAATTTCACGTCTTCCGAAGTTAGCTCAGGACCGGAATGAAAGTAGACGCCGTGTCGCAGGTGGAAGGTATAGGTTTTTCCTCCGTCGCCAACCTCCCATTTTTCCGCCAAAGCAGGTTTGATAGTCATATCGTAGTCAAGAGCTACTAAGGTATCATAGATTAAATACATCACCTCAGCAGAAGACAGGGTGGTAGTCCCTTGAGGATCAAGCGTCTCCGTATCCTCCACCCGGCCAAAAATAAAGCTGCCACCCCGTACCGGACCCTCAGCACCTTTACCCGTTTCTTTTTGACCGGTCCCAGATGGGTTGCAACCCACCAGGAACATCCCAATGATCAAGGAGAAAACCAGGATGATGACCGGGCACTTCATACGTCGCACTAACATCTTTCCTTTCCCCCTTTTCAGTTCTGTCTGTTGCTTCTCCGATCAACTTGCGACCGGATTACATTTCATCTCAATTCGTGCCACCGTTACCCAATTGCCGTGATATCTCAGCCGCCGCTTTCTTCACCAATACGCTCAACTCAATAGCCCTTTCCGGCGATAAGCGGTTGGCTGGCCCCACTAAACTTAAACTTGCCACCAAGCGTCCGGTGAAATCGTAAATCGGCGCCCCCAGGGCGGCTATCCCTCTCTCCACCTCACCCACGCTGTAGGTGTAGCCACGTTCACGGGCTAAAGCCAAGTCTTCCAGTAGCTTTGACTTCTCAATGATAGTATCTGGTGTAAATGCCTTCATGGTTAGCTGACCAATCAACTCCTGTGCTTCCTCTGGGTCCGCAAATGCCAGGAGTACTTTATTGGAAGCTCCGGCGTAAAGCGGGCTCCTAAGACCTACTTTGGCGGTCATATGGACTGCTTCTTTGCTATCGACCTTTTCAATGCAAATGCTGTCGGTACCCTGGCGGACGGTCAGGAGACAGGTCTCGCCAGTACTGGCCACTAGCTTCTCCATGATCGGTGGAGCGACCTTTCTAAGCTCCATCCTTGCAGCCACGACCATGCCGAGTTCGAAAACTTTTAGTCCGAGCCGGTAGCGCCTACTGTCTTCGTCTTGCTCGACAAAACCATAGCGACTCAGGCTTTGCAAAATCTTTGAGACATTACTTTTGTTTAATTGCAGGCTTTCCGCCATTTCGCTAACTCCCCATTCCGGCTTGTTAAGGCTAAAGCTCGACAATATGGCCAGGGCCTTTTCCAAGGCCCGTAAATTTTGAGTTTGCACTGCGCTCTTCCCCCGTTGTTTCCTAGTAGGAAACTATGTTTATATTAATTAATTATTTCGACGGCAGTGGGCAAATTCCTGCCAGCTCGAGTTTTTATACTCGAAATTTTTTCTTGAACAAAAAAGAGGCCATTAATGCCTCTCATAAAAAACAACCGACCTCGCCTTGAGCTTATGGTAATGGTCTTCAAGCAGCTCTGGATACCGCTCTATCAAAGCCATGTTCTGCAAAAGTCTCTGGTAATACTGCTCGGCAAGCCGCGGATCAAGCTTTCCTAAAACCTGGTGAGCCTGCCGTCCCAGGCTGGCCGCTTGCCGGCAGGTTGGCTGGCAGGGCAAGAAATCCTTCACGTAATAGGCATAGGGATCAACGTTTATGCCTTCACTTCTGCTTTGTTTGATCTGTCTGGATGCGCGAAACTCAGGTGACATTTTCCCCGATAGCCTGTCTTCAACGTATCTCTCAATACAGCAAGAAGGATGACCAAGCAGAGAACCCACGGTCTCGATGAATTCGCGATCTGTCTCTTCTGGAAACATCCCGATCATTCCAGGTTCGATCCTGCGCACACCCCGGCGCACCTCATCCCAAATCATCCGCCGCCTGTCAACGATTTTCTTGATGGTTTTAAAGACGCTGTCCTCACGATAAAGATAAAACTCTCGCAGGCTGGGCCTAACCTCTACTTCATAACTTTTAAGCCCAAGATCAGCTGCCCAAACGTTATGAGCTTTATAGGAGGACGACTCAGCCAGAACCTCGGTGAGAGCTTTCCGAATCAGATCAGACTTATACTTCAAGGAATCCTCCACTGTAAACCCAAGTCCAAAAATTTCTTTTACTCTGGAGAAGAATCCGGACAGCCCAGAGGAAGATCTCGCCTGCCAATGATGGTGTCTTTCCCGAAAAATCTCATCAACAATTACCCCAATTACAGCTCCGTCCTTGAGCTCAGCCGGAAAAAGAGTTAAACTCGCCGGCCTGAGTCCAAGGACGACCAGGAGGTAATTCTCCAATTTCACCCCGCTGGTGATCTCCTTTTCCTCAAGAAATGTATTCAGTTGGCTTATGGTCAACTCTTTCTTTGTGAGCGTCAAACTATCCCCACCTATCCTTCTTTTTTGACATGTCCCCTTTATAAAACCCCTTTATAAAAATGACCGGCAAGGCCAACACCATGGCCGATGCCGGAACGACCTTTGGTCGGACTCCGATTAAGTGCCGAAAATGAGCCCCGGCCTAAATCATTGGTCCGATGTTAGGGTCGGTCATGACGTTAACGCAGGCCGGCTTACCTGAATGCAAAGCGCGATCGATGGCTGGTCCGATCTGGTCGGGTTCGGTGACAAATTCACCATGCCCGCCCAGAACTTCCACGATCCGATCGTAGCGGACTTCGGCCAGGTCAAGGCCAACGAAGTTCTTATCCGGGGAGGTACGTTTCGCCTCCGACCGCTTGATCATTCCCCAGGTTTTATCGTTGAGGATCACCGCGGTGAACGGGATATTATAGCGGACGGCTGTCTCGTATTCCATTGCCCCGTACCCAAAGGCCCCATCACCGGTAAGAAGAAGGACCTTTTTTTCAGGGTGAGCCAGTCGCGCCGCCATGGCATAAGGCACCCCCACTCCCAGGGGCCCAAAACTGGTGCTGATGATCCCTGGGTAACCGCCTGGTCTTAGCGCCGGGAGCATGAGATTACCCCATCTGGCCGCATCCCCTCCGTCGATGACCACAATTGTCTCCTGGTCAATGTGTCCCATGATTTCTAACATCAGGCGCAGGGGATGAATTGGTCTCTGATTGGAATGGGCCATGGGCATGAGCAGCGAGAGAAGGCCGTTCTTGATTCCCCTCAGGGTCTGGACCCAGGCCGTACGATCCCCGGTTCCCACTGCTTCGGTCAACTGCCTGAGTACCATCCTGGCGTCCCCTACAATCCCGAGTTTCACGTCGAGCTGATCGGTCAGCTGAGCCGGGTCAATGTCGATCCGGATGATATCCAGCGTTTTGGGGAAAACCTCCCTGGTCAGCGTATATCCGGTCCGGGTTCCAATAACAATAGCCAGGTCCGCCTGGTTTATGGCCTGCCTGAACACAGGGCTTGCCGACGCAGCTATGCCCATGGCCAGTGGATGGGCGTCGGAGATGATCCCCCGGGCCGCGTTGCGGGTGAAGATGGGGATTCCACTTTTTTCTACAAAAGATTTCAATTCCGCCTGGGCCTGGGCCCACCACACCCCTCCCCCGGCCACGATCACCGGCCTCTGAGCGGTTTCAATCATCCGGGCCGCTTTCTCCACGTCGGCCGTATTACCCAGAGGAGCGCTCGTGGAGCGGTAAACCTGCTGGAACTCAACCTGTGCAGCGTCTACCTCTTCCTCCAAGATGTCCCGCGGGATCTCCAGGTACACCGGTCCCGGACGGCCAGTGGTGCAGTAGGCTAAAGCCCGCCCCACGTATTCCGGTATCCGCTTGGCGTCCAGGATAACCCGGGCATGCTTGGTCACCGGCTTGACCATGTCGATCTGGTTAAAATCCTGTAGCTCATTGCGATCAAACTCCGAGGTCCTGGCCTTACCGGCCAGAAATAAAACGGGGAATCCACCGTTAGATGAGTTGGCCAGACCAGTCAAGAGGTTCGTGACTCCAGGTCCAGCCGTACCCGTGCAAACGCCAAATTCTCCAGTAGTTAAGGCCCATCCTTCCGCCATAAAGGCCGCGTTCATTTCGTGTCTCACACCGATGAAGCCGATGCCCCTCTCCTCGCCAGCCTCCATCAAAGGGTAAATGTGTCCGCCGGGAACCCCAAAAATGTATTTTGCGCCCTCTCGTTTGAGCACCTCGGCAACAAGGGCACCGCCGTTATACTTCTGTCCCATCTTCATGGCTAAACCTCCAGTGATATTTTTAACTTAACTATATTTGCGCCAGAGTTTCAGCTGCTCCAGGAGCACCGTCTGCCGCTTTTCCAACGTTTCCTCACTGTGCTTCTCGTAATTATAGAAGCCCCGGCCGGTCTTAACCCCCAACTCACCGCGGCGGACTTTCTCGGTGATGATGGCGGGAACGCGGGTCTCGTTGCTCAAATCTGGGAAAATGCCAGCACAGGCGAAGGCGACTGTGTCCAGACCAATAAAATCCATGGTCTCAAAGGTCCCCTGCCAGGCGGCTTTAAAGCCGATGGCAGCCCTGGTGGCTAAGTCTAAGTCCTCCAGCGAAACAATTCCGCTTTCCACCAAGTGAAACGCCTCGCGCATCAGGGCCGTTTGCAGGCGGTTGACCAAGAAACCAACCTTGAAACCATTGAGAACGATGGGCGTCTTTCCGCAAGCCTCCAGTTCCCCTTTCAGCCACACCACCAACTCCGGGTCAACGCGCTGGTTTTTGACCAGTTCAACCAAGGGAATGATGGGGGCTGGGTTGAAAAAATGGGCCACAAAGAACCGACCCGGGCGAAAATCGGGAAAGAGCTCTGGCAGCGGAAACGAGGACGTGTTACTGACGATTACCGCATCCCGCTGGCAGAATTTATCCAGTTCCTTGTAGACAGCCCCTTTGATCTCCAGATTTTCCGGAACGGCCTCCACTACCAGCCGGGCGTCGCCAACTGCCTCCGGTAGCGAGGTTGTCACCTGGAGCTGGGACAATAGCTCCCGCGGTTCTTTGGTCAGCAACCCCTCCCGCTGCATCAGGTCCAATCCTTCTTTGATTGTCCTAACCCCCGCCTCCAGAGCCGCCAGCTTTATGTCCGCGAGAACTACCTGGTGACCACCAGTCATAAAAACTTGAGCAATTCCTGGCCCCATGACCCCTGAACCAATCACGGCTACTTTCATCCAGAAAATACCTCCTTTGAAAAATATTTTATCTGCCGCGGCGCCGCTATTTAGCGGCAGGGATTACTCCTCTGAAAATACCATTTTCATCCGTCGCGGCGCCGCTATTTGCGGCCTGGAGGACTCCTTCCGAATTCCTCAGTAAACCTAGCCACCCACCACGTCCCTTGGCAGGCCTTTTTTTAATGGACCTCACCCAGCACCAACATAGTCTTGCCGCTCATCTTTGCCGGTTTCGGGCAACAAAAAGCCTACCAGAGCTGCCGCCAAAATGGGCGTCAGTCCCATCAAAGAAGCAGCCCGACCAATACCCCCCAGCGGGACAGCCAGGGAGCCGACGACGGCCGGAGCCACCACCTGTCCCAAGCGTCCGATGATGTTGTTTCCCCAGGCGGTGGCGTTTGCCCTAACGGCAGGAGGAAAGAGTTCGTTGGTGAAGGCGGCACCGATCACCGTAAAGACACCGACGAAAAAGGTGGCCAGGACCATGAATAATGTGACCAACGTGTACGTGGTCGTCAGGAAAGTTAAAAGCGTGAAAACAGCCCCACCAAGGAGAAAGATGATCGCCGTAGGCTTACGCCCAATGCTGTCCATCAGCCTCCCGGCGGCATAATAGCCAAGCAGCCCGATAGTATAACCCAAGGCTATGGTAAGGCTGACCCGGGATTCACTCCAGCCCAGTTCGTTCACCACACGGTAGGAAAAGAAGTTCTGCCCGGTGATATAACAAGCGTATAATAACAACCATAGGCCAGAGACGATGATCATGTTTCTCCGATAAGGTCTCTCCCAAACGGCAAAAAAGCGGGGACCGGTAATGGACGTCTGCCTGGTCTTTTGAAATTCTTCGGTTTCACACAAGTTACGTCCCAGAAAAACTACAACAGAGAGAGGCAGGGCGCCGAGAACGTACAAACTGCGCCAACCGAACCCCAGCCTGGTCATCAAAGGTAGGGTCAAGGACGGGAAAATCGCGCCTATTGCCGCAGCGGCCTGGAACAAGCCCAGCGCCCGCCCGCGCTGGTTTACGGGGAACTCTTCGGCCACAATGATGAAACCAATTCCCCACACAGTAACCAAAAAAATCCTGGCTGCAAATTGAGCCAGCACAAATAAGGTTGAGGTAGGAGCAAGGGCAGTGAGAAGGCTGAGGGCGGAGTAAAGCACCACTGACCACCAGAAAACCGGCTTACGACCCACCCTATCTCCCAATCTGACGACGAAAAACGCGACCAGCGTCCCCAGGGCAATGGTCGAAAGCATGAACCCGGCCGACGCGGTATCGATATGAAAGTCCTTCGTGATGAAGGGCAAGGCCAGGTTAATGGTCGAAAAGTCAAAGCCTTCGAAGAAAGCCCCTAACATAAGTAACGGGAAGAGCTGCTTTTGCCGTAGCGTCAGTTGAAACTTGACTTTGCCTGAAGATGGCAACTATGATACCCCCTACCGTGGAAATGATCTTTTTCTTCCATATGTGTGGCCTGTGCTGTGGACCGCTGCTCCAGGAGCTTTCCCCCGGGGCTTTCCTCAGAACCGTGGCAATTATCTCCTACATTCGCCGCAGGAATGAATTTTCCTGCTAAAGAGTTTTGGCTATGTTTCGCTTTTGAGTTAAAAGGAGACTAGCTAATTCTAACGAATATATAAAGGCGGGGTTAAATTTTCGCGGAAATGGGACTCTCCCGCGTCAGGCTGAAAGTTTAAATTCCATCACGATTTCCCGAGAAGGGGACAGGAACATGCGGACCAAGCCGCTTTCTTCAGCCAACCAGGATACAGTGAACAGCGTCGTTCGGGCCCTTTCCATCCTCGAGGTCATGGCCAGGGCTCGTCGCGAGGTGAGCATTTCTGAATTACACCGGGAACTGGGGCTCAGTTTGAGCACTCTCCACCGCCTGCTGGCGACCATGCAGAAAAAAGGGTTCGTTCGCCAGAACCCCAACACTATGAAATATGGCCTTGGTTTAAAGGCCTTTGAAGTAGGCAGCGCTTTTGCCAGTCAAATGGGAGCCAGGGAATACGTGATAAGTTTGATGGGCGAACTGGCCAATTTGACCGGGGAGACCATTAATCTGGCCGTTCTCGATTCAACCGAGATAGTCTTTCTCGACAAGATTGAAAGCAAAGAGCCCCTCCGGATCGGCATTGATATCGGAACCCGCGTACCTTCTTATTGTAGCGCCCTGGGAAAGGTCCTGCTCGCTTACCTGCCGCCGGAGGAGCTTGAGGCCAAACTTGCTCTGATGAATTTTAAAAAGTATACCCAGAATACCATCACTGACAAGGAGAGATTTCGGCGCGAAATCGAAACAATCCGCCAGCAGGGTTTCTCCCTGGACAACGAGGAATACGTTCCCGGAATCCGTTGTCTCGGTGCACCAATTCGCGATCGGTTCAACCGCGTCATCGCCGCGCTAAGCGTAGCCGGACCCACCCTACGCCTTACCGACGAGCGCCTACCGGAAATAACGCGAATGTTAAAGGAGACCGCCGACAAGATCTCGGGAGTCTGGCGTTAATGGTACACTGAGTTGTGATTGGCGCATCGGCGCGAGCCACGGAAGCCAATTTAATCGCCATGTTGCTCCAAGGCAGGATCCTCATTCGGGTGCCTAATGTAATAATAACTTCGGCACGAAAAGGGTCAGCGGCGGGAAGAATGTAATTAACAGGAGGACGATCAGGCTGATCAGGAACGGAGGCCAGATGGCCCGGCTTAACCGTTCCAAAGACAGGCCCGACATCCCGCAGACCGAAAAGAGGACGGCACCCACAGGTGGCGTTATCAAGCCCAAAACGAGATTGAAGACAACGATCGTGCCTAGATGAATCGGATCGAGACCGAGTTTATCGGCCATCGGAGCTAGAATAGGTGTAACTATGGTCAGGGCGGGGGCTACTTCCAACGGAACCCCCAGCAGGAGCAGAGCTATATTGATCAGTAAAAGAATGACCCAGGGATTGCTGCTGGCCAGGGTAAGAGCTTCCAACATCTTTTGGGGTATTTGCTCGACGGCGATGACCCAGGCAAATGGCTCGGAAAGCGCCAATAACAACATGACCATGGCCGTTTCTAAACCGGCCTCCAGGAGAACGGTGGGTAGCCGCCGGAAAGTTATTCCCTTATAAATCAAAGTACCCACAAGGAAAGCATAAAGTACAGCCACCCCCGCCGCTTCAGTCGGCGTGAAAATGCCCCCCAAGATTCCTCCCAGAATAATCACAGGCATCAAGAGAGCCGGGATGGCCCGCCAAAAGCCAACTACCACCTCGCGCCAGGAAGGTCTTTGCTCCAAGGGGTAGCGGCGCCGTCGGGCGACATAAACCATATAAACCATTAGAGCAAGACCTAATAAGGCCCCAGGAACGATTCCGGCCAAAAAGAGAGCACCTATGGACAGGTTGGCGATGACACCGTAGATGATGAAGGGAATGCTTGGCGGAATTATCGGACCCATACAAGAGGCGGTGGCGGTGACAGCCGCAGAAACATCTTCGTCGTATCCGGCGTCCCGCATGGCCGGTATCATAACCGAGCCGATAGCCACTGCCGTGGCTACAGCCGAACCAGAGATGGCGGCAAAGATGGCACTGGCCAATATGGTGGCCAGGCCCAGACCGCCACTGATATGACCCAATAACAGTTTGGTAAACCGGACCAGGTCACGGGTGATCCCACCCTCATTCATCAAGGCCCCGGCCAACATGAAAAGAGGAATAGCCAATAGTGGAAATGAGGCCATCCCGGCAAAGGTAGTCTGAACGAGAAGAGTTAAAGACTCTCCTTTCAGTAAGAGATAGCTGAGTGCCGTTCCCCCCAGAGCAATGGCGATGGGCATTCCCAAAACTAGAAGAATTACAAAGACGGTCAAAAAAATAGCCAACATCAGGTCTCACCCATCTCTTCAGTGTGTATTTCGGCTTATAGCAAATTAAGCTTTTTGTTTTCGGACGGCCAGATGACTTTCGCCAATTGTTCCACCGTAGTCAAAGCCATAATTGAGGCGCCAACCGGTATGGCCAGATAAGGGAGAGCCATGCTAATTTCCATGGCCGGGGACGTCTGGTGAAGATTGTAAAGGCTCTGATCCAGGCCAAAGAAAAATAGCACCAGCAAGATAAAGAGGGTTAAGAGATGGCTGATTATATTAACTATTTTTTGGGCACCGGCGGGTAGTTTCTCTACAAAAAATGTCATCCCGATCTGATAACCTCTGGGAAGCCCCACCGCCGCCCCGAGCATCGAGATCCAAACCAGGGAAAACGTCGTCACCTCGCCAGACCAGGCCGGCATATCTCCTAAGACATAACGTCCTAAAACCTCGTACGGAATAATGATGGCGATTACGCCCATCAGGATGATGACAATCCAGCTGGCGATTTTAAGCAAAAAGCCATTTACGGATGACAGGATGGCCATAACTAATATCACCGCCTCGTTGCTGACAGTAAATCCTAGTCCCAGAAGCCAGGAGCGACCCGAAAGGAATAATAACTGGATGCCGAAGAAAGGCGAGAAGGGAACCTTTCCAACTGCAGGATCAACGAGCTTTCTGGCACGAGCGGCGGGAAGCTGCAAGTCCCCACAGCTGGAAAGGCCCTCTCTCGTTAGTTAGTTTTGCAGGCTACCAGAAACGACAGGTCAGCAGCGGCAGCAACGATGAGCGCCGCCATGAAACCTTCGCCAATCGGACATGCTAATCTTACTTCGTTTGCAAAATTGCATCAATCTTTTCCTTGCCGAAACGTTTATAGAACTCATCGAAAGCCGGTTGCATCGCTTTCTGCCAGGCCTGTTTATCAATGTCGCGAATGATGACCATTCCTTTTTTCTCCAGCTCCGAAAGCATTTTCTCCTCATTATCCCTTCCCAGTTTCCTCTGCCATGGAGCCACCTCTAAGGCCGTTTTTAAGAAGAGTTCCTGGTCTTCTTTGGGCATCGATTGCCACTTCTTGAGACTCATAATGATCGGAGCAGGCGAATAAACGTGCTGGGTCAGGCTCAGGTATTTTTGCACTTCGTAGAGCTTACTCGTGTAGATGACCGGCACCGGATTTTCCTGACCATCGACCGTCTTTTGTTGGAGGGCACCATAGACCTCGCCCCAAGCCATAGGCGTGGCGATCACTCCTACCGTCCTCCAGGCCAAAATGTGCACCTGATTTTCCATTGTCCTTATTTTGAGGCCTTTAGCATCTTCCGGTGTCTTGACCGGCCTCTTGGAATTAGTCAGGTTGCGAAAGCCGTTTTCCCAGAAAGCCAACCCTTTCAAATTCGCCTTTTCCAGGTCATCCAAGAGCTGGCGTCCGATAGGCCCGTCAAGAACCTTATCGACGTGGGCGTAGTCCCTGAACAAAAAAGGAATATCCACAATGAGCATCGAGGGGCTAAACCCGCCGATGGGGCCGGTGGAACCGACGTAAATGTCGACCGTGCCCTGTTGCAGGGCTTCCAACAGCTCACGTTCCCCTTTGCCCAGCTGTCCATCGGGGTAGACGGTGATCTGAATTCGCCCATTGGTCCGCTCTTTAATCAGGTCGGCAAATCGTTGCGCCCCCATGGTGTACATATGATCTTTGGGGGTCATCGTCGCCGCCTTGAATTGGGCCTTAAATTCTTGTTTGGCCGGCTGGTTCGGGGTAGCACCCTTTTCCTGAGATTTGCTGGAGCACCCGACCGCCAAAAGGAGAAGGATGATCAATAATAGGGCCAAGATCTTGCGCATATCTATACCTCCCTGTACCCTTTTTTAATTTAGGATTGCCCGATCGTACGACTCTTCCAGCACCTTGACCAGCAGGGTTAGCACGTGGTTAACGGGTGTAGCCAAACCCAGCGCTCTGGCTTCCCTCACGATAGCCCCGTTGATGTAGTCAATCTCCGTCCGGCGTTGACGCAAAACATCCTGCAGCATTGAGGAACGATTATTAGCGGTCAAGTTGGCCACGGCCATGGCTTTGGCCACTGGGTCAGGATCCGGCAAGGTGATCCCTTTTCGCCGCGCCACCTCTGCTGCCTCGCGGACGGCCAGCGTCATCAACTCCCTCGTCCCTTCGTAATTGAGGAGATCCCCGTTGCGCAGCCTGGTTAGGGCGGTCAGGGCATTGATCCCGACGTTGATCATCAACTTGCTCCAAATAAGACCGAGGATGTTTTCACAAGGCTCGACCTTAATCCCGACCTCGCTGAACAGGGCGGCCAACTGCTGCACCCGCGGGGAAAGCCCGCCGCTGATCTCCCCCAGAAAGGAATCCCCGCTCCCGGCATGCCTTATCTTCCCCGGGCCAAGCATGGTGGCACCGTGAGAAGTGACGCCGGCCAGGACCATCCCCGGGGAGACAAACTCCGAAATGGCCTCGACGTTGCCAATCCCGTTTTGGAAGGTGATGACCAGGGTGCTGGGTCCCAAAAGCACTTTTGCACTGGCCAAAGCCCCCGCCGTATCATAGGCTTTGACGAAAACGATCACCAGGTCAACGGCCCCTACCTCCGTCACATCAGTAGTGGCCCGTACCGGAATTGTCTTTAACTCGCCCCCTTCTTCTATGATCAACCCCCTCTCATTTATGGCCTGGACGTGTTCCCGCCAGACGTCGATAAGCCAAAGATCGTGACCCCCTTGCGCCAGGAGTCCCCCAAAAAGACAACCCATTGCCCCTGCACCTATGACCGCGATCTTCATATCTCCCTTTGGCCTCCTTTGGGCCGCTTATTGCAGGAGTTTAACCACTTCTTCCGGCTTCATGGTGAAGCTGTTCTCCGGGCCGGGAAATTGCCCGCTTTTTACTTCCTCAATGAAGGTTTGCACGGCACCGGTCATTATCTCGCCGCAGCGCGCGTACTGTTTGGCGAACTTCGGTAAAAACCGGTCGAAAAGCCCCATCATATCATGCCAGACCAGGACCTGTCCGTCACAATACCGTCCCGCCCCTATCCCGATTACTGGAACCTCCAGACGTTCGGTTATGATGCGACCCAATTCTTCCGGAACAGCCTCTAACAAAACCGCCCAGGCTCCGGCTTCTTGCAAAGCCAGCGCATCTTCCATGATCTTCTTGGCAGATTTGGCATCCTTACCCTGCACCTTATACCCACCCAGGACCGTCGCCGTCTGCGGAGTTAGCCCCAGGTGCCCCATCACGGGCACGCCCGAACGAACGATTCCCCTCACGATTTCGGCAAACTCCTGACCACCCTCCAATTTCACAGCGGCACATCCACCTTCTTTAACCAGGCGGCTGGCGTTACGAATGGCTTCCTCGACGCTGGCATTATAGCTGGCAAAGGGCATATCGCCGACAACCAGGGGGATCTTACAACCTCTCACCGTTGCTTTAATGTGATGGACCATTTCGTCCATGGTCACTGGAACCGTAGAATCATAACCCAAAACGACCATGCCCAAGGAATCACCAACCAGGACGATGTCAATCCCAGCTTTATCCACGATTACCCCCGTCGGGTAATCGTAAGCTGTGATCATCGTGATCTTCTCGCCCTTTCTCTTTTTGGCCTGAAGCAGGCTTATGGTGACCGGTTGACGTTCCATTTGACTCACCCTCCTTAAAAATCGAACGGAGGAAAAAACCTCCTCAAACGGGAAAACTGGCCCGGCTCCTCTTCAGATGTACCGAACAACAACTGTTATCGTCCATTGTTTTCCGTACTGCGGAAAGTCTTTCTAATTTTACGTTATTTATTCTCCGTTAATGAGATAAATCCTCTCTGAAAAAAATTTTTCTATATTCACCACAGACATAAATTTCTCGGCCAAACAAGTTTGGCTGGCTCACAAAAAAAATCCTTCTTCCAGGGGGCCGTTGCGTCACCCCAGAAGAAGGATCGCCAGCATAAACGATAGATAAGCCGCGTGTCTCGCGCGTGTTATACACAAGAACTGAGGTCGAGGCTCAAGGAGAGTCCTTTGCGCAGCAAGCCTTTCCCGCTTTCGCGGGTCAATGACCTCGAACCGTTACCGGGAAGGTAGAAAACTGTTCCCGGCATCCGCCCGTCGCCGGGCGAAGGCACCGGTCTTATACGCTCTCGCACGCTCCTTGACGAAAGCCAGCCCCCAGTTGAAGACAAAGCGCCGTGCCCCGACGTGGGAAGCCAAGGCGCGGGCCGCGCGGGGAGAAGGGTCGAGGACGAACCGGTATGCCTGATGCACGATCATGGCCCCATCGCCGCCTTCACGCCCCTCTCCGCCGGCCGCCTTGCGGAGCGACGGCCATAGAGCCGGGCCCAAAACCTTGTCAGGACGTCGATCATGTCCTGCACGAGATCGTCCTTCACCTCGTCCGGCTCCATCACGATCAGCCGCCTCCCCAACGCAGCGAGCGCGGCCTCGATGTACTCCGACCCGAACCGCGCAAGCCTGTCTCGAACCCTCTGGTAGATAATTGAGGTGAAGCCTACTGCTGGCTCCCGCAGTAAGAAACTCCCCAATTCCTGCTCAAAGGATGAAGCTTTTGATCTGGTCGTTGACCAGTAAGCTGAAGAAAAAGGAATAAAGGATCACCGCCATAGTGATGTTCCAGCCAAGTCTGGCCAGACCGGGAATCCCGACGGAGGCGATGATGACGGCGATAATTGCATCCCCCACTATAGCCGTCAGGAGAAAACGGCTCGGGCGGGAGCTCCAGAAATGCCCCCTCTCCCTGACGACAAAGAGCGAGAAGAGGGCAAAGAATAAAAGCAAAAGGAAAGAAAAAGTGCTCAAGGAAAAGATATCTCCTACTAAAGCCAGATGCCGCAGAGCGTAATAAAGAAACCCCATCGCCTCCACCGCCATGATTATCCCCAAAGTGACGCCCAGTCTTACCACCGGAGATATGTCGTAAGTATTTGGTTTAGCGGACCACTGGACATTGTCCGTGGCGAGGGCGACTTTGACGAAGTCGGTCATGAACAGGAGTAACAGCATGGTCAGGGCCGACACGGTGTATTGCCCCAAGAAGAGGAAGGTCAGCACAACGTAGGAAGACTTTAAAATGGTCCGCGAGATCTTGTTGACGATCCAGGTGTTGATTCGGTGGTAGATCATCCGGCCGATTTTCACCATGGAGACTATCCCCGTAAGACCCTCGCTGGTCAATACTACGCCAGCGGCCCCTTTGGCCACATCCGTGGCCGAGCTGACGGCAATCCCCACCTCAGCCTGTTTCAGGGCTGGAGCGTCGTTAACCCCATCCCCGGTCATTCCCACCACGTGACCTGCGCCCTGGAGACCCTTTACTATATTGTATTTGTCTTCAGGATAAACCTCAGCAAAGCCGTCTGCTTCTTCCATAAGGGCTTTGGCTTTTTCGGGTTCTTCTTTCACCAGCCGGCGTAATTCAAGGCTGGAGACGATTTTGGGCCCCAGGCCGACCAGAGCAGCCACTTCCGTCGCCACGGGCAGAGAATCTCCGGTGAGCATCTTTACTTTCACGCCCAGCTTCTTCAGTTCGGAGATGAGGCGCGGCGAGTCTTCGCGCGGAGGATCATAGAGGGCCGCCAGGCCAGCCAACCGGAAATACCCCCCGTCTTCCGCTACAGCCACGGCTAAAGTGCGGTGGCCGCTGGCCGAAAGTCCGGCCATCTTTTCCTCCCAGAGGGCCTCCTCTTCGGCCGGGAGATTACATAACTGAAAAACGGTAGCTGCTGCTCCTTTGGTCACGCGGAGGCGCCGGCCTGCGCGCTCAATCAGGGCCTCGGTGCGCCGGGTCGATGGATCGAAGGGCTTAAATTCCAGAACGTTAGACTGGGCGAGGAGCAGGCCCCGTCCTTTCGCTTCGTTAATAAAGGCCATATCGATGGCATCGCGGTCGGCTTCGTTGGAAGCCAGAGCAGCCAATTCCAGTAGCTCTGCCTCCTTCCACGGCTCAGCCGGAATAAGACCGGCTACGGATAGTTTGTTCTTGGTTATGGTACCGGTCTTGTCCACACAAAGGACGTCCATGGTGGCGGCATCTTCGGGAACACTCAACTTGGTGACCAGAACATTCTCCCGGGCCAACTCGATGGCTCCGAGCGAGGTACTGACGGTGAGCATGATGGGGAGGGCGACGGGCACGGCGGACAATAAGACGACCAGGAGGAGCGGGAGGACGTCAAGAACCGGCATCTGCCGGTAGATGGTCGCCCCCAGTCCCAACAGGGACAGGATGAGAACGACGATGAAAAGAGATCTGGTGACATTGGAGATGAGCCCTTCAATATGCAGTTTAGGCCGCGCCACCTGAACCAGTTCGGTCGTTTTCCCGTAGAAGGTATTGGCACCGGTCAGCAGAACCAGCCCGGTGGCCTCACCGCGGCGGACAATAGAGCCACTGTAAACCAGATCCTCCCTCTTTCTTTCCACTTCCAGAGATTCACCGGTTAATCCCGATTGGTCCACCGACAGTTCGCCACTCATGAGCTTGATATCGGCGGGAACAAAATCACCCAAACGCAACCGGACGATGTCCCCCGGCACCAGGTTGGCCGCCGGAACCAAAAGCCATTCGCCCGAACGAAGGACGCGCGACTGCACTTTTAATTTGCTCCTGAGTTCCGCCACGGCCTTGGAGGCTTTCGCCTCTTCAGCAAAACTGATGATGGAGTTGACAATCAACAACCCCGTGACGACTATGGCGTCCAGCCTTTTTTGCAGGATCCACGAAAGGATGATGACCAATTCCAGCATCCAGGCCGAAAGGCCCCAGAACTTCCCCAGAAAACGCCAGATGGGGCTCTCTTTCCGCTCGGGGATTTCATTGAGCCCCCACTGCCTGAGCCGGCGCTCGCTTTCTTCCGCCGACAAGCCCTGCTCGAGATCGGTCTCCAAGGCCCTGGCCGCTTCTTCCAGATCTAACTCCAGCAGCCCTTTGGCGTGTTCAGTCAGGTCTTTACCGGTAGCCATGAAGACCGCCTCCAATGCTTTGACTCTTTAAGTGCTTTGACGCTTTAAATCACCAGACCACCATCGACCCCAATGACCTGTCCGTAATGTAAGCCGCCTCGTCCGAGGCCAGGAAAAGGTAAGTGGCGGCCACATCGGCAGGTTTTCCCAATCGTCCCAAAGGCGTTTTTTCCACCATTAACTTGAGCACGTTTTCCGGAACTTTGGCCGTCATCTCGGTCATGATGAAGCCGGGAGCCACCGCATTAACCCGAATACCTTTTTGGTAAAAAGCATCTGCCGTTATCCCCGCGTTATTAACTAGAATATCCAAACGATGGAATTCCCGCAATATCTTTTGCACCATTTGCTTGAGAAGAAGAGAATTGTAGTGCGGGGTTATCTCCAGGGACAAGATGGGTACCGCCACAATTAAAGACCAATGATCCGCCATTTTACCTTCATTTACAGGACTCGCTGCCGCCCGCACTGGGCAGCCCATGCTTGCGCCTGGCTTTCCCACCTAAAAACAAAAAGGACGCGCTGATGGTCAAGCCCACATAGAGGGGGTCCACCCGGCGGGAGAAAAAGGCCGCCCAGAGCAGGAGAACAGCCGGCGCCAGGCTGATGGCCAGGAATCCAGCCCGGGGGTGAACCCGCCGGGGAAAAAGGATCGCCGCCAGCATGGGCAAAAAGATGGTGGTGCCGCGTAAGGCCATGGAGAGAAAGGCCAGACTCAAAATCAAGGTGTTTAAGTTGAAAAGGCTTAAGAGCAGCACTGAAGAACCGACCACTATTACGATCAGGCGGGACTGCCGGAGAATGTCCCGCTCCGCCAGGAGAGATGAGGCCTTGTTCGGCTGTTTCTCAGATCCGTTCTCCGTCGGTGAGGAGCTCCTGCTCCACCGGCGCTGGCGAAGGTTCTTGATCCAGGATTGGACTTGGGGAGAAAGGTCCCGCACCACAGTGGTGCTGATTCCCAAAAGCTGGCTGGACCCGGAGTGAACCAGAGCGATCAGGAGGGCGGCCAACCCCACACCGCCCAACCACGGCGGTAGATATTGCAAAAGAAACCTCGGCATTGAAGTCGCCGCTACGATATCCGAATGTCGAACCCGCATGAACATCCCTACTACGGCCGAAGCCAGGCCACTTAAAGGGATCAACATGGCGGCGGCCAGGGCTCCTAAACTGGAAGAGCGCGCGTCGCGGCCGGCAAAGATTACCTGCAGGTAATTCTGCGTCGAAGTAAACCCAATGACGGCGGAAAGTGTCGACCCCACGGTGTTGATCCATCCGCCAGGTGCCAGGTCAAACCAGTTGCGCTCTGGGGGCAAACCCGCGCGTAAGCCGGCCAGGCCGCCAATCCGATCAAGACTAAGGACAAAAGCCACGACCAAAATGATATAAAGGAGGACTGTCTTCAGCAGACCCACCAGCCCGCTTCCCCACAGGCCGCCGAAGAAGATAAAGATTACCAACAAGACGACGATGAGGCCGGCGGCCAGAGGAGCCTCCAGCGGAAAAAGGGAGGTCAGGATGGGAACGGCTGCCAGAACCTGGACGACCATCTGGATCAATGCCCCCAGGGAAATATAAAAACTGGCCCAGGCGGCGGCTTGTGGGCCATAAGTGCGGGCCAAAAATCCCGGGATGGTATCAACACCGGCTTCGCGCAGAGGGCCGGCCAAACCCAGGGCCAGGACCAGGCTCCCCAGTCCGGCTCCCAGAGTAAACCAAATCGCGCTAAACCCCACCTGATAGGCCGCCTGTGCCGTCCCGATGATGGACGTTCCACCAACAAAAGAAGAAGTTAGAGTAACGGCCACCCAGAAGGTCCCCATCCTCCGGCCGCCCACGGTGTAATCGGCGGCGGTCTTCACCAGCCGTCCCGAATAAAGGCTTAAGGCGGTAGCGGTTACCACCGTAACCAGGAGACCGGCCAACGTCGAAGCAGAGATCGCCAAGCACCCCCTCAACTGGTCGACTACTTTTTCAGCAGGATCACTCCGGCCACGATCAAGAGCACACCGACGACCTTACTCCAGGTTAACTTTTCCCCTAAAAACAGCCAGACCAAGAGCACCGTCACGACCGGATAGGCAGCCATGACCGGCGCAACCCGCGAAGCCTCTCCGTATTTCAAGGCGTAATAGTAGGCCAGGTGGCCGGCCAGCGAGGCCAGTAGCCCTTCTCCAGCCAGGTAAAGCCAGGCATTTCCACCCTGGAGGAAAAGTTTGAACTGGCTAAGGTTCCCGGAAAGAAAAAGCCAGAGGAGCAAAACGAGACTGATGACAAAGCTTCTTAAAGCCAGCGCCAGCGTCGGATCAGCCCGGACCAAGCCGAGCTTTCCCAAAACAGGTGCCGTCCCCCAAAAAAGGGCACCGAGAAGAGCAAAACTCAGCCAAGACATAGTTTCCACCACCGTCCTGTTCATGACCGCGAATTGCCAATGGCTGCGTTAAAGACTGTTCCGGATAGACGAGCCTGTCCCGCAAAGGACAGACGCATAAGGGCAAACGCATCTTATCTTAATAGCAGACAAGAATTTATTTCTCCATACAGCCAAAATTCCCCTCTGAAGATATGGTTTATTCCGAGAGGCGAAAGGGGAAATTTATTCTAAGAAACAAAAAAGGAGTGATGGAGATGTTCAAGCACGAAAAGAATCTCTTGGAAATAGTCAAGATTGAAAAACCCAACCCGACCTATGCCATCATGCTCCAGGATCAATTGGGAGGACCGCACGGGGAAATGAAAGCCGCCATGCAGTACATCTCGCAAAGTTTTCGCATCAAAGATCAAGAGATAAAAGATCTTTTTCTGGACATTGCCGCCGAAGAACTGAGTCACATGGAAATGGTGGCCACCGCTATCAATCTCTTGAATGGGCACGAGGTGGACGCCACGCAGGTAGCAGCGGGGAACATTCAGGCCCACACGCAATTCGGTTTAGGGCCGGGGTTAACGACATCATCTGGGTTCCCCTGGACGGCCGCCTACATTGAGGCGACCGGTGACCTGCCTGCCGACCTCCTCTCCAATATCGCCGCTGAGCAACGGGCTAAAGTAGTTTATCAGTATTTACACCGTCAAATTAACGATAAGCACGTCCGGGAAATGATCGATTTTCTTTTGAACCGGGAGGAAGCCCACAACGCCCTCTTTCGAGAAGCCCTGCGGAAGGTCCAAAATACCGGTTCCAACCTCGACTACGGCGTTGATGAAAAGGCGCGGCTCTATTTCGATCTATCCACCCCCGGACGCTATTTTGCCCCTCCCCAACCGACACCGCCCTCTTTCCAGAATCCCCGTCAAGGTACGCCGCAGTAAGGCGAACTGGCGAGGCTGGTTTCTCTGTTTCCTGGCGGCGACCAACTCTCGAACAACAGCTCGGGGAAACCCGGGCTGTTTCCGCTCGTGGGATTGAGCTTTTTTCCGCAAAAAGTGTTGACCCTGGACCGGGCCTGCCGTATACTGGTGGCAGGAATATTTGAATAGTTGTTCAAGTGTTTCTAGAAGCGTGGTCTGGGGGTGACAACTTGAGCCTGCCCCATGATGCCTGCCAGGCGGTCTGTAGCAACGCCGAAAAGGTGGTCAAACTGCAGGAACAATTCATCGACGAAAAGTTAATCCTGAGTTTGACCGATATCTTTAAAGCCCTGGCCGATCCCACCCGGGCCCGGATCATCTACGCTTTGACTCAAGAGCCGGAACTCTGTGTCTGCGACCTTTCGACCGTCCTGGGAATGTCCGTCTCTTCCATCTCGCACCAGCTGCGCTTGCTGCGCGACCTGCGCTTGGTGAAAAGGCGGAAGGTCGGAAAGACGGCTTATTACTCCCTTGATGATGATCACGTTGTGACTCTCTTCCGGCAAGGTCTGGAACACGCCCGCCACCAGGGCGGGGGACCGCAAACTTTGCAGCTAAAAACTTAAAGCTTGAACCTTAAAGACTATCCCCCGGAACTTACTTAACGCCTCAGGAACCTGAAGTTGGAAGCCGGAAGCCAAGAGCTAAAAGCCGCTTCCCAACACCGGATGACTATGAGTTGAGGGATAACGCACGGCGAGGGCCTTGGCCCCGTTATGGATAAAGATGCGCCAAAAAGGTCGAGGCGTCGAGGTAAAGTCCTTTTCACGCCAGCGTCAGAAAGGAGAAATCGGAAATGCGCTACCGGCTTAAGGGCCTGGATTGTGCTTCTTGTGCCATGAACATTGAGGAGGAGCTTCGGAAAACTGCCGGCCTCGAAAACGTCACCGTCAACTTTGCCACCGCGACCCTGGAATTACCTTCCGCCGATCTCCTGGACGCAGCCAAGGCCATCATCGCCCGCGTCGAGCCAGAAGTAGAAGTGGTGAATTCCCCACCGCCCGGGGCTGCCTCAAATGCCGGGGCTGTCGATTTAAATAAGGTCACCAACGCCCCAGATACGGCCCCGCGAAGGCACCTTTATCTCCTTTCCAGCGCCACCTTCCTTTGGGTCATCGGGTTTCTCCTGAGCCCTCGGCTCAGTCACACCCCCTTTTCCTGGGTCGAATATCCGCTTTTCCTGACTTCATATTTCTTGGTCGGTTGGCCCGTCCTGAAAAAGGCTTTCATCAATCTCTTTCGCGGAAAAGTCTTCGACGAAAACTTCCTTATGACTCTGGCCACCTTCGGCGCCATCGCCATCCACCAGCTCCCCGAAGCGGCGGCAGTCATGGTTTTTTATGCGACTGGGGAATACTTTGAAGATCTGGCCGTCGCCCGTTCCCGCCGTTCCATCAGCGCCCTCCTGGACATCCGTCCTGATTACGCCAATCTGTTGGTAGAAGGGACCATCAAAAAGGTGCGGCCGGAAGAGGTGCGAGTGGGAGAAACCATTTTAGTCCGCCCGGGGGAAAGGGTACCCCTGGATGGTGAGGTGGTGAGTGGCACTTCTTTCCTGGACACCTCCGCCCTGACCGGGGAGCCGGTTCCCCGTTCGGTTAAACCCGGGGAAAGGGTCCTGGCCGGGATGATCAATGGTCAGGGGCTTTTATCGGTGCGGGTCAGCCGGCCCTTTGGGGAGACGACGGTAGCCCGGATCTTACAGCTGGTGGAAGAGGCGGCCGCCCGTAAGGCCCCTACTGAGCGCTTCATGAACACCTTTTCCCGCTATTACACCCCAGCCGTCGTTATTGTGGCTCTCGCTTTGGCTTTCCTCCCCCCTCTTTTTCTTCCTGGAGCGCATTTGGCCCAATGGGTTTACCGGGCCCTGGTCTTGCTGGTCATCTCCTGTCCCTGCGCTTTGGTTATCTCCATACCTCTGGGCTATTTCGGGGGGATCGGCGGTGCTTCCCGGCAGGGTATTCTTGTAAAAGGGGCCAACTTTCTTGATGCGCTGACCTCACTGGACACCGTAGTTTTTGATAAGACAGGTACCCTGACCAAAGGGGTTTTTGAAGTACAGGAGGTCTTACCAGCTCCTGGTTTCACCGCGCAAGAGGTCTTGGCGGCAGCGGCAGCAGCCGAAGTGCATTCTGCTCACCCCATTGCCCAATCCCTGCGCCGGGCCCATCCAGAACCCGTATCCATTGAACAGGTATCGGACTACCAGGAAATAGCCGGTCACGGGGTGCGGGCCCAGGTTCTGGGGAAAACGGTCCTGGTGGGTAACGCCAAACTCCTTGGGCACGATCTAAACTTGGCCGAAGCAGCCTCTCCGGTTGAGAATGAGGCGGGCACAAAAATCCATGTCGCCATCGACGGTAAGTTTGCCGGGTCCATCCTTATCGCCGATGAGATTAAGCCCCAGGCCAGAGTCGCCGTGGCTCAGCTCAGGAAATTGGGCGTCAAAAATTTCGTCCTTTTGACTGGGGACGACGAAGGAGCCGCCCGGCACGTGGCCGCAACCCTCGGTCTGGACCAATATTTTGCGCGCCTTTTGCCCGAGGAAAAGGTGCAGCGGTTGGACGAATTGATTAAAGCCCGGGAAAACACCCGCGGAAAAATCGCCTTTGTTGGAGATGGGATCAACGACGCCCCCGTCATTTCCCGCGCTGATATTGGCGTGGCCATGGGCGGTCTGGGGAGCGACGCCGCCATCGAAGCTGCCGATGTGGTCCTGATGGAAGACGATCCGGCCCGCCTGGCCACAGCCGTGCAAATAGCCAGACACACCCGACAGATCGTCCGGCAAAACATCCTTTTGTCCCTGGGAATCAAGGGCTTTTTCCTTGTGCTGGGGATCCTGGGAATGGCTACGGTTTGGGAAGGCGTCTTTGCCGACGTTGGGGTGGCCCTTTTGGCCATTTTAAACGCCTCGCGGACCCTAAAATTTATCCCCGCCGGGTCAAAGAGACACAGCCTTAGGGAGCGGGGGCCGGCCCGGCCGATGGAGACGGCCCATCTTTGAGGAGGTCAATTTTCCCCATACAAAGCTAAACAATCTGCAACTTTGCTAGTAGTCACTGTACAGACCCCTACAAATACTATATTGTTGGGGCCGACTGCTACCTCCGTCACCGTCTGGACAGCCCGACACCCCATGATGGGGAGGCCCACATCTCCCCGGTTCGGGCCTCCAGGACAACCCTCTTTTTGCTTTTTCTCAGCAGGCATACGTGTGTCAGCAGCCGAGAAAAGCGAGCGGGCATCCTCACCGTCCTCGAAGTCGTAAGTCATCCCCACAGAAATACCAATCTCTATCGCCCCGGTATAGGACAGCTCTACTAACAGGTTCTCCTCAAGCCCGGCCTTGACCTTTCCACTCGCGAACCCCGGCTAGCAAACAAGACTGCCAACTCGTCTCCACCCTCCCCGTCCAACACCGCTCGCCTTCGAAAACCCAACCCGGGAAACCTGGTCAGAAGGATTTTGACCTTTTGTGGCGAAAAGATATCGCTAACGATCATTCTGGTGCCGGCAGGCTCAGGCCATTTTTATCCTCGATTGGTGTTGCCCTCGGTTGGTGTTGTCACGGCGGCACGGTCGTTTAAAAGGTCTGCACGGACATGCCCGGGATGCTGGGCTGAACGCAGACACCGAGCCATCTGCAATTTTCCCTCAGGAGGTTTGTAGCAGTTACCAACAGGCCAACAAATACTGACAAAACATAACAAAATAGTTACCATGAAGTCCTGCTGGCGATAGTTACGTCTTTTTCGGCCCGGCTTTGTGGGGCCAGGGGCGGGAAGAAAGTCAGGCCGGGTTTTCGGGAACTGATCGCGGGAGTGTGTTCAGATGAAAAAGCCGAAAAAGAAGAAAACGATTAACCCGGCTGAAGGCGTGAAGTACACCGTCTGCGGCGAGTGGTTTCCGGAAGTCTACCCTGCCTCACCATCGCAGAAATGGAGCCGGGGGGAGGAAAACCCGCTGGGCACCGAGATGCGGCTTTTCAGCGCTTGTGAGCGTTGGGCGTTCAACAGGTTGCTGGAGGGCCGTTCACGGGAAGAACTCAAACGACAAGGTCAGGAAGTATTCGGCCTGAATTCCCGCTACACGGACGACGCCATAATGAAAGCGGGGGCGGTCATAGAATCCCAGAAGGAACTCCTGGCGTTAGAAATTGAGGAGACCGAGAGTAAACTAAGCCGGGCTAAAAAGAAACTCCGTTGGGCCGAAAAAGATCTGGACAAAGCGATTAAGGCCAACGACCCCGCAAAAATCGAGCAGGCCAAGCGGACATTGCACGGCCGCAAAGCGCGGGTCAAAAAGCTGGCCGTTAAACTGGCGGAATTGCAAAGGCACCGGGACGGCGGCACCATACCGAAAATAGTTTTCGGCGGCCGCTCCCTGTGGCGGCGGGTTAGCAAAGGCAGGGCCACCCGGGAAGAATGGAAAAACGCCCGGCAGAATCGGCTCTACGCCCGGGGGGACGAAACCAAAGGCGGCAATCCCAACCTGAAGGTGGCTTACCAGGAAGGGAGATTCACCCTGGCGGTCACTATTTCGCATCTGTCTGAGCAAAAAGGCACCGACCGCAAAGGAAGGCCGGTCATGACCAGGGCACCGCGGGTGACCGGGAAACTCTGGTTGCCGGAAAAAAGCCGGAACCGGGTCTGGAAATTGCTTTATTCCGGCGCTCCCTACAGCGTTGAGCTGATCAGGGGGCAGGACGGCCGCTACCGGATCCACGTCACCTTCAGCGTCAAGAGAACAGAATGGATGACGAACTCCAACCTGGGCTATCTGGGCATAGACACGAACCCGGACGGAGTGGCTTTGGCCAACGTGAACCATCTTGGCCAGCCGGCGCCCTGGCCGGCTTACGGCGGGAGTTTTCGGCGCGCCTACCTGAGCGGCGTTTTGGCACAGGCAGTGGTGGGTATTGCCAAAAGATTGGGGAAGGCCATCGCCTTAGAAGACCTGGACTTTGGGAAGGACCGGATGGATACGGGCAAAAGATTCAACCGGATGGCGGCGAATTTTCCGTTTCAAAAGATGGTCGAAGCCGTCCTCCGGCGGGCCGACAAAGAAGGTGTTGGGGTAAAGATGGTCTGGCCGGCCCACACTTCTACTATCGGCTGGTGGAAATACAGGGAGCGTTACGGGATAACCGTTCACGAAGCGGCGGCACTGACCATAGCCCGTCGGGCAACAGGTTTTAAAGAACGGATCACTAAAGAGTTAAAACAGAAGATCGAGGCCATTAAAGAGAAGTCGAACCAAAAGGTCGATACCTTACCTGGGGAAGGAAAAGGGATGACCCGAAAGGTGAAGCGGCTTTTCAAGCGGCTGGGCGAAAAGATTTCCGTTCATAACGGCTTAAGCCGTTACCGACAGGAGGGCTTTTGGTCTGCCTGGCAGGACTTGAAAGGGCTTGCTTTATCGAGTAGGTGACCCCGTTAGCCGGAGTGCGGGAAAAACCGGTAGGCCGCATCCAACAGATCGTGGGAGGCGTCCGGTTTTAAAGATTAAAAGCCGGACCACTTAACGGTCAACGCAAGGTGAGAACTTTTAAAGTTCTCCGAAGGCCGTGCCTTGCGCCCGTGAAGTGCCGTTCTCCCGTCCGGGTGGGACTCCCGGGGCCGAGGCCCCCCTGTCGCGAAGCCTGCTCCCAGGGGCAGGCGAATCAAATCTGAAAGGAGCGAAAACCTGGTCATGGGGGTGGCCGGCTGCACAAAAACCAACGCTTGTTAGGTATTGTGAGCTTTTTTGAACCAGGGTCTTCCCTTGTCTACTGGCTCTATTTTCTCTCCGGAGATGGCTTCCCCAGGCCGGAGGTCTGGCGGGGGTCAAGATGCGCCCCAGAGGCAATTTCTTATTCGCCCAATCCGGGAGCAGGAAGACCTTACCGGCTTAATGGAGATTCAATACACCACCTGGGGCAAAGAAGAGGCTGTGACTACCCACCAGATAATAGCCGCCATGAGAAACGGTGGCATCGTCATCGCGGCCTACCTTCAGGAGAAAATGGTGGGTTTCTCCTACGGTTTCCCGGGTTATAAAGATGGTCAGGTTTATCTTTGTTCGCACATGTTGGCAGTCCTCCCCGAATACCGGAATACCGGCCTTGGCTGGCAGCTGAAGCTGGCCCAGCGGGAAGCAGCCCTGGAGAAGGGTTATACTCTTATCACCTGGACTTATGATCCCCTCCAGGCCCCAAATGCTCGGTTAAACCTGGGGAAACTCAGAGCCCTGGCCCGTACTTATGTGGTAGATTATTACGGGAGGATGGCCGATCTCATCAACGAAGGCATAGCCTCGGATCGTTTCGTCGTGGAATGGCATCTCCAAAGCCCGCGAGTTCTGGAAGCCCTGACTGCTTTGTCTGCGGAGAAAGCCTCGGGCCCAAAAGATCGGACAAAAGATCAGGATGGAAAAACTGATTCTTCCGGTGCCAAGAGAGCCTGGCCCGCCTGGTTCGAGGCCCCGAAAGTCAACGATCTTGACCTCATCCGGGCGGAGAAACAACCTGACCTGACCCTCACCGCCCCTCAGATCATCGTCATCATACCCGGTGACTTTCAAAGGCTAAAAGAAGCCGATCTTCAGGAAGCCATTCGCTGGCGGGAGAAAACACGGGAAATCTTTCTCCATTATTTCCGGCAGGGCTACGCGGCCACCGATTTCTACGGCGATAGAGAGCGCGGTTTTTACCTTTTGGAAAAACCTTCTGGAAAAGAACTTTAGTGGATAGCACGAAAAAGAGAAACCGCCAGTTGAAGGTGAAGGAGTTGCTAGGCCGATGAAAATCGAGCAGGTAACGATGAGACATCTGAAAATGCCCCTGAAAAGCCCCTTTGAGACCAGTTTCGGCCGCGAAGTCGACCGGGAATTCATTCTGGTGGAGGCTTATTCTCAAGGGCTCGTGGGTTACGCCGAAGTCCCGGTGATGGCCGCCCCACTGTATAACGAGGAAACGGTGGAAACGGCCTGGCATGTGCTGAAAGATTTTCTGATCCCCATGGTGCTGGGCAGGGAAATCGATGGTCCGGAAACCCTTCCTCACCTCTTTCGGCCCATCCGCCGCCACAATATGGCCAGGTCCGGTTTGGAAGGAGCCATTTGGGACCTGTATGCCCGGGAGAAGGGTATCTCCCTGGCCCAGGCCCTGGGAGGAACCAAGGAACGCATCGCCGTGGGGGTAAGCATCGGGATTCAGGAGAATATCCCGACCCTGCTGAAAACCGTGGAAGGGTATCTCCGGGAGGGTTACCGCCGGATCAAGGTCAAGATTAAGCCGGGCCGGGACGTCGAAGCCGTTGCCGCCATCCGCCAGGCCTTCGGCTCCATTCCGCTCATGGCAGACGCCAACTCCGCTTACACCCTGGAGGACCTGCCCATCCTGCAAGAACTGGATCAGTTTGACCTCATGATGATCGAACAGCCCCTGGCCCACGACGATATCATCGACCACGCCAGGCTTCAGGCCAGGCTTAAAACCCCCATCTGCCTGGATGAAAGCATTCACTCCGCTGCCGACGCCCGCAAGGCCATTGAGCTGGGCAGCTGCCGGATCATCAATATCAAGATTGCCCGGGTCGGTGGGTTAACTGAAGCCAGGATGATTCACGACCTCTGTCAGGAAAAAGGCGTCCCCGTCTGGTGCGGTGGAATGCTGGAATCGGGTATCGGCCGGGCCCACAACATCGCCATTACCACCCTACCCAACTTCACCCTGCCCGGTGATACGTCCGCCAGCTCCCGCTACTGGGACCAGGATATCATTGAACCGGAAGTGACCATGACTGCTGACGGCTATATTGAAGTGCCAAAAACACTGGGGCTCGGTTACCGGCCGGTCCCGGAAAGAATAAAACGGTTCCAGGTGCGGGAGGCGACCTTTCGACCATAAGCACTAAAGGTTTTCTTAAGAACTTGTATGAGCACCCGTTGGGGTGCCCATTCAATTACCAAACCCGAAACTGAAGAACATAAGCCGCTGGCTTAGTGGATTTGGGCTCGTTGAGATGCCCATTCAATCACCAAACCCGAAACCGGGGTTATCCATGTATGCCTCGGTCCGGTTCGAGGGTGGTTTCTAAGCTCGATTTTCGTACTTTCGCGGGTAGCGGCACCCATCCACCGCGCCTACTCGCCCCGCTGGTCCAGCCAACAGTTGACTATTATCGGGAAAATTGGCCTCCCTCCACCGGCAAGCCCTTACCTGTCGGCCACCCGCAGGCAAGTTTCGAGAAGGACCTGGGCCCCCAGGGTCACGTATTCCCAGTCAGTCCATTCCTCCGGCACATGGCTGCGCCCATCTCGGCTCGGAACGAAGATCATCCCCGTGGGAGCCAAAAAGGCCATATTCATGGCGTCGTGCCCGGCTCCGCTGGGCATGAACTGATAGCCCACTCCCAAAGCGTTGCAGGCCGTGGCGATGTGCTCCATGATGGATTGATCCATGGCCACGGGTGGCTTTTTCAACACTACTTCCAGCGAGCCAGCGCTTCCAACTTCCTTTTTTAAGAAACTCTCTAATTCCTCCAGGATCTCCTCTTTCAGGCTCCTGGTTTCGGCGTAAAGCTCCACCCTTCCGGGGATGACATTGAAGACACCGGGGCTGGCCTCCAGGCGACCGATGGTGGCCACCGTTCCCAGGCCATAGGAACTTGCCCTCTCGTTAATTTCCAGGATGAACCGTGCCGCGCGGACCAGGGCGTCATCCCTTTCCGTCATGGGGGTGGCCCCGGCGTGCCCCGCCCGCCCCCAAAGGGTGATTTTGTAACGGTTAATTCCAACGATGCCCTGGACAATGCCGATGGGCACCCCGGCCCGTTCTAAAACGGCGCCCTGCTCAATGTGAAGTTCCAGATAGGCGGCGGCAAAGCCCGCCGGTCTGCGGGCGGAAGGAACCTGCTTAGGATTAAGCCCCAGGCTTCGGTAAGCCCGGGCCAGAGCACTTCCCTCATCCTCCAACCAGATCAGTTCTTCCGGCCCCAAAAGACCGGCCATGGCCTGGCTGCCGAAAGTTCCCCCGCCAATGGTGCCCTCTTCATTGGCGAAGGCGATGACCTCCAGCGGCCTTTTTATTGGCCACCCGTTCTCGCTGAGGGTCTGGGCCACCTCGACGGCCGCCATCACCCCCAGGGCGCCATCAAAAGGCCCGCCGTGCGGGACGGTGTCCAAATGCGAGCCCATGACTACGACCGGCAATGACCGCCCGCTCAGGCCGGAACCTGAGGACCGCAATTCTGAGCTTCTTCCGTTATCGTCGCCGCGCTCGTTCTGGCCCCCTGGCTGGTCGCGGTCGCCGGGTTCTACCTGGCCAGCCGGCTCCCAGCGCGCAATGAGATTCCAGGCCGGGTCGTACCGTACCGTTAAGCCCGCCTCCCGCAAGAGGTCGCCCACGTAGGCACGGGCTTTTACATCTTCCGGGCCGTAGGCCAACCTGGTGATCCCTTCCCCCTCCTGATAACCGATCCGGGCTAAGGTTTCTAAACGACTCTTCAACCGCTCAGCATTGACTCTTAAGGACATATTGGATAGCATCATCTCAATCCCCCGCAGGCTCAGGTCCGGGTGAAAATTGGGGCGCGTTGCCCAACCAGCGCCAGGCGGTTTCGGCGAAAAGGGCCGTCCCCAGCCAAAGGACATCTTCATCGATGTCAAATTTCGGATGATGGTGGGGGTAGACAATCCCCTTGGCCGGATTCCCACTCGCCAGGAAGAAGTACGTCCCGGGAACAGCATTCAGGAAATAGGACATGTCTTCGCCCCCCATAGTCGGGTAGGGTAAAGTCACCACTCGCTTTTCCCCCAAGATATCCCGGGCCACTCCGGCAAAAAACTCGGTGAAGTTGGGATCATTGATCAAGGGCGGATGTCCTGGCAGGTAATCCACCGTGGCCTCTGCCCCCATCCCGGCGGCCACACCCCTGGCAATCATTTCAATCTCTCGCCTGATTTTCTCCCGCAGCGCCTCTTGGAAACAGCGCACAGTCCCCTGGAGGACCGCCGTGTCGGCAATGACGTTGAAGGTGCTTCCGGCATGAAGGCTCCCGACGGTCACCACCGCCGGTTCCAGGGGATCGACGCGCCGGCTGACGATGGTCTGAAGAGCCGTCACCACCTGGGCCCCTACGACTACGGCATCTACCGTCTGGTGGGGCATCGCCCCATGTCCGCCTTTCCCCTTGATCCTAATTTCGAAGCGGTCAGTAGAGGCCATCATGGGACCGGGGCGAACGCCGACGGTGCCTGGCGGCAAGTCCCAGATCACCCCCAGGTGGAGACCGATGATGGCCTCGACCGGGGGATTGGACAGGGCTCCGTCCTCGATCATAGGTTTTGCCCCGCCCGGGCCTTCTTCCGCCGGTTGAAAGATGAATTTTACCTTTCCCTTTAATCTTTCCCGCTGAGCGGCCAAGATCTTGGCTGTGCCGAGCAGAATAGCCGTATGACCATCGTGACCGCAGGCATGCATCCGGCCGGGATGTTTCGAGGCAAAGGGTAACCCGGTCTCCTCCGTTACGGGCAGAGCATCCATGTCCGCCCGGATGGCCAGGGTTCGGCCTGGATAACTTCCTTCTAAAAGTCCGACGACCCCAAAGCCACCAACCTTCTCGCGGACCGTAAGCCCCATCTCCCGCAAGCGCTCCGCAACAAAGGCGGCCGTTTCGGGAACTTCGCCTCCAATCTCCGGCTGCTGATGAAGGTGCCGCCTCCATTCAATCAATAACGGCTGGATCTTTTTCGCTGCTTCCACTAAATGGAACACCTTGCTAACATCCCTTTCCTTGTAATCCCCTTGCTCCGGAGGCCGTCCGGATCCAGCATCGATGGGCCTGGATCTCAGGTTTGGCCGCCAGGTGATTTTATTCGGGCTGGTCCCCTCTGTTTTATTTTCCCGCCGCCAGCGCCTGCTGGAATTCTTCCCTGGCCGCCTGCAATAAACCCGGTTGGGCGAAGAGATCTGCAGCCGTCATGGCCAGCGCTTTGGCGGCATTGAGCATGGCTTCATACCCGGCCGCTGAACCGGCCGCCTCCCGGAAAGCCGCCGAGTGACCGGGCGTTCCCTCCGGGGCGATGCTGACGTAGGGGTGAATGGCCGGGCAAACCCGGCTAACATTGCCGATATCCGACGATCCGACCCCCGCTTTGGGATCTGGTTCCTCCACCACCAGTCCCAGTTCTTCTAAATGCCGCTGGAAAGTACGGGCCATAACCATGTTATTGATCCGGTTGGCATAGAGGAGCCCTTCCTCAAACTCCACCGTGGTACCGGTGGCCAGGGCCCCGGCCCGGGCGCAGTTGCGCACCTTTTCTTTGATTTCCTCCAGATACGGTACCTCGGTAGCACGAACCAGAAAATGGGCCTGGGTAAATTCGGGGATGACGTTGACGGCCTCGCCGCCTTTGGTGATGATGCCGTGAATTCGGGCGTCGGGTTTGAGCTGCTGCCGCAGGAGACCAACATTGACGAAGGTCTGGATGAGGGCGTCCAGAGCATTTAAACCATTCCAGGGCCCGGCGGCAGCGTGGGCGGGGCGACCCCGAAAAGTAATCCACAGGTCCTGAGCGGCCAAAGCGCCCCGGTGAACGATATTGGCACCAGATGTGGGGTGAAACATCAAGGCCGCATCCACCCCGGCGAAGACGCCGCGTTCGACCATGATGATTTTACCGCCGCCCCCTTCTTCCGCGGGTGTCCCAATGACCTGCACCTTTCCGGGCAGATCCGGCCAGGCCTGCCGGAGAGCCCAGCCCGCCAGCATTCCGCCGGTGCCGATGAGATTGTGGCCACAGGCGTGACCCAGTCCCTTCAGCGCATCGTATTCACAGAGAAAGGCGATGGTAGGTCCGTCAGAACCGCGGGTCCAGGTGGCCCGGAAGGCCGTTTCCAGTCCGGCCACGCCTCGCTCAACTTCAAACCCCGCTTCAGCCAGCGGGTCGGTCAACAGGCGCATGGCCCGGTATTCTTGAAACCCCAGCTCTGGGTTTTCCCAGATTTCCTTACTTATGGCCACGAAGCGCTCGGCGTTGGCGTCAATGATTTGGTTTATGCGTTGGTTGATTTCGTTAATTTCCAAGGCCGAACCCCCTTGTGAATAACCGTTTTCTGTCGGCTTGGGCAATTACCCTTTCCCCTTCCTTTTCACTGATCGGTCGAGCGCGCCAATAGTCCGTAGGGCAACAACCCCTTCTGCCCATCTCTTTTGGCACGGCCGGCCTGTCGTCTTGCGCATAGTCGGCGGTCGCAGGCGGTGATGGTTACCGGGCAAAACCGTCGATGACGGCGGCGATCATTTTTATTCCCTGGCGATAGTCTTCGAGCCGGATGTTTTCGTTGGGCGCATGATTGGCCGAACCGGAATGCCCCACACCAATGGAGGCCATGGGAATCCCCAGGTCGCGAACAAAAAGCGGCATCGGACCGGATCCGGCCATCGTGGGGTAGATGACCGGCGGCTGCCCGTAAACCAGTTGTGCACTTTCCTTGATGACCTTGACGATGGGGGAGTTCAACGGAGTCCGGGCCGGATGCTCATTGCTGTAGGCCCGCACGGTGATATCGCCAAAACCGTGCTTGTGCAGATGGGCCCGGACTTTCTTTTCGATGTCGGCCGGGTCCTGGTTGGGGACGAGGCGAAAATCCACCTTGGCCATGGCCCGCGCCGGAAGGACTGTCTTTTGGCCCTCCCCAGTGTACCCGCTACCAAAGCCACAGATGTTGCAGGTCGGTTTAAGAAGGTGTTTGATTTTCAGCTCAAGTCCCGAAAGCCCCAAAACGAAAGAGTCGATCCCCAGCTCTCGCCGCATGACCTCATCGTCCTGGGGTAGATCCCGCAGGACCGCCAGCTCCTCCGCCGTTGGTTCCACCACATCATCGTAAAAGCCGTCGATTAAAATCTCTTCTCGTTCATTTTTGAAGGTGGAGAGGGCCCAGATCAGTCGCCAGGCCGGGTTGGGAACGATGGTGGCCATGGCCGAGTGTAAGTCCTGACGGGCCCCCCTGGCCTCCAGTTCCAGGTAGCAGATTCCCTTTACTCCTAAAGACACGGTGGGCCGCCCCTGGTAGTCTTTATACCCGGCTTCCCAGATGCCTGCTTCGGCTTTAAGGAGTTCCCGGTTTTCTTCCACGAACCGCGGCAGATGGGGGCTTCCAATCTCCTCCTCCCCCTCGACCACAAACTTCACCGTTACCGGTAGCTCTCCCCGGGTACGTAAAAAAGCCTCCACGGCCTGGATCCTGGCCATGGCATTTCCCTTGTTATCGGAAACACCGCGGGCGTAAATAGCCCCTCCCCTGATCTCGGCGGCAAAGGGAGGTGAATCCCACAACTCCAACGGCTCTGGCGGTTGAACATCATAGTGGTTGTAAAAGAGCAAGGTACGATCGCTCTTCCCCTTCATTTCACCGTAAACTACCGGGAAACCTCCCGGCACTGGAATCAGCCTCGCCTGGATGCCGGCCGCTTCCATCCTGGCCCGCAGGTGTTCCGCCGCCTCCTCCATGCCGAGATTTTGGGCAGCAATGCTGGGTTTTCGGCAAAACTCTTGCAGCTCTGTAACATAGCGGTCGAACTGTCCGTCGATCTCGGAGAAGATCCGTTCCAAAGACATAAAAACCGCCTCCTTATTCAAAAACTCTGGACGAATCTCATTAAACGAGAGGTAGTCCTTGGAAACACCTCCTCTATTTCCCGTCGCGAGCGGTTTAAAGGATTATATTCTACGGGAAACGAATTTTCCCTTGGAAGACCTTGCCCATGAATTGTCCCAGAAAACAAAATCCACCCGGGAAAATCTCCCAGGGTGGCCGGAACAAAGTCACTCCAGGGGAGGCCGCCCTGCCGTAGAGGCAACTCGGTAATCGATGTTCTCCTGGCGGTTGACGACTGCTAAAGCGAGCAACGGATTGAGCGAGGAAACGACAGCTCGCCAGTGGTAGCACTCTAACGCTCAGCAATACCGGATGATCACCGCCACCATCTCTAAAGGTTCTGTCCCCGTGTTTTCAATGGCATGACCGGCCCCGTCACCGGTGAGCAAAGCATCGCCCGGGCCCACTGGCCGTTGCACCCCGTTGTCATTGACCACACCCTGCCCGCGCAGGATGTAATAAACCTCTTCTTCTTTCTCGTGGACATGATACCCGATCGATGATCCCGGCAAGATGGTAACCCGGTTGAAAAGGCGAACGGGGGCTTTCAGTTCGCCGTCGCGAAAGATAATGACTGACTCCACCGGGCCCTTGCCGCCACGTCTTCCCTCGGCCACCTCGCGCGGCATTTCCTGGCTGGAACGAAACATCTAAAACCCTCCTTGTACGCTACTCTTAGAACCTCGCTCGTTTACTTTTTGTAGGATCTTTCGCCTGAACGCCATTCTCGTCTTAGCGCTTGTCTCGAATTCCCTTCTTTTTTTCGTGACTCAAAGGGTTTTCCCCTGCCGGCGAAAGGCAATCCGCGCAAATTTTCTCCCTCAGAAACTGGCGGCAGAAGGTACCGTCAAGAATCTCTTCTTTCTGGTGCCGGCATCGCGCATCTTTCGTCCGCGGACGCCTTTCGTCACCGCACCCGTTTCGTCCCGGTTGTTGGTCACGATTGTTGGTCACGATTGTTGTCGCCGCGGCACCAAGCATCTACCTGCCCCATCTCTCCGGTCAGGCCGGTTTTTTGCCCGCCGGTAAGCCTCCCGCCGGTTCGGCTTTCTCTACCGCCCGCAGAACGGCCCGCGCCAGGACCTCGGCCGCCGCCACGCCAATGGCGTTGACATCCCCTTTGGCTTCACCCAGAGACAGGGCGAAAATCGTGTCGCCGTCCAGCATGGTGTGAACGGGCGAAATGGTCCGCGCCAGCCCATCGTGGCTCATTTGAGCCACCTTGTTGACCTGTTCCTTGGTCAAAGCGGCGTTGGTCGCCACCACGGCGATGGTGGTGTTGGTGGCAAAATCTAAAATTTTTTGCCCGAGGCCGCTGGTCATGGCCTGGGTCGTGTTCAGAAAACCTCCAACAATGGGGCGGCGCGTTCCGGCCAGGATCGCTCCCGTCTGGGGGTCCACCACATCGCCAAAAGCATTGACCGCCACGATGGCGCCAACGACGACCCCATTCCCAATCTTGATGCTGGCCGTGCCGAGGCCGCTCTTGGTGGCCCAGCGGGGCCCCAAAAACTTCCCCACCGTGGCCCCCGTCCCCGCCCCCACGTTTCCTTCGGCCACGGACTGGCTGCTGGCGTTCAAGCAAGCCTGGTAGCCCATCTTGGCGTCGGGACGAACGTCGGCGCGGCCGATATGGAGGTCAAAAAGAACCGCCGCGGGGACAATGGGTACCCGGGCCACCCCAACGTCAAAGCCATAACCTCTTTCTTCCAGAAAACGCATCACCCCACTGGCCGCATCGAGGCCAAAGGCACTCCCCCCAGTCAGGAGGATCGCGTGAACGCGTTCCACCAGGTTCATCGGCCTTAAAAGGTCGGTCTCGCGGGTCCCCGGAGCCGAGCCGCGAACATCTACACCTCCAACGGCCCCAGTGGGACAAAGGATAACCGTACAGCCGGTCAGAGCTTCCACGTCCTGACTGTGCCCAACCGAGATTCCGGGAACATCAGTAATGGCATTGAACAAGCCACCTCATCTCCTTCGTCGCCGAGAGCAATCCCTCTTTTTGCGGAGTGTCTACCCCGCAGTATCTTAAATGACGCTCGATATACCCGTTGCCAAAGCGGGCCAATCGGTCGGGGTATTCGACGATCAGTTTTTGTCTTCGCCCTGTTCAGCCAACCTGAGCACGTTGGTCAATACTTATTAATCTGTTGGTAGCTGCTACAAACCTCCTCATCCTCCTTACCTCACCTCGCGAATCGGCGTTACCACCGAAAAGCGTCCAGCCGAAAGGCGTCTTAGCCATCCCCGAAAAACCATCTTTAATTAAAAGGAAGCCGTCTCGATTAGAGTTGCTCCGCCAGTTGAGCCTTGACTTAAAAGTTCCTCCACTTCCCGCCGGTAAGGCAGGGACGGCTGGGCGCCTACCCTGGTCGCAGCCAGAGCCCCGGCGGCGTTGGCGAAAAAGACGGCTTCCTCTAAAGTCTTACCTTCACCCAAATAGACGGCCAAAGCGGCGTTAAAGGCATCCCCGGCCGCCGTGGTGTCTAAAGCCGGGACGGAGAAAGCCGGAAAGTGACGGTAACGGGCCAATTTAGGATTACTGGCCAGCTCTTGCGGCGTCAACTCAGGTGGGGCCTGGCCTGACCCTCCTGCCAACCGGGATGGACCACCCACCGCAGAACTCGTCGCTTCGGCCAGTAAGGCCCCTTTGGCGCCCAATTTGATGATCACCCGCGGAAACCCTTCCGCTAAAAGTCGCCCGGCGGCCTGCTGAGCATCGGAGAGGCCACGGATGGAAATCCCGGTCAAGACCTCGGCCTCGCTCTCGTTGGGCGTGATGATGTCCACCAGTTTTGCCCACGAACCGGGCAAAGGTCGCGCGGGAGCCGGATCCAAAATAACCAGCTTGCCGAGTTCCCGCGCCCGGCGGGCAGCATAAAGGACGGTTTCCAGGGGAATCTCCAGCTGGAGCAAAAGGACATCCGCCCCCGCCAAAAGGTCCAACCGTTCCTCGACGTCTGCTGGGGTAACCCGGCCGTTGGCTCCCGGTACCACGACGATGGTGTTTTCGCCGCCAGCCGTAACGGTGATCATCGCCAGACCACTGGGCGCCTGGGGATCCCGCCTGACCCCCTCCCCCTTGACGCCAGCGCCGCGCAAGCTCTCTAAAAGCACCTGTCCGAAGGAGTCCGCCCCAACTCGTCCGATTAAAGAGACCGCGCCTCCTAAGCGACTGGCGGCCACGGCCTGATTGGCCCCCTTTCCGCCCGGAACCATGGCGAAATCTTCGGCCAAGGTCGTCTGGCCAGGAACCGGGGGCTGGGATAACCGCGCCACCAGGTCCATATTTATGCTGCCAATAACTAAAATGGGGACCATAAAAATGTTCCTCCTGTGCCATGGCCAACCGGTCTTCCCCAGGCCTCAGGATTTGACTTCATGGGCAAAAACACTGGCTATGGCGCGATTTTCACGGCTTTAGTTTTCAATGCCTGGCCTGGCCAAGACCCCTTGCGTGTAATAATGCTTGACCTCGCACATCTCCGTTACCAAATCGGCCGCCGCAATGATCTCAGGCGGAGCATTGCGCCCGGTAAGGACTACTTCCACGTTCTCCTTGCGGTTCTTCAACAGGCGCAACACCTCCGCCACCGGAACCAGCTCAAAATGCATGGCCACGTTGATCTCATCGAGGACGACGAGATCGTAGTCCCCGGCCGTCAGGGCCGCTTCAGCTTCCTTGATCCCCCGCTGAATCAAGGCCACATATTCCGGCGGCGGTTGCCCGGGTTCAAAGATCACCACTTTGTCCGCCCACTTGGCCCGCGTCTCTTCGTCCAGGTCGCTGGCGCGGGCTATGAAAAATGGTTTTCCAAAGGTCTTCAGGGTAATCTTCGGCGAGATCCCGGGCAGGATCTTATGTTCGCTATAGAGCAAATCCTTCATGAATTGCAGGAAGAGGACCTTCTTCCCCGCTCCCAGAGCACGGATGGCCAGACCAATGGCGGCCGTGGTTTTCCCTTTGCCGTCTCCGGTATAAACTTGCACATAACCTTTCAAGGACGTCGCTCCTTTCGGTGTGATCGGCTGCTACATTTTCCCGCTCGTCCCTTTTCTGATATTGTACTCCAACCAGAACGGCCGGGAAAGGACCTTGATACGCCGGAGCCGAATTCGACGCCACCGTTCATCGCTGTAGAAAGCGGAAAAAAGGGGGGCAGCCCCTTCAACGGCAGCTGCCCCCGGTCTTGCCCACCTTTTAAGCCAAATACTTCTCGGCCTCGATCAAACGGGCGGCGATCCGTCGTTTCAGGGCAAAGAGGTTGACCGGCGTGTAGCGCGTCAGGCGGCGTAAGACGGAGAGCTGCGTCCGAAGCGTATCCCCCTCTTCCATGGCTGCCAGGCAGGTCTTGGCCCACTCCTCGATGCGGGCCATATTTTGATGAACGTAAACCGTGGTCAGATCGACTTTGTTGGCCGCGGCCTCCAGACCATAAAGCTGGATGGCTTTCTCCGTTCGCAAGATGGCACTTTCCATGGCATAGATCTCGATGACCATGTCGGCCAGGCGGGCCAGGATCTCCTGCTCCCCTTCCAGCTTCTGCTGGTATTTCTGTACGGCCAGGCCGGAGACCATGAGGGCCATCTTCTTGGCCATCTCCAGCATGTACTTTTCCTGCTCCAAAGTGGCCCCAGTGAAGCTGGGCGGGGTCAGATTAAGCAGTTCGTCCTGGAGTTTCAGGAGTACGGGCATAATGGGCAGCTCGCCCTTTAAGGCCCGGCGGATCAGGGTCCCGGGGATGAGCAGGCGGTTGATCTCGTTGGTCCCCTCAAAAATGCGGTTGATGCGGGAATCACGGTAGGCCCGCTCAACTGGGTATTCCTGGGTGTAACCGTAGCCGCCGTGGATCTGGACCCCTTCGTCCACGACGTAATCCAGGGTTTCGCTGCCATGAACCTTGTTGATGGAGGCCTCAATAGCGTATTCGGCGATGGATTTGGCGGCCTGGGCGAAGTAATCCGGGGCGTCCGGGTTGATCTGCGCCACGGCATCCTCGATGAGCCCTGCCGTCCGGTAAACGGCGCTCTCGGCGGCAAAGGTCCGGACCGCCATCTCCGCCAGCTTCTCCTGAATCAGACGGAAATCGGTGAGGGGGCGCCCGAACTGGGTGCGCGTCTTGGCATACTGGAGGGTCAGCTTGATGACCTCCTTGGCCGACCCCACCGAGCCCGCCCCCAGTTTCCACCGGCCAATATCGAGGATGTCAAAAGCGATGATATGACCGCGGCCGATTTCACCGAGGACGTTCTCCACCGGCACCTTCACTTCGTCGAAGATGACCTGACGGGTGGAAGAGCCCCGGATACCCATCTTCTCTTCTTCCCGTCCCACCGACACGCCCGGCGTGTTCCGCTCGACAATAAAACAGGTAAACTTCTCCCCATCGATCTTGGCATAGGTGATGAAAAGATCGGCAAAACCGGCGTTGGTGATGAACTGCTTGGTCCCATTGAGAATGTAGTATTTCCCGTCGGGGCTCAACTTGGCGGTCGTCCGGATCCCCAAGGCGTCGGAACCGGCCGAGGGCTCAGTCAGGGCGTAGGCAGAAACCTTCTCCCCCGTGGCCAGGGCCGGAAGGTACTTGGCTTTTTGCTCCTTATTGCCGAAATAAACGATAGGCAAGGTGCCAATCCCCACATGGGCATAGAGGGTGACGCCGAAAGAAGAGGCGGGGGCCATGGCCTCTGTGACCAGGGTGGCGGTGATTTTATCCAGGCCGAGGCCGCCGTATTCCTCCGGGATTTCCACACTTAAAAGGCCCAGTTCCCCAGCCTTCCGCAGAAGTTGCCGCGAGTACTCAAACTCATGGGCCTCCAGCTTGGGCAAAAGGGGGATGACTTCGTTCTCCACAAAGGCGCGCGCCGTGTCGGCCATCATCTTTTGTTCGCTGGTGAACTCCTCCGGAATGAAGAGATCCTCCACCCGGGGCGAAGCCAGGAGAAAACTCCCACCTTTATATTTTAACTCTCCCATACTGTTTCTCTCCCCTCCCCTGACGAAATCTCGAATCTGCGCAAGCTCCCCTTTAGGCGCCGCATATCCACCCATGGTGGACGGTGGCGAAAAGGTTTTTAGCTCAGAAACTCAAAAACCCCAGCCGCCCCCATTCCGCCGCCAATGCACATGGTCACCAATCCGTACTTCACCTTACGCCGGGCCGCTTCGTGCATCAGGGTCACCGTGAGCTTGGTCCCGGTGCAACCCAGGGGGTGCCCCAGGGCGATGGCCCCACCATTGACGTTGACGATCTCCTGGTTTAAGCCCAGCTGCTTGATGACATAAAGCGACTGCGAAGCAAAGGCCTCGTTCAATTCGATGAGACCGATCTGGTCCAAGGTCAGCCCGGCCAGGCGCAGGGCCTTCGGTACCGCCACCGTCGGTCCGATGCCCATCACATCCGGGTCCACCCCGCCGACAGCGAAAGCGCGAAAGATGGCCATGGGCTTCAAGCCGAGGGCGCTGGCCTTGCGGGCCGACATGACCAGGACCGCGGCCGCCCCGTCACTGGTTTGGGAGGAATTCCCGGCCGTCACCGTTCCCTCCAATCCGAAGGCCGGTTTCAGTCGCGCCAAAGCCTCCAAGGAAGTGTCAGCGCGGACCCCCTCGTCGGTATCAAAGACCACCTCCTGCTCAATTACCTTTTTCCCAGCAAAGACTTTTTTCTTGAAACGGACGGGGACGATCTCCTCTTTGAACCGGCCCGCCTGGATGGCGGCCAAAGCCTTCTGGTGGCTGGCCAGGGCAAAGCGATCCTGCTCCTCACGGGAAATCCCGTAACGGCGGGCCACCTCCTCAGCCGTATGTCCCATGCTCATGTAGTTTTCCGGCCGGCTGGCCACCAGCTCCGGATTGGGCGCCAGCTTATGTCCGCCCATGGGTACCCGGCTCATGCTCTCCACCCCGCCGGCCACCACCACGTCGGCGAAGCCCAGCCTCACCTTTTCGGCGGCGATGGCGATGCTCTGTAAACCGGAAGCGCAGAAACGGTTCACCGTCATCCCCGGCACGCTATAAGGGAGTCCGGCCCGAACGGAAACGATTCGGCCCAGGTTCATCCCCTGTTCGCCTTCTGGGAAGGCACAGCCGATAATCACATCGTCGATCTCGGCCGGGTTCAGCTGGGGCACTTTGGCCACCACGGACTTGACCACCAGGGCCCCCAGCTCGTCTGGTCGAACGTCCTTCAGTGTACCGCGGGGAGCCTTACCGACGGCCGTCCGGACGCCGGCAACGATGACTGCATCCTCCATCTTTTTCTCCTCCCTTAATTACGCAGTGGTTTCCCCTTGGTCAACATGTGTTGAATCCGCGCCTGGGTCTTGGGATGACCACAAAGGCTGAGGAAGGCTTCCCGCTCCAGGTCCAGCAAGTACTGCTCGGAAACCAGCGTTCCGGCCGCCGCCGAACCACCCGTCAGAACGTACGCCAGCTTTTTCCCGATGTGTACGTCGTAGTCAGTGGCGTAACCGCCGTTTTTGAGGTTATATAACCCCAGTTCCAATACGGCTCGCCCTTCTTCCCCGAGGACCGGGATCTCCCTGGGCAGGGGCGGTTGATAACCCATCCGGTCCAGGTGTAAAACCACGGCCTTGGCGTCCCAAAGGAGGTGGTCCCGGTTGACGCTGATGCCGTCGCTGGGCCGGAGATAACCCAAAGTCTTGGCCTCCGCGCCACTGGTCGAGACCTTGGCCATGGCGATGGTCTCAAAAACCCGGTTGAGATAAGGCTGAAGGTCGAAAGGACCGCTGAATTGCGTTGCCGGCGGGACCTGGGCTACGGTGCGGGCCCAAAGCTCTTTGGTTCCGCCACCAGCCGGGATGACCCCAACCCCCACTTCGACTAAACCCAAATAGGTCTCAGCACTGGCCTGGATGTGATCGGCCCCGAAACATAGCTCAACCCCTCCCCCCAAGGTGAGTCCATAGGGAGCAGCCACCACGGGGCGGTCGAGGTACTTCAAATGCAGTGCCGCTTGCTGGAATTCCCGGACCATCTGGTCCAACTCATCCCAGTTCTCATCCTGCGCCTCCATCAAGATCAGCATCAGGTTGGCCCCGACGGCGAAATTAGGAGCTTCGCTGGAAATCACCAGCCCCCGGTAGTTTTTGGAGACCTCGTCCGCCGCGATCCTGATCATGTTGATGATGTCGGCCCCAATGGCGGATTTTGGCGAATGAAACTCCAGGCAAAGGACCTCATCCCCGATATCTACCAGGCTGGCCCCGGGGTTCGACCGGACCACCTTACCTTCCGCCTTGAGCCGCGCCAGGCTGATGACCCGCTCGTCTTGCGGTACCCTTTCGTGGCCACCAGTGAAGGTCACATAGTGGCGTCCGCCCTCAGCGTAAAAACTCTCCCGGCCCGCCGCCAGCAGCTCTTTGACCAGGGCGGGGATGGTTTCACCTTCCGCCTCCATCCGCTGGACCGACTTTTTCAAACCGATGGCATCCCAGCTCTCGAAGGGGCCCAACTCCCAGTTGAATCCCCAACGCATGGCCCGGTCGATACTGTAAATGTCATCGGCGATCTCTGGGGCCTTCGCCGCAGCATAAAGAAGGGTCTTTTTCAGAATATGCCAGGCGAACTGACCGGCCTTGTCCTGGCTGTAAACAAGGGTACGCAATCTTTCTTTTAAGTCGGCGGTAGCCTTGGCCGCCTCCAGAGAGGCAAAACTGGCCCTCTTGGGCGCCTCGTATTCCATGGTCGCCGGATTCAAGGCGTAGAACTCGCGTCCTTTTTCCGTTCGCACCTCTTTATAAAAACCTTGTTTGGTCTTATCTCCCAGCCAACCGCGCTGGAGCATCTCCTGGAGATAGTTGGGGATTTCGAAGGTCTTTTTCTCCCAATCCTCCTGGACCTGCTCCCGCACGTTGTTGGCCACGTGAACCATCGTGTCCAGCCCCACGATGTCCAGGGTGCGGAAAGTGGCGCTCTTCGGTCTTCCCATGGCCGGACCGGTGATGGCATCGATCACGTCGGGAGAAAGGCCAAACTCGGTCATAGCCTGTAACGTCACCATCAACCCGTAGACCCCAATCCGGTTGGCGATGAAGTTCGGGGTGTCTTTAGCTAAAACTACCCCTTTCCCCAAAGTCCGTTCCCCAAATTCACGCAGAAAGGACACGATGGTCGGATCGGTGTCGGAAGTGGGAATGATCTCCAGGAGTCGCATGTAACGCGGTGGGTTGAAAAAGTGCGTCCCCAAAAAGTGTCGCTTGAACTCCGGCGACCGATCCGTCACCATGGCGGCAATGGAGATGCCGGAGGTGTTGGAGCTGACGATGGTTCCGGCCTTCCAAAACCCTTCCACTCGGCGCCACAGGTCCTGCTTGATGGCCAGGTTCTCGACCACGGCCTCCACCACCCAGTCCACTTCACCCACCCGGTGCAAGTCGTCTTCCAGGTTCCCAGGGGTGATGAGTTTGACCACCTCAGGTGTGTAAAGGGGTGATGGCTTCATCTCGCCGAGTTTCTTGATGGCCCCCAAGGCCAGACGGTTGCGAAACTCCGGGCTGGCCGTCGTTAAACCCTTTTTCTTCTCTTCTTCCGTAAGTTCTTTGGGCACGATGTCCAAGAGATAACTGGGAATCCCCACGTTGGCCAGGTGGGCCGCAATTTGGGCGCCCATAACCCCGGCTCCCAAAACGGCCACCTTTCTGATCTTCCTCATCGGACCTCCTCCCTTCTTCCTGGGCGCACCCGGGTTTGTCCTATCTCCGTTATTTTATAGTCGCTGCCGTCGGCAGCGCGGGCCGGCTTCAGCCCTCACTTCCCGGGACAACCCTTTACCTGAGCCGATGACCGCGTTCCCGAACCTGGCTAGCTCGTCCTCAGCGCCCCACCTCCTTCAATTGCCCCCTTGCCTCCGGCCATGCCGTAAAGCAGCAAGCGGTAAGTCGGCTCGACCTGGGTGAGCAGGTCGTACTTCATTCCGGAAAGGACCCAGGCCGTGGCCGTCTGGTCCAAGGTCCCGAAGATCATATTGCGCATCAGGCGGCGATCCAGGGACGGATCAAACTGGCCCTGACTCTGCCCCAGGGCCACCACCCCGTCGATGATCTCAAAATAGCTTCGCATCACGGTGCTGATGCCCGTTCGAATGACCGGATCCGATTGCCGCAATTCGATCTGGGTAACCGTGGCGAACTCGGGATCCTGGGCTAAGGTGGCATAATGGCTGTAAACGAGTCGGTATAGCTTATCCAGCGGCGAAGGAAGGTCTTCCAGCTGACTTTTGCTGTGCTCGACGATCTGGCCGAAACGCTCCCGGAAGACCGAGATCAAAAGGTCCTGTTTGTTTTCAAAGTAGAGATAGATGGTGCCCGCCGCTACCCCCGCCTCTTCAGCGATGCGCGAAACCTGGGCCTGGTGGTAACCGTATTTGGCGAAGACGGAAATGGCCGCCCGAATGATATTATCGAACTTCTCCCCCCGTCGGTAAGACAAGATCAAAGTCATCCTTTCCCTTTGAATGAACCATCATTCATCTAGAGTCTATTTATTCGTCAGTTATCCAAAAAGTCCTGCTTTTTGAGTCAAAATATTTGACCAAGGTTGACCAGGCGCTGGGCTTCGGGGATGATCTGACCGGTGGCCGGATCGACGGCAAAACAGGCACCATCGATCAGCTCGGTCACCACTTCTCCCCGGGCTACGGGGTTCCCTTTGAGATGCGGCGCGTCCAGAATGCCGGTCCGTACCGCCTGCGCCAAGACCGCCCAGTGGGTCCAGGGATCGAAATCTTCGCCGGAAGCAGCAAGAAGTCCCTCCTTTTGCATTCTCTCCCCCAGGCGGCGGATGCTGGTCAGGATCAGTCGCGCTTCCTCCAAAAGGACCTTTTTGCGTTCTTGCACCGCTGGCAAAGCCGTCAGGTCGGGGAAGCCCCGGCTGTAGTCGTCGATGACCCCGTGGACGATGCGGCAGCTTTCAATGACCTCTTCCGCCAGCGCGGCATGATCCCCCTCGGAATAGCCGACGACGTGGACAATATGGGGTTTTAAGTTCATGGCCACCAGGGTGGTAAAGGCCAGGTGCCCTTTGGCCCGGTCCGGATCTGCCGGAAAACTGGCCAAACCGGCCCGAACCTGCCGGTAACTGACGAAGTTTTCGTCATGTAAGGATTCAATCAATTCCAGTTTGGCCAGCATCTTGCCCAAGTCCGGTTCCGGCCTGGTCCCGGCCGGGGTGTTAAACATGTATTGCGCCACGTAATGCTTGACCCCGGCTCGTTTGGCATTATAGGCCGCCAGAAACGCCGCGGCCACCGCCACGGCATCGGGGGCGGCCCGGAGGCTCCAGTGGTGAGCTTCGTTGACTTCCACAGGAATGCCCCTCTCGGCGTGCCAGCGCATGACGGCCTGATTCTCCCGAATGGCTTCTTCCAGAGGACGTTTGCTCCGACCATCCAGGACGTTATACCAAAAAAGGGGCACGGCGGCCCAGGCGTTGTTGATGGTTTCTCGCAAAACCTCGGCCAGGCGCAGGATGTCGCGGGTCCCACTGTAACAACGCATCAGGGGGTAATTCCCCGTCCGCGAGTGTTCATAAAGGAGGCGAAACTGCTCCCGCGTCCGGATGGGAACGCCCCCGGCCCCGTCTTGCGCTGGATCTTGTTCCTCGGGGTGGAAGAAAAATTCCTGGGTATTTTGGTCCGGACCCAAAGAGATGACGTCGAGGACACCGGCCTGGGCGATCTTCCAGACCCCTTCCAGGGTTTCCTCAAAGCTGGGACGCCCGAAATGGTGCCGGAGCAGAGGGCGGGGATACAAAGCGGCAATCCTCTCCAGCAAGTTATCGGGAAGGCGCTGCTTTTGCGCCAACTCCCGGCGTCCCTCCAGAAAAGCCAAAACCTCTTCCTTGGTCTCCTCACCACTGAAAACCGCCGCAAAAGCCCCCGTGGCGCGGGCGATAGCCGCCACCGGCGGGGTGCCGCCGAAGAAAAGACGTACACCCTGCTGGGGCAGTTTGGCCTCTTCCACCAGGCGTAAAAATTCTTCCAGGATCTTGCGGCCCGCCTCCGGGCCGAGGCGGTAACTGACGGCGATGATGTCTGGCTTCCCCTCCAGGGCGGCTTCCACTACCTGCTTGACCGGGGTCGCCGGTCCCAGGAAGGTCGTTTCATACCCCGCCCTTTTGGCTAACTCCAAAAATCCCAAAATGCCAGCCACGTGGACGCAGTCACCGATGGCCGCCGCTAAAATGTGCCCGCGCTTTTTGGCCATTTTATTGCCCTCCTTTTGTTTCCATCCGGTAGTTTTTCCGGCAAGCCGATCACCGTGTCGGTTGACCTCCATGACCCCTTTGGCGCTAGACCTCTCTCC
>Ga0334722_10000663_pt1 | contig 48916 bp, 41 predicted proteins | sample C3_bottom_MG_FD_207210 | JGI IMG/M metagenome (GOLD analysis project Ga0334722, IMG submission 207210) | Sediment microbial communities from Yellowstone Lake, YNP, Wyoming, USA - C3_bottom | ecosystem: Environmental > Aquatic > Freshwater > Lake > Sediment | place: USA: Wyoming | collected...
TGGTGGAGGCGGGGGGAATTGAACCCCCGTCCGCAAGTCCTCTACAGACAGATCTACATACTTAGCCAGGTTGTTAGATTTAACCGGTTGCCCGCCAACCGGCAGGCTGACAAACGGCGAGTCACCTATTTTTTAGCGTCCCGCAAAGTGACCCTGCGGTACGCGAGCTCATGTAAATGACTCTGCTGTAGTTTGCACTACCCGGCCCATGAACCAACCGGTGCAGAGCTAGCCGGTATTAAGCGGCTAGTGCGAAACGTTCGTCGTTCGCGGTTATTGCGTTTCAGTTGGATTTACGAGGTAGCTGATCCTCGGTATGCACTGCGCTGCTTTGTAACCCACGTCGAAACCAGGTCGCCCCCGGTATCTGGTGGGGAGTGGAGGGCAGCAAGCGCGGGAGAACCCCACGCCGCACACACGCCAATCCCCAATTACATGTTCATTATCCCATATGGGGTGAAATCAGGTGAAAATCAATAGCCCCGGGCGTTTCTAGATTGCCGAAGCAGCGTCTGACCGAGGGGGCGGAGGGGAGGTGGCGCGAGCCCGTCGTCTTGCAACGATCCCCTAGAGGTAGTCGAGTACCTCGCGCGGATGCTCGATAATGGCGTCGGCCTGCCAGGATTCGATGGCGCCGCCATCGCCCAGATAACCGTAATTCGCGGCAAGCACCCGCATGCCGGCTGCCCGCGCGGATTGCACGTCTCTGAGGTCGTCGCCTACGTACAGGCAGGCGGAAGGCGGCAGCTGTAGCGTTGCGGCGGCGTGCAGCAACGGATCCGGATGCGGCTTCAAGCGCGACGTAGTGTCGCCGCCGACTATGCAGGCAGCGCGCTCGCCCAAATGCAGTTCGCGCAGCAAGGGCAAAGTGAAACGCACCGCCTTGTTGGTCACCACGCCCCATGGAAGCTGGTCCAGGTCGAACTGGTCCAGCAGCTCGGCCATCCCATCGAACAGGCGGGTATCGACGCAGATTTCGGCGGCGTAAAAGTCGAGAAACTGCGCCTTGAGTTCTTCGTAGCGCGCCTCCCCCGGGTTCAGGCCGAAGCCGATCTTGAGCAGGCCGCGCGCGCCACTGGAGGTGTAGGACCGCGTGACCGCCGCCGGCATCGGGTTCAGGCCGTGTGCGGCGCGCACACGGTTGAGCGCGCGCGCCAGGTCTGGGGCCGTGTCCGCCAGCGTGCCGTCCAGATCGAACAGCACGGCCCGCGTGCAGACTTCAGGCATCGCGCACGCAGTGCACCAGGTAATTGACGCTGGCGTCGTTGTTGAGCGCGTAAACCTTGGTCAGCGGGTTGTAGCTCATCCCGATCACCGATTTCAGCGTGAGTCCGGCGGCGCGGCAATGCCGCGCGAGTTCCGAAGGCTTGAGGAACTTCGCGTAGTCGTGCGTGCCGCGCGGCAGCAGACGCAGTATGTATTCGGCGCCGATCACCGCAAACAGATAGGACTTGGGGTTGCGATTCAGGGTGGAGAAGAAGACATGTCCGCCCGGCCTGACCAGTTGCGCACAGGCGCTCACCGTGCTCGCCGGATCGGGTACATGCTCCAGCATTTCCATGCAGGTGAGGGCGTCGTATTGTCCGGGTTCGCGCTGCGCCAAATTTTCGGCGCTGATTTCCTCGTAGTTCACCTCGAGGCGCGATTCGAACAGATGCAGCATGGCCACCTTCAGCGCTTTTTCAGACAGGTCGATGCCCTTGACCCGCGCGCCCAGCGCCGCCATGGCCTCGGCCAGGATGCCGCCGCCGCAGCCGACGTCCAGCACCGCTTTGCCCTTCAATCCGGCGATGCCGTCGATCCATCCCAGGCGCAGGGGATTGATCTCGTGCAGCGGCTTGAATTCACTCGTCGGATCCCACCAGCGATGGGCCAGTTCGCTGAATTTGGCCAGTTCCTGCGGATCGGCGTTCATGATCTTGTCCCGTCCAAATAAAAAAGCCCCGCTTGCGCAGGGCTTTTTAAAGGTTTGCTGAAGCTTACCTTTGCCGGGTTCCCACCACCTCGATTTCGACGCGGCGGTTCTTGGCGCGGCCTTCCTTGGTCTTGTTGTCCGCGACCGGCTGCGTTTCGCCTTTGCCTTCGGTGTAGATGCGGTTGGCTTCGATGCCTTTGCTCACCAGGTAGGCTTTGACCGCGCTGGCGCGGCGCATCGACAACTTCTGGTTGTAGGCCTTGCTGCCTATGCTGTCGGTATGGCCGATGGCGATGACGACTTCCAGGTTCACGGCTTTCAGTTTGCCCACCAGATCGTCGAGCTTGGCTTTGCCATCGGGTTTGAGCACGGCCTTGTCGAAGTCGAAATGCGCGTCCGCGGCCATGGTCACCTTTTCTTTCACCGGCGTGGGCGCGGGCTTAGGTGCCGGCGCGGGAGCGGGTGCGGGAGCAGGCGGCGCGGCCACAGGCGCAGGCGCCGGTGCGGCTTTCTTCGGCACTAGGTCCGGATCGCATTCCATGGTCGCCATGGCCGGCGTCCAGTAGCCCGTGCGCCAGCACAGGCCGAACGGATCCTTGACCACGGATTTGTCAGTCGCCACGGCATAGCCGGTATTATCCTGTGCGAAGGCGCTGGTCACACCCATGCCGAGCACAAGCGCGGCGGAAGAAAGGACTAACGCAAATTGTTTTGTCATTTTGTTCATGTTTTCCCCTCGATAAAGTTCAGTCGTTTTCCACCACGGAAACCCTGCTACCGGCCTCTATTTTAAGCCTTTGTTTCCATTGACAGCTTATTTTGCCACAAAACTACCAAGTTTTCCAGATCATTCTTTGGCCGATTTTTCAACACCCTATCCTCTACCAGCAGGCGCCCGGCGACCCAGACGTGGCTGACGTTGTCGCGGCCGGCGGTATAAACGAGATGCGAAACGGGATCGTAGCAGGGCAACATTTCAGGCGCGTTAAACTCGACCGCCGTCAGGTCGGCAAACTTGCCGACCTCGATCGACCCGATCGCGTGGTCCAGGCGCAGCGCGCGCGCGCCGTCGAGTGTTGCCATGGAGAGTGCCTGGTGGGCGGGCAGCGCGCGGGCGTCGCCGCTCACCGCCTTGGCGAGCAGCGACGCCAGACGCATTTCCTGGAACAGGTCGAGGCGATTGTTGCTGGCTGCGCCGTCCGTGCCGAGACCGACGGTCACGCCCTCAGCCAGCATACGCGCCACCGGCGCGAAGCCGCTGGCGAGCTTGAGATTCGAGGAAGGGCAGTGCGCGACGGAACTGCCGTTATTCGCGAGCAAAGTGATTTCCCCAGGGGTGAGGTGCGTCGCATGTACGCCTATCAGGTTGGGTCCCACCAGTCCCAGGCGCTGCAGCCGTTCTAGCGGCCGCAAGCCGTGCTGTGCGATGCTTTGCTCGATCTCGTCCTGGGTTTCGTGCACATGCATGTGCACCGGCAGATCGAGTTCTTCGGCCAGGGTAATCAACCGCGAAAACGTCCTGTCGCTTACCGTATAGGGCGCGTGCGGCGCCATGCAGAACGAAAGCAGCGGCTGTTCGCGCAGCGCATCGCGCACGGCCAGCCCCTTGGCCACGTAGTCCTCGGCGTCGGCGGCGTAGGCGGAGGGGGAGTCGATGACGATCAGGCCCAGCGCCGCGCGCATGCCCATGTCGAGGGCGGCGCGCGCCGCGTCGCCAGGATAGAAATACATCTCGTTGAAACAGGTGATGCCGCCGCGCAGCATTTCGGCGCAGGCGAGCCGGGTGCCGTCGTAGACGAACTGCGGCGAAACGTGCCTCGCTTCGGCTGGCCAGATGCGGTCCTGCAGCCATTGCGTCAGCGCCATGTCGTCGGCGAGTCCGCGCATCAGCGCCATGGATGCATGGGTATGCAGATTGACCAGGCCGGGAATGAGCGCGTGCGCTGGCAGCGCGACGCGCTCGGCCGCGGGGTAGGCGGCGTGCGCCTCGGCCGTGGGGAGCACGGCGCGTATGCGCCCGTCGTGCACGGCGACACTGTGGTGTTCAAGCACGCGTCCTGCCGGATTGACCGGTATGACCCAGCGCGCGTCTATCAGCAGATCTATGGCGTCCACGTTCGAACCTGGCAATTCATTCGCGCTTTAGCGCGGCGGTTCGCTCGCAGGATACAGCAGAACCGCGAGCCGGGGTTAAGCGGCTTGCCGGGCTGCGGCCGGAAATACCCAGGTTCGGGTGGTCAGAAAGCCGCGGCGCGTGTTAAACTTCAATGCTTTTTTTGGCCGCGATCAGCGGCGCTTTTTTTGGGGTCGTAAGGTTCAGGGGCAGGCCCCTCTGGCCCCCTCGATTTTGTTGCAAACTCTCAGAGCAATTGCGCGTCATGGAACAGTTCGCTAAAGAAACCCTGCCGGTAAGTCTCGAAGAAGAAATGCGCCGCTCCTATCTGGATTACGCGATGAGCGTGATCGTGGGGCGCGCCCTGCCGGACGTGCGCGACGGGCTGAAGCCGGTGCACCGGCGCGTGCTGTTCGCGATGCACGAGTCGAACAACGTGTGGAATCGGCCGTACGTGAAATGCGCGCGCATCGTCGGCGAGGTGCTGGGCAAATATCACCCGCACGGCGATTCGGCCACTTATGAGGCGCTGGTGCGCATGGCGCAGGATTTTTCCATGCGCTACACCTTGATCGACGGCCAGGGCAATTTCGGGTCCATCGACGGCGATTCAGCCGCCGCCTACCGTTACACCGAGTGCCGATTGGAGCGCATTTCCTCCGAGCTGCTGGCCGACATCGACAAGGAAACGGTCGATTTCGTCCCCAATTACGACGGCAAGGAAATGGAGCCGACGGCATTGCCGACGCGCGTGCCCAACCTGCTGATCAACGGTTCCTCCGGCATCGCTGTCGGGATGGCGACCAACATCCCGCCGCACAACCTGGCCGAGGTGGTGGATGCCGGCCTGGCGCTGCTCGCCAATCCCGACATCAGCATCGACGAGCTGATCGAAATCATTCCAGCGCCGGATTTCCCGACGGCCGGCATCATTTACGGGCTCGCCGGCGTGCACCAGGGCTACCGCACCGGCCGCGGCCGCGTGATCATGCGCGCGCGCACCCATTTCGAGGACATGGAGAAGGGCAACCGCCAGTCCATCATCGTCGACGAACTGCCCTACCAGGTCAACAAGAAGAGCCTGCTCGAGCGCATCGCCGAGCTGGTGAACGAGAAGAAGATAGAAGGCATCAGCGAAATTCGCGACGAGTCCGACAAGTCGGGCATGCGCATGGTGTTCGAATTGAAGCGCGGCGAGTTGCCCGAAGTGGTGCTCAACAATCTGTACAAACAGACCCAGTTGCAGGATACCTTCGGCATCAACATGGTGGCCCTGGTAGACGGCCAGCCGCGCCTCTTAAACCTGAAGCAGATGCTCGATGCATTCCTTGCGCACCGGCGCGAGGTGGTGACGCGGCGCACCGTATTCGAGCTGCGCAAGGCACGCGAGCGCGGCCATATTCTCGAAGGCCTGGCGGTGGCGCTGTCGAACGTCGACGAGATCATCGCGTTGATCAAGCAATCGCAGACCCCGCCCGAAGCCAAGCTCGCGCTGATGGAGAAAGCCTGGCCCTCGCCGCTGGTGGCGGAGATGCTCGCGCGCGCGGCGGCTGACGCTTCGCGACCCGACGACCTCGCGGCGAATTTCGGCCTGGTGGAAGGCGGCTACCATCTGTCCGACGCGCAGGCGCAGGCGATCCTGGAGATGCGCCTGCAGCGCCTCACCGGCCTGGAGCAGGACAAGATCGTATCCGAGTACAAAGAGGTAATGCTGCAGATTGCCGACTACCTCGATATCCTCGCCAAGCCGGCGCGCATCGCCGCGATCATCGTCGACGAAATGAACGCGATCAAGCTGCAGTACGCCGACAAACGCAAGAGCGAGATCGAGCTCAATCCGCAGGACCTCGACGACGAGGATCTGATCACGCCGACCGACATGGTGGTGACGCTGTCGCACACGGGCTATATCAAGTCGCAGCCGCTCGCCGACTATAGCGCGCAGCGCCGCGGCGGCCGCGGCAGACAGGCGACCGCGACCAAGGAAGACGATTTCATCGAACGGCTGTTCATCGCGAATACGCATGACTACGTGCTGTGCTTTTCCAGCCGTGGCCGCGTGTACTGGATCAAGGTCTACCAGGTGCCGCAGGGATCGAGCAACAGCCGCGGTAAACCCGTGGTCAATATGTTCCCGCTGGAGGAGGGCGAGAAGATCACCGCCATCCTGCCGGTGAAACAGTTCGACGACGGACACTACATCTTCATGGCCACGGCGCAGGGAACGGTGAAAAAGACGCCGCTCTCGGCGTTTGCCAATCCGCGCGGCAGGGGCATCATCGCGGCCGAACTGGACGAAGGCGATTTCCTCATCGGCGTGGCCATTACCGACGGCAAGCACGACGTCATGCTGTTCTCCGACGCGGGCAAGGCGGTGCGGTTCGTGGAAGACGATGTGCGGCCCACCGGACGCGTGACGCGCGGCGTGCGCGGCATGATGCTCGATGAAGGTCAGCGCGTGATCTCCATGCTAGTGGCCGAGAACGAAAGCCAGACCGTGCTGACCGCGACCGAAAACGGCTTCGGCAAGCGCACGCCGATTTCCGAGTACACTCGGCACGGCCGCGGCACCAAGGGCATGATTGCGATCCATACCGGCGATCGCAACGGCAACCTGGTCGGCGCGGTGCTGGTGGAAGAGAAGAGCGAAGTCATGCTGGTCTCCACCGGCGGTGTGGTCATCCGCACCAAGGTGGCGCAGATCCGGGAGCAGGGGCGCTCGACTCAGGGCGTGACCTTGATCAACCTCGATGCAGGCACGCGGCTGGCCGGAATCGAGAAAGTACTGGAGTCGGACGAGGATCCCGCTGCTGGCAACGGCAACGACGGCAGCAATGGCGGTGGTGCCGGCGGCGGTGATGTCGGTGGGCAGAATATTTCTGAAGGCGAGTGACGCGGAACGCCATCCATTACGCGTCCAGTATGCGAAAGGATAATCGTGGCACGAGTTTTTAATTTCAGCGCAGGCCCGGCAGTGCTGCCGGAGACGGTTCTGCAGCAAGCGGCGGAAGAAATGCTCGACTGGCACGGCAGCGGCATGTCGGTCATGGAAATGAGCCACCGCGGCAAGGAATTCATTTCGATCCACGCCGACGCGGAGCGGGACCTGCGCGAACTGCTGGCGATCCCGTCGAATTACAAAGTGCTGTTCCTGCAGGGCGGCGCGATCGCCGAAAACGCGATCGTGCCGATGAATCTGCTGCGCGGTCACAAGGTGGCCGATTACGTCAACACCGGCGAATGGTCGAAAAAATCGATCAAGGAAGCGAAGAAATACTGCACGGTGAACGTCGCCGCCTCAAGCGAGGACAAGAGCTTCAGCTACATCCCGCCGCAGTCGAGCTGGAAGCTGTCCAAGGACGCGGGCTACGTCCACATCTGTTCCAACGAGACCATAGGCGGCCTCGAGTACCACTGGGTGCCGGACACCGGCGACGTGCCGCTGGTGGCGGACATGTCCTCGCACATCCTGTCGCGCCCGGTGGACGTGGCCAAATACGGCTTGATTTACGGCGGCGCGCAGAAGAACATCGGACCGGCCGGTTTGACCCTGGTGATCGTGCGCGACGACCTGATCGGCCAGGCCGCCGCGTTCACGCCCTCGGCGTTCGACTACAAACAGCAGGCCGAGGCCGATTCCATGTTCAACACGCCCCCGACCTACGCCATCTATATCGCCGGACTGGTGTTCAAGTGGGTGAAGCAGCAGGGCGGCCTCGCCGAGGTCGAACGGCGCAATATCGCCAAGGCCAAGCTGCTGTACGACTACCTCGACCAGAGCAAATTCTTCGTCAGCCCGGTCGAGCCGCGCGACCGCTCGCGCATGAACGTGCCGTTCAAGCTCGCGAACGAGGCGCTGGACGAGGAGTTCCTCAAGGGGGCGAAAACGCGCGGCATGGTGCAGTTGAAAGGCCATCGTTCGGTCGGAGGCATGCGTGCCTCGATCTATAATGCCATGCCTATCGAAGGGGTGCGGCATCTGGTCGCGTACCTGCGCGAGTTCGAGGAGCAGCATGGGAAATGAGCATGCCTGAGCGCAAATCCTTCGAAATTCTGGTGCTGAACAACATCGCCCAGATCGGGCTGAAACGCCTTCCTGCGGAGCGCTACCGCGTCGACAAGGAAAGCGCGCACCCCGACGCCATCCTGCTGCGCTCGCAGGACCTGCACGCGATGAACATTGCGCCTTCCGTGAAGGCCATCGGCCGCGCGGGCGCCGGCACCAATAACATTCCGGTGAAAGCCATGAGCGAGCGCGGCGTGCCGGTGTTCAACGCGCCCGGCGCCAACGCCAATGCAGTGAAGGAGCTGGTGCTCGCGGGCATGCTGATCGCGGCGCGCAATCTCGCGCCGGCGCTGGAATTCGTGCGCGCCATCAAAGGCGAGGACGAAGCCCTGGCAAAGCGCGTCGAAGACGGGAAGAAGCAGTTCGCCGGCATCGAACTGCCGCAACACACGCTGGGCGTCATCGGCCTCGGAAAGATCGGGAGCCTGGTGGCCGACGCGGCGATCCACCTCGGCATGAACGTGCTCGGGTATGACCCGGAGATCACGGTTGACGCCGCCTGGAGCCTGCCGGCGCAGGTGAAGAAAGCCCATTCCATCGACGAAGTGCTGAAGGCGAGCCACTTTGTCACGCTGCACGTGCCGCTCGTGCCGCAGACGCGCAACCTGGTGAACGCGAAGAACCTGGAGCTGCTGCGTGCGGGAGCGATCCTGCTCAATTTCTCGCGCGAAGGCATCGTCGACAGCGCGGCCGTGGTCGAGGCGCTCTCGGCGCACAAGCTCAAGTATTACGTGACCGATTTTCCCGACAGCCGGCTTGCCGGCGTCCCCGGCGTGATCGCGCTGCCCCACCTCGGGGCCTCGACGCGCGAAGCGGAGGACAATTGCGCCGTGATGGTGGTGGACCAGGTGCGCGAATATCTGGAGCACGGCGATGTGTCCAACGCGGTCAATTTTCCGGACATGAACATGCCGCGCGAATCGCCCTACCGCGTCGCCATCGCCAACGCCAACGTGCCCAACATGGTGGCGCAGATTTCCGCCACTATCGCAAAAGCGGGGCTGAACATCCACAACATGCTGAACAAGTCCAAAGGCGAAATCGCCTATACCCTGGTCGACGTCGACAGCGCTGCGACGCCCGACCTCGTGGCGCAGTTGGGCAGAATCGGCGGCGTGCTGGCAGTGCGCTACCTGCCGGTGCGGGATTGATCCGGCCATGAGCAAGGAACTGGCCAAGCTGCGCGCGCGCATCGACGCGCTGGACGCACGCCTGGTGGACGCGTTGAACGAACGCGCCGGCCTGGCGCACGCGGTGGGCAAGCTCAAGCGGGGCAACACGGTGTACCGGCCCGAGCGCGAGGCGCAGGTGCTGCGCCGGATACTCGAAATCAACCCCGGACCGCTGGGCAAGGAGGCGCTCGCCCGCGTGTATGCGGAAATCATTTCCGCCTGCCGCGCGCTGGAGCAGCCGCTGGCGGTGTCCTATCTGGGGCCTGCCGGCACGTTCAGCGAGATGGCGGTCATGAAGCTGTTTGGCGGCGGCGTGCGCGCCCAGCCTTGCGGGTCCATCGACGAGGTGTTCCGGCAGGCCGAGACCGGCGCCGTCAACTACGGCGTCGTCCCGGTGGAGAATTCCAGCGAAGGCGCGATCGACCGGACGCACGACCTGTTGCTCAGTACGCCGCTCAAGATCTGCGCCGAAACGGTGCTGCGCGTGCGCCAGAACCTGATGTCCAAGTCGGGCGCGCTGAAGAAAATCGCGCGCGTCTATTCCCATGCGCAATCCCTCGCGCAGTGCAATCTGTGGCTAAGCCGCAGGCTGCCCGACGTCGAGCGTATTCCCGTGGCGAGCAATGCCGAGGCGGCGCGCCTGGCGGGGAAAGACGCGGCGGCAGCGGCCATCGCCGGCGACATCGCGGTCGCGCGCCACGGCCTCAAACTGGTGGCGCGCAACATCGAAGACGACCCGAACAACACGACGCGTTTCCTGGTGCTGGGCGATCACGACGCCGCGCCTTCGGGCAAGGACCTGACCTCCATCGTGATGTCCGCGCCCAACCGGCCCGGCGCGGTGCACGCGCTGCTGACGCCGATCGCGAAGAACGGCGTGAGCATGAGCCGGCTCGAATCGCGCCCGGCGCGCACCGGGCGCTGGGAATACATGTTCTACGTCGACGTGCAGGGCCATCGCCAGGACGCGAAAGTGGCGAAGGCGCTCGCCGAGCTGGAAAAGCTCGCGCCGTTTCTGAAAATTCTCGGTTCCTATCCTGCGGCGGTGCTCTAGCCCCGCGCTGGAAGCCGCGCCAAACTCATGCCGGACATCATGGACATCTGCGAACTTTCCCCTGCCTACGTGCGCGCCATCGCGCCTTACCAGCCGGGCAAGCCGATCACCGAACTCGCGCGCGAATTCGGCCTGGACGAGCGCGCCATCGTGAAACTGGCGTCGAACGAAAATCCGCGCGGCATATCGCCCAAAGCGCTCGCCGCGGTCCAGGCGGCGCTGCCGGACCTGGCGCGCTACCCCGACGGTTTCGAACTGACCCAGGCCTTGTCGCAGCGCCTCGGCGTGGCGATGCAGCAGATCGTGCTCGGCAACGGCTCGAACGACGTGCTCGAGCTGGCGGCGTTGGCGTTTCTCGCGCCCGGCTGCTCGGCCGTCTATTCGCAGCACGCGTTTGCGGTCTATCCTCTGGCGACGCAGGCGCGAGGTGCGGCGAGCATAGTCGTGCCGGCGAAGGATTTCGGCCACGATCTGGAGGCGATGCTCGGCGCGATCCGCGCCGACACCCACGTCGTGTTCATCGCCAATCCGAACAATCCGACCGGCACCATGCTTCCCGCCGCCGAACTCGAGTCTTTCCTCTCCCGCGCGCCCAAGCATGTGATCGTCGTGGTGGACGAAGCCTATAACGAATACCTGGACCCGGCATTGCGCTGCCCGAGCATCGAGTGGATCCAGCGCTTTCCCAACCTGATCGTGACGCGCACCTTCTCCAAGGTCTACGGGCTGGCGGGGCTGCGGGTCGGCTACGCCGTGTGCCGTGCGCAGGTCGCGGACTTGCTCAACCGCGTGCGCCAGCCGTTCAATGTCAACAACCTTGCCATCGCCGGCGCCGTCGCCGCATTGGCGGACGACGATTTCCTGCGCGACAGCTACGCGCTCAACGTCGCGGGTATGGCACAGCTGCTGGCCGGCTGCAAGCGCCTGGGCCTCGCCTGGATTCCGTCTTACGGCAATTTTGTTACCGTCGCAATCCCGCGCGCGGGCAGCCAGAGCCAGGCCGGCGCGGTGTTCCAGAAGCTGCTGCGGCTGGGCGTGATCGTGCGGCCCCTTGCCGGCTACGCCATGCCCGATCATCTGCGCGTGACCATCGGCCTGGCGAGCGAGAATGCGCGCTTCCTCGAGGCGCTGGAAACGGTGCTCAAGGGCTAAGCGCGTGGCCACCTCGCGCCCGGACCGTACGGTCGTCATTTTCGGCGTCGGCCTGATCGGCGGCTCGTTTGCGCTGGCGCTGAAAGCGGCCGGGGCGGCGAAGCGCATCATCGGCCTGGGCCGCAGCCAGGCCAACCTAGCGCGCGCGCTCAAGCTCGGGGTCATCGACCAAGCGAGCGCGGATCCGGCCATCGTGGCCGAGGCCGATCTGGTGCTGATCGCGACGCCGGTCGGCCAGATGGGCAGGATCATGGAAGCAATCGCGCCGCACCTGGCGGCGCATACCGTGGTGACCGATGGCGGCAGCACCAAGCAGGACGTGGTGGCGCTCGCCTATGCCAAGCTGAAACACCGCGCGGCGCAGTTCGTGCCCGGCCACCCGATAGCCGGCGCCGAGCACAGCGGGGTGGATGCGGCGAAAGCGGATCTGTTCCGCTCGCGCAAGGTGGTGCTGACGCCGCTGCCCGAGAACAGCGCGCGCAGCATCGCGAGAGTGCGCGCCGCATGGCGCACCTGCGGCGCCCGGCTGTTCCGCATGCAGCCGGCCGAGCATGACCGGGTGTTCGCCGCCGTAAGCCATTTGCCGCATCTCTTGTCCTATGCGCTGGTGGATCAGGTCGCGCGTCATCCGAACGGCAAAGCTTTGTTCGACTATGCGGCCGGCGGTTTTCGCGATTTCACCCGCATCGCCTCCAGCCATCCGGAAATGTGGCGCGATATCTGCATCGCCAACCGCAAGGCTTTGTTGGTGGAACTGGCAGGCTTCGAGCGCGAACTCGCCGAAGTGAAGCGGCTGCTGCGCTCGGGGGACGCGGCAGGGCTGGAAAAAATGTTCGCCCGGGCGCGCATCGCGCGCGCAAAATGGCTGAAGAAGCAGCAATGACGCCGCTCGGCGCAGCTGCCCCTATCGGAGTCCACCCATGAACAGCGCCCGCCATCTCGATCTAGGACCGATACGCCGCGCCGCCGGCACGGTGAAACTGCCGGGGTCAAAAAGCATTTCCAACCGCATCCTGCTGCTCGCGGCGCTGGCCGAGGGCGAGACTCGCATCCTCGACCTGCTCGAATCCGAAGACACGCGCCTTATGCTTACCGCCTTGCGTCATCTGGGGATAGGCTACGGGCAAGACGGACGGGCATTGCGCGTGCATGGTGCGGGTGGGGCGTTCAAGATGAAGGACGCCGAGTTGTTCCTGGGCAATGCGGGTACCGCGTTCCGGCCGCTGACTGCGGTGCTCGCCCTGTGCGGCGGAGATTATCGCCTGACCGGCGTGGAGCGCATGCACGAGCGCCCCATCGGCGACCTGGTTGACGCCCTGCGCGGCCTCGGAGCCAGCATTGATTACCTCGGCGAGACGGGCTATCCGCCGCTGCATATACACTCGGCCGTCGCGACGCCGCGCGACAGGGTGAGCGTGCGCGGCGACGTGTCCAGCCAGTTCCTGACCGCGCTGCTGCTGGCGCTGCCGCTCACCGGCCGGAAAATGGTCATCGAGGTCGAGGGCGAGCTGATTTCCAAGCCCTATGTCGAAATCACGCTCAATATCATGCAGCGCTTCGGCATCGAAGTCGGACGCAAGGGCTGGCAGGAGTTCACCCTTCCCGCCGGTGGGCGCTACCGCAGCCCGGGCGAGATCTATGTAGAGGGCGATGCCTCCTCGGCCTCGTATTTTCTTGCCGCCGGCGCGATCAGCGCGCTCGGCGGCGGCGGCCCGGTGCGGGTGGAAGGCGTGGGCCGCGCCAGCATCCAGGGCGATATTCGCTTCGCCGAAGCGCTGGAACGCATGGGCGCCGGCATCCGCATGGGCGATAACTGGATCGAGGCGGGCGCGGGAGAGGCGGCCGGCGGCGGCAGGCTGCATGCGATCGACGCCGACTTCAACCATATTCCCGATGCGGCCATGACCGTCGCCGTGGCGGCGCTATTCGCCGACGGGACCAGCGTGCTGCGCAACATCGGCAGCTGGCGCGTGAAAGAGACCGACCGCATCGCCGCGATGGCAACCGAACTGCGCAAACTGGGCGCGAGCGTCGAGGAGGGCGCGGATTTTCTGCGCATCACGCCGCCCGCGGCGGGACTCGCCTCCGGCGTCGCGATCGACACTTATGACGACCATCGCATCGCCATGTGTTTCTCGCTGGCGGCGCTAGGCGGCGTCGCAGTGCGCATCAACGACCCACAGTGCGTCAACAAGACTTTCCCCGGATATTTCGAGGCGCTGGCGCGGATTTCGAGTTGATATCGGCGATGACCCAAGAAAAAGCGCCAGTGCCGGTGATCGCCATCGACGGCCCGTCGGCCTCGGGCAAGGGCACGATCGCGGAGCGGGTGGCCGAGGCGCTGGGCTTTCACTACCTGGACAGCGGCGCGCTGTACCGCCTGGTTGCACTGGCCGCGCTACAGTCGGGCATCGCGCTCGATGACGAAGCGGCCTTGGCCGAACTGGCAAGGCGACTCGAGGTCCGCTTCGGCGGCGGAAAAATTATGCTTTCTGGCCAGGATGTTACAGCTGACATTCGGAGCGAGGCCTGTGGCATGGGCGCCTCCCGGGTGGCCGTTTTGCCCGGGGTGCGCCAGGGGCTGCTCGCACGCCAGCAAGCGTTTCGCCAACCCCCGGGACTGGTCGCCGAAGGCCGTGACATGGGCAGCGTCGTGTTTCCGGACGCCGTGCTCAAGCTGTTTCTCACCGCGAGCGCGGAAGTGCGTGCCGAGCGTAGGTATAAGCAGTTGAATGAAAAAGGAATCAATGCTAACATTCGAACCCTTTTGCAGGAATTGCGTGAACGTGACCAGCGCGACAGCGCCAGAAGCGCAGCGCCCCTGCAACAGGCAGCCGATGCCCGGGAACTTGACAGCAGCGATCTCGGCATAGCGGAAATAGTGCGCCAGGTACTTGATTGGTACCGGCAAAAGGTGGCGGGCTCGCAGACCCTGTGAGTCCGCTTTGTGTTTAATCAACCCCGCCTGCAAGGGCGGTGAAATCAGGTAAATAAACCCAATGTCCAATCTTTCCCCCGCGGTCGCCTCTGACGAAAACAATTTCGCAGCCCTGTTCGAAGAAAGCCTGACGCGCCAGGAAATGCGCATCGGTGAGGTGATCACCGCAGAAGTTGTCCGTGTAGATATGAATTTCGTCGTGGTGAACGCCGGACTGAAGTCCGAGAGTTTCATCCCGGTGGAAGAGTTCCGCAACGATGCCGGCGAGGTCGAGGCCAAGGTCGGCGATTTCGTCAGCGTCGCGATCGAGGCCCTGGAAGACGGCTTCGGCGAAACCCGCCTGTCGCGCGACAAGGCCAAGCGCCTGTCCGCCTGGATGGACCTGGAAAAAGCCCTGGAAACCGGCGAACTGGTTTCCGGTGTGATCAGCGGCAAGGTCAAGGGCGGGCTTACCGTCATGGCCAACGGCATTCGCGCCTTCCTGCCCGGCTCCCTGGTGGACATCCGCCCGGTCAAGGACACGACGCCGTTCGAAGGCAAGACCATGGAATTCAAGGTCATCAAACTCGACCGCAAGCGCAACAACGTGGTGGTGTCGCGCCGCGCCGTGCTTGAGGCGAGCCAGGGCGAAGAGCGGCAAAAACTGCTGCAGACCCTGTCCGAAGGCTCGGTGGTCAAGGGCATCGTCAAGAACATCACCGACTACGGCGCGTTCGTCGACCTGGGCGGCATCGACGGCCTGCTGCACATCACCGATCTCGCCTGGCGCCGCGTCAAGCATCCGTCCGAGGTGCTCAACGTGGGCGACGAAGTCACGGCGAAGATCCTCAAGTTCGACCAGGAAAAGAACCGCGTATCTCTCGGCATGAAACAGCTGGGCGAAGACCCGTGGGTGGGCCTGTCGCGCCGCTACCCGACGACCACGCGGCTGTTCGGCAAGGTCACCAATCTCACCGACTACGGCGCGTTCGTCGAGGTCGAGCAGGGCATCGAGGGCCTGGTGCACGTATCCGAGATGGACTGGACCAACAAGAACGTGCATCCGTCCAAGGTGGTTCAGCTCGGCGACGAGGTCGAGGTCATGATCCTCGAGATCGACGAGGAGCGCCGCCGGATTTCGCTGGGGATGAAGCAGTGCCTGCCCAACCCCTGGGGCGAGTTCGCGATCAATTTCAAGAAAGGCGACCGCGTCAAAGGGCAGATCAAGTCGATCACCGATTTCGGCGTGTTCATCGGGCTTCCCGGCGGCATCGACGGCCTGGTGCACCTGTCGGACCTGTCCTGGAGCGCCGCGGGCGAAGAGGCCGTGCGCAACTACAAGAAGGGCGACGAGGTCGAGGCGGTGGTGCTGGCGATCGATACCGAGCGCGAGCGCATCTCGCTTGGCATCAAACAGATGGACGGCGATCCGTTCACCAACTACATCGCCACCCACGACAAGAACAGCGTGGTGCAGGGCACGGTGAAATCGGTCGACGCCAAGGGCGCTGTGATCGCGCTGGAAGGCGACGTCGAGGGCTATCTGCGCGTGTCCGAAGTTTCGCGCGAGCGCATCGAGGACCTGACGCATCACCTGAAGGAAGGCGACGCTGTGACGGCGATGATCATCAACATCGATCGCAAGAACCGCTCGATCAACCTCTCGATCAAAGCCAAGGATATGGCCGAGGAGCATGGTGCCATGCAGAAGCTGCAGAGCGAAAGCGCCGCCAGTTCTGGCAGCACCAGTCTGGGCGCGTTGTTGAAAGCGAAACTGGACAACAAGAACTCGCAGCAATAAACAAGGGGCAGGGGAGATGACCAAGTCCGAATTGATTGCCAGGCTGGCGGGACGCTACCCGCAACTGGTCGCCAAGGACGCCGAATTCGCGGTCAAGACCATACTCGATGCGATGACGTTCAGCCTGGTCAAAGGGCAACGCATCGAGATCCGCGGTTTCGGCAGCTTCGGGCTGAATTATCGCCCGCCGCGTACCGGCAGGAACCCGAAGTCGGGCGACAAGGTCCAGGTGCCGGAGAAGTTTGTGCCGCACTTCAAGGCCGGCAAGGAACTGCGTGAGCGCGTGGACTCGAATTAGCGCGCCTGCGGCGAACGAGAACAAGCGGCATCGTTCCGATGCCGCTTGTCTTTTCTGAAGCGGCAAGATCGTGCGCATCCTAGCCTGGACCCTGCGCATCATCCTGTTCCTGGCGCTGTTCCTGTTCGCGCTGAAGAACACCGATGTGGTCAGCCTGCACCTGTATTTCGACCAGGTGTGGCAGGCGCCGCTGGTCCTGGTGCTGCTGGTGTTCTTCGTTGCGGGCGCCGCGATCGGCGTGCTCGCCACGCTGTCCACGGTGTTCAGGCAACGGCGCGAGATCGCGCGGCTGCAGCGCGAGTTGCGCAGCAGGACGCGGGAACCTAGCGTCGCACCTCCGGTCGCCGACGGCGACGCCTCGCAGTCCGAACTCTAGCGTCCCGAGCCACGGCATGGAATTCGAATTCTGGTGGCTGCTCGCGTTTCCGCTGTTCTTCGGACTGGGCTGGCTCGCGGCGCGCATCGACATCAAACACCTGGTCTCCGAATCCCGCTCGCTGCCGCGTTCGTATTTCAAGGGCCTCAATTTCCTGCTCAACGAGCAGCAGGACAAGGCGATCGAGGCCTTCATCGAAGTGGTCAGGGTCGATCCGGAGACGATCGAGCTGCACTTTGCGCTGGGCAGCCTGTTTCGCCGCCGCGGCGAAACCGAACGCGCGATCCGCATGCACCGCAATCTGCTGGAGCGCGGCGACCTCGCACAGGAGCAGCGGCTTGCCGCCTTGTTCGAACTGGGGCAGGACTATCTCAAAGCCGGATTGCTCGACCGCGCCGAGGAAGTGTTCGTCAAACTGCGCGACACGCCGCACCGCAGCGCGGCGCTGAAGGCGCTGCTCGATGTCTACCAGCAGGAAAAGGATTGGGAAAAGACCATCGGCGTGGCAAGCGAGCTAGGCGCGGACCAGGGGCAGTCCTGGGACAAGGAAATCGCCAATTACTATTGCGAGCTGGCGGCGATCGAGATGACGCACTCGCGCACCGATGCGGCCCTGGGGCGGCTGGACGAAGCGCTCAAATCGAATCGCAAGTGCGCGCGCGCCAATGTGCTGCTCGGTGATATTCACGCCGCCGCCGGAAATCACGCGGCGGCGATTGAGGCATGGAAGCGCATCGAGCAGCAGAACCCGGCTTACCTCGCGCTGGTGGCGCAGCGGCTGCTGGAGAGTTACCGCGCGCTGGGCAAGCAGGACGAGGGGCTGACGCTGCTGCGGGGTTTTCTCGCAGCTTCGCCCTCGCTGGACCTGCTCGATGTGGTGTTCCAGTCGACGCTGGAGGCGCAGGGGGCCGAGGCGGCGCACAAGCTGGTGCGCGACGAACTGCGGCGCAATCAGACCCTGCTCGGCCTGGACCGGCTGCTGGACGCGGAGTTGCTGGTGGTCCGGCCCGAGCGCCGCAGCGACGTGCAACTGGTCAAGAACCTGGTGCACAGCCACACGCAGCGCGTCGCGCGGTATCGTTGCGAGAACTGCGGCTTCAAGGCGCGGCAGTTCTACTGGCATTGTCCGGCCTGCGGCGGCTGGGAAACCTATCCGCCGCGGCGCAGCGAGGAATTCGAATTGGCCCCGTGAGGGGCGACGGAAAATTAACGTGCGCGGCGTGCGTCATCTGCAGCGCGGGTCTGCAACTTCAGGCGGGAGAACGGTTTGAAAATCACGGTGGTCGGTACAGGGTATGTGGGGCTGGTCAGCGGCGCCTGTCTGGCGGACGTCGGCAACGACGTGCTGTGCCTGGATCTGGACGAGCGCAAGATCAAGCTGCTCAACGACGGCGGCATCCCGATCTACGAGCCGGGGCTGCAGGAAGTGGTGAATCGCAACCACCAGGCCGGGCGGCTCAATTTCACCACCGACGTCGAACAGGCGGTGGCCTTCGGCTCCGTGCAGTTCATCGCGGTGGGCACGCCGCCCGCCGAGGACGGCTCGGCCGATCTGCAGCACGTGCTGGCGGCGGCGCGCAGTATCGGCCGCCACATGCGCGACTATCGCGTGGTGGTGGACAAGTCCACTGTGCCGGTCGGAACGGCGGACAAGGTGAGGGCCGTGATCGCCGAGGAGCTCAAAGCGCGCGGCGCCGACGTTCCCTACAGCGTGGTGTCCAACCCGGAATTTCTCAAGGAAGGCGCGGCGGTCGGGGATTTCATGCGCCCGGACCGCATCGTGGTGGGCAGCGACGACGAGCGCGCCACCCAGATCATGCGCAACCTCTATGCGCCGTTCCAGCGCAATCACGAGCGCGTGATCGCGATGGACGTGCATTCGGCCGAACTGACCAAGTACGCCGCCAACGCGATGCTGGCGACGCGCATCTCCTTCATGAACGAACTCGCCAATCTGGCGGAACGCCTGGGCGCGGACATCGAATGCGTGCGCCGCGGCATCGGCGCCGACCCGCGCATCGGATACCATTTTCTGTACCCGGGCGTAGGCTACGGCGGTTCCTGTTTTCCCAAGGACGTGCAGGCGCTGCTGCGCACCGCAGGCGAGGCGGACACGAAACTGCTCATTCTCGATGCGGTCGAGCGCGCCAACGCGGCGCAGAAGCAGGTGCTGCCGGCGAAAATCCTGAAGCGCTTCGGCGCCGATCTGAAAGGCCTGAAATTCGCGCTCTGGGGCCTCGCGTTCAAACCCAATACAGACGACATGCGCGAGGCGCCGAGCCGGGTGCTGGTGGCAGAACTGCTCGCGCGCGGCGCGAGCGTCACCGCCTACGATCCGGTCGCCATGGACGAGGCGCGGCAGATCTACAAGGACGAGAGCCGGGTCGGCTTCGCGGATACGCCGATGGCGGCGCTCGAAGGCGCCGATGCGCTCGCGATCGTGACCGAGTGGAAAGAATTCCGCAGCCCCGATTTTCCGCGGATCAAGCAGATGTTGCGCACGCCTGCGATATTCGACGGCCGCAATCTGTACGATCCGGCCGAAGTGAGGCAGAACGGTCTGGAGTACTATCCGATCGGACGGCTGTAAGGCGCGTTGTTCGGTGTTCGTGGTTCGTTGTGCGGACCACGAGACACAAGAAACGAACAACCAACAACGAGGGGTTAGCGATTTGAAATTGTTGCCGGATCTGTCCAAGGCGCGGCTGCTGGTGGTCGGCGACGTGATGCTCGACCGTTACTGGTTCGGCGAGGTGAGCCGCATTTCGCCCGAGGCGCCGGTGCCGGTGGTCAAGGTCGAGCGCACCGAGGAGCGTCCGGGCGGCGCGTCGAATGTGGCGCGCAATGCGACCGCGCTGGGCGCGCGGGCGACGCTGCTGTCGGTGGTCGGCGACGACGAGGCCGGCGCGCGCCTGCGCGAACTGGTCGAGGCCGAGCATGTCGTCGCCTGCCTGCACAAGGATGCCAGCATCCCAACCACGGTCAAGCTGCGCGTGATCGGCCGGCAGCAGCAGCTGCTGCGCATCGATTTTGAAACCCTGCCCAGCCACGAAGTGCTGGTCGACAAGCTGGCCGATTTCGAACGTCTGCTTGCCGACTGCGATGTGCTGGTGCTGTCCGATTACGGCAAAGGCGGGCTCGCCCATATCGCGAAAATGATAGAACTGGCGCGCGCCGCCGGCAAGACCATCCTGGTCGATCCCAAGGGCGACGATTACTCGCGCTACCATGGCGCCACGCTGGTCACGCCCAATCGCGCCGAAATGCGCGACGTGGTCGGGCGCTGGACGAGCGAGCAGGACCTGACCGAGCGGGCGCAGGCGCTGCGGCGCGAACTGGGCGCCGAGGCGCTGCTGCTCACGCGCAGCGAGGAGGGCATGAGCCTGTACCAGGAGAGCGGCGTGCTGCACGAGGCGGCCAAGGCGCGCGAGGTGTTCGATGTGAGCGGCGCGGGCGATACCGTGATCGCGGCGCTTGCGGCCATGCTGGCCAGCGGCGCGCCGCTGCCGCAGGCGATGCACGTAGCCAACTGCGCTGCCGGCATCGTGGTGGGCAAACTGGGTACGGCCGTGGTTCAGCGCGACGAACTGCAGGCGGCGCTGGCGCAGGATTCTTGAGGGAGAAAACATGTATTACGTAGTCACCGGCGCGGCCGGATTCATCGGATCGAACCTGGTCAAAGCGCTGAACGAGCGCGGCGAGAGCGACATCATTGCAGTGGACAATCTGTCGCGCGCCGACAAATTCCACAACCTCGCCGGTTGCGAGATCGCCGATTTCATCGACAAGCGCGATTTCGTGGTGCAGCTGACGGCAGGGGAATTCGAAGGGGCGATCGAGGCGGTGCTGCACCAGGGTGCCTGCTCCGACACCATGGAGACCGACGGCCGCTACATGATGGAAAACAACTACCGCTACTCGGTGGCGCTGCTCGATTACTGCCAGGAGGAGGAAGTGCCCCTGTTGTATGCGTCTTCGGCCTCGGTCTACGGTTCCGGCGCGGTGTTCCGCGAAGCGCGCGAGCACGAGGCGCCGCTCAACATCTACGCCTATTCCAAATTCCTGTTCGACCAGGTGGTGCGGCGGCGCCTGCCCGACGCCGACAGCCAGATCGCGGGCTTTCGCTATTTCAACGTCTACGGACAGAACGAGGCGCACAAGGGGCGCATGGCGTCGGTCGCATTCCACATGTTCAACCAGTTCCGCAGCGAGCAGAGGGTCAAGCTGTTCCAGGGCTGGGACGGCTATGCCGACGGCGAGCAGAAGCGCGATTTCGTCTCGGTCGAGGACGTGGTCGAAGTGAATATGCATTTTCTGGAACGCGCGGAGCTGTCGGGCATATTCAACCTCGGCACCGGCCGCGCGCAGACGTTCAACGATGTCGCGGTGGCCACGATCAACGGCTGCCTGCGCGCGGCGGGCGAGGATGCGCTGACGCTGGAGACGATGCGCTCACGCAACATGATCGAGTACATTCCTTTTCCCGATGCGCTCAAGGGCAAGTATCAGAGTTTCACCGAAGCCGACAACGCGATGCTCCGCCGTGCAGGCTACACCGCGCCTTTTCTGTCGGTGGAAGAGGGCGTGTCGCGCTATTGCGAGCAGTTGCTGAATACATGAGCATCAAAAAAACCGCATACACGAGCATCGAAGACAGCGTCGGCAATACGCCGCTGGTGCGCCTTGTGCGCATCCCCGGCGCCGCCAACGACAAGCGGGGCAACATCATCCTGGCCAAGCTCGAGGGCAACAATCCGGCCGGATCGGTGAAGGATCGGCCGGCGCTGTCCATGGTGGTGCGCGCCGAACTGCGCGGCACGATCAAGCCGGGCGACACCCTGATCGAAGCCACCAGCGGCAACACCGGGATCGCGCTCGCCATGGCGGCCGCGATGCGCGGTTATCGCATGGTGCTCATCATGCCCGAGCACCTGTCGGTGGAGCGGCGCCAGACCATGCGCGCTTTCGGCGCCGAGATCATACTCACGCCGCAGGCGGGCGGCATGGAAGGCGCGCGCGACCTCGCAATGAAGATGCGCGAGCAGGGCAAGGGCGTGATCCTGGACCAATTCGCCAACCCGGACAATCCGCTCGCGCATTACGAAAGCACCGGGCCGGAAATCTGGCGCGATACCGCCGGCAAGATCACGCACTTCGTTTCCAGCATGGGCACCACCGGCACCATCATGGGGGTATCGCGTTTCCTCAAGGAACAGAGCGCGAAGGTCCAGATCGTGGGCTGCGAACCCACCGAGGGATCGCAGATCCCCGGCATACGCAAATGGCCTGAAGCCTACCTGCCCGCCATCTACGACGCCACGCTGGTGGACCGGATCGAGTCGGTAAGCCAGTCCGATGCCGAAGACATGACCCGGCGCATGGCGCGCGAAGAGGGCATATTCGCCGGCATTTCATCCGGCGGCGCGCTGTGCGTGGCGCTGCGCGTCGCGGCCGAAGTGAAAAACGCGCTGATCGTTTCCATCGTTTGCGACCGCGGCGACCGCTATCTGTCGACCGGTGTGTTTCCGGATTGAGGCCGATGACGCCAGTACTCGCGTTCGATATCGAGACCGCGCCCGACTGCGACGGATTGAGGCGGCTGTACGACCTCGACCCGGCGCTCTCGGACAAGGACGTCGCCGAGATCGCGTTCCAGCGCCGGCGCACCGCGGCGAACCACGATTTTCTGCAGCTGCACCAGCATCGCGTCATCGCCATCGCCTGCGCCTTGCGCGAGGGCGAGGGGTTTCGCGTCTGGTCGCTGGGCACGCCGGAAGACAGCGAAGCCGAGCTGATCCGGCGCTTCTTCGACGGCGTCGAAAAATACACGCCGCAGCTCGTTTCCTGGAACGGCGGCGGGTTCGACCTGCCGGTGCTGCACTACCGCAGCCTGGTGCACGGCATATCGGCGCCGCGCTACTGGGACCAGGGCGAGGATGAGCGCGACTTCAAGTGGAACAACTATATCAGCCGCTACCATGCGCGCCACCTCGATTTGATGGACCTGTTGGCGCTGTATCAGCCGCGCAACAACGTGCCGCTGGATGAGATGGCCAAGCTGATCGGTTTTCCCGGCAAGCTCGGCATGGACGGCTCACAGGTGTGGGGCGCCTTCCACGACGGGAAGCTGCGCGAAATCCGCAGCTATTGCGAGACCGACGCGGCCAATACCTATCTGCTGTACTTGCGCTTTCAGCTGGTGCGCGGTGTGTTCGACGCGGCGCAGTACGAGCGTGAAATCTCGCTCGTGCGCGGCACGCTCGCCAAGTCCGCCGAAGTACATTGGCGCGAATTCCTCGAAGCCTGGAAATAAGACAATGACGGTAGTGATCGAATCGCTGGACCGCGAGGGGCGCGGCATTGCCCGTGTCGAGGGCAAGGCCATCTTCATCGACGGCGGCCTGCCCGGCGAGCGGGTGTCCTACGACACCTACAAGAAAAAATCGAAATACGAAATGGCGTCGGTGACCGCGATACACCAGGCCAGCGGGGCGCGCGTGATGCCGCGCTGCCCCCATTTCGGCATCTGCGGCGGATGCAGCATGCAGCACCTGGAGGCGCAGTCCCAGGTCGCAGCGAAGCAGCGCGTGCTCGAAGACAATCTGTGGCACATAGGCAAGGTGCGGCCGGAGGTGGTGCTGGCCCCGATCTACGGGCAAACCTGGGGCTATCGCCACCGGGCTCGCATGTCGGTGCGCATGGTGCTGAAGAAAGGCGGCGCGCTGGTCGGCTTTCATGAGCGAAAAAGCAGCTTCGTCGCCGACATGACGAGCTGTGAAGTGCTGCCGCGTAGCGTATCCGACATGCTCGTTCCCTTGCGCACGCTGATCGCCGGATTGTCGCTGCCGACGCGGCTGCCGCAGATCGAACTCGCCGTCGGCGAAGCGGTTACGGTGCTGGTGCTGCGCATACTCGATCCGCTTAGCCCGCAGGACGAAGACCTGCTGCGGAATTTCGCCACCCGGCACGGGATCCAGTTCTGGTTGCAGACCAAAGGGCCGGATACGGCCGCGCCGTTCTTTCCGCTAGACGCGCCGCCGCTGTACTACTCGCTGCCCGAGTTCGGCGTGCAGATCCGCTTCCGCCCCACCGATTTCACCCAGGTCAATCATCAGGTGAACCGCATCCTGGTGCGGCGTGCGATGGCGTTGCTCGACGCGCGTCCGGGCGAGCGTATCGCCGACCTGTTCTGCGGGATGGGCAACTTCAGCCTGCCGATCGCCAGCCGCGGCGCCGAGGTGCTGGGCGTGGAGGGTAACGCGGAACTGGTGCGGCGCGCGGAAGGCAACGCGCGCGAGAACGGCCTTGCAGCGCGCGCGCGGTTTCAGACCGCCAATTTGTTCGAGGCGGCGAATTGCGTGGCGTTTGCCGCGAACGACAGCAGCGGCTTCGACAAGCTGTTGATCGATCCGCCGCGCGACGGCGCGGTCGAAGTGGTGAAAGCGCTCGGGGAGGGCGGCCCGCGGCGCATCGTCTATGTATCCTGCGATCCTGCGACCCTGGCGCGCGACGCCGAGGTGCTGGTTCAGATGAAAGGCTACCGCCTGGCCGCAGCCGGCGTGATCAACATGTTCCCGCACACCTCGCACGTGGAATCGATCGCGCTGTTCGAGAAATAGCCGGCCGATTGAATTTCAGCAGACGGTGCGCCTCACCCCATAAAAAAAGGGCGGCCGCAGCCGCCCTTTTTGTCGAAGTCAGAAGCGTTTAGTCGCGGCCGCCCAGACCCAGCAGTTGCAGCAGGGCGGAGAACAGGTTGTAGATCGATATGTAAAGCGTCAGCGTGGCCGAGATGTAATTGGTCTCGCCGCCCTGCACGATGCGGTTCACCTGCCACATGATCATGAGCGAGGAGAACAGCACGAACCCGCCGAGTATCACCAGATACAGGATAGGGCTGTGCATGAACATGCTGGCGACGACGCCCAGCATCAGGATCACGGCCCCCACGGTGAGGAAGCTGGAGAGGCCGCTGAAGTTGCGCTTGGTGCTCGATGCGATGCCGGCCATGACGAAGAACACCGCAGCCGTGCCGCCTGCGGCCATCATCACCAGTTCAGTGCCGTTCTTGAAGCCCAGTGTCCGATGCAGCAGCGGGCCGAGCAACAGTCCGAGGAACAGGGTGAAGCCCAAGAGCAGCACCACGCCGAGCGAACTTTCTTTGTTGCGCTCGATGGCGTAGATCCAGCCGTAGAACACGCCCAGAATGACGATGAACGACACCATCGGGCTGGTGCGCATGAAGCCCAAGTCGATGTTGGTGCCGATGGCGGCGCCTATGGTCGTCGGAATCAGGCTCAGCGCCAACAGCATATAGGTATTGCGCAGGACCTTGTGTTGCTGCAGGGCGAAATCCTGCGTTGTGCCCGATGTGCCGGTCTGCACGGTTCTCAATTCAGGTTGCATAGTGTTCCTCCACTTGTTGCGTTACGGCTGTTAGACTAGGTCAAAAGCGAAAAAGTTGCAATGGGTTCAGTATATCGGTACCTGCGTTAAATATCGATTGCCAAAGGTATTTTGGGACGGAAACGCAGAATGCAAGGGCCCGCGCCAGGTTCCGGAAGATCGAACTTGCAGTGTCCGTGCGGCGCAGGCAAGATATCCGTCCATGCCTAGCCGGATGGCGGTGCGAACCCAGGGGAGTGTCATGGCCGGGAGCAGAACCTGTCAAGCGCAGACGCAGTGCCGCGGTGATGCCCGCCGGCACGGTCCGGTTGCGCCGAATGGGGCCAGCCGTCGCCTGGCCTTTGCCGCAACTGGGCTATTTCTCGCGCTTACGCTGCAATGCTTCGATTTGCGCGCGGAGTTGCTGTTCCGCAGCGCGGAGCAACTGGACGGCCGGCAGCACTGGTCGGGGCTGAGGAACTACGCCAACCCCGCAGATACCACCTATCCGCGCACGCTTGCCGATGGCACCCAGGTCTCCGCCGAGGAAGTGCAGGTCTTTCTCCAGGGTTCCATAACGCCACAAGACGTGTATAGCGCCAAGGTGATGGAAAGCCTGATCAAGCGCGGCAGGCAAAAAATTGCCGGCAATGCTGTGTCGTTTGCCGGCGAGGGCGGTGACGTCGACGCCGCCATGGAACTGGGGCGCTTGCTGCGCAGACTGGGCGTCTCCGCGGTCGTCGCACGAGGCGACCTATGCCTGAGTTCCTGCGTCTTCGCCTTCATGGGAGGCGATCAGCGGGCGGTCGCGGGACGCATCGGAATTCACCGACCCTATTTTTCCTCGGCGCGCAAAGTGCCGGAACGCCGCGCGTTCTATCGCCAGCTGCAACAGCGGTTGCGGCAATATATCGACGAGCTCGATTTTCCGCCTTCGTTGTACGAGGCGGTCATGGCGGTGCCGCCGGAGTCGTTGCGAATGTTGACTGCGCCCGATTTGAAAAGGTTCTATTTGCAGGGAATGAGTCCTTCGACGGAAGACGAACTGGATGCGACAGCGGCAAGAAATCTGGGCATTTCCGTATCGGAATACCTGCAGCAAAAGGCGCAGGGACGGCCTTGCGCCGGGTTCTTCGGCGGCGCTGGCGCATGTGACGCGGACGCGCAGACCCGGGCGGGGAGCACTGCCGCCGATCCGGGAGACGGGCCGCAGCCGCAGTTCAGCGCGCCTGCGACCGCGGCCGGTTTCGCGCCGCAGGGGGAAACGGACAGCGCAGGCCCGGGCGCGACGCGTGGCGCGGCAGGGTCGCCCCGAACTGCGTTCTGAGCGGAAGTCAGTCTGAGGCGGGATCGCTGCCATTCATTGCGTGATTCGAAAGCACGCCGGCGCCGGTGTTAAAATAACGGTCTGCCAGGAAGTCACAAACCAGGAAGGTTGGCCGAGCGGTTGAAGGCACCGGTCTTGACAACATGCCGGCGCAGCCGGCTTGTTGCGGCGCAGGCTAGGCTTCAGGTTTTGCCGAAGCCAAAACCGGCAGGCAAAGTTAGCAACGGAAGGTTGGCCGAGCGGTTGAAGGCACCGGTCTTGAAAACCGGCAGGGGCGCAAGTTCCTCATGAGTTCGAATCTCATACCTTCCGCCACTCGCTCGCGCCCCGTTCCGTTTCTTCACCGTTGCGTTTTGGGTAATTCACCTACTATCGCCCCATGCCGGCCGCGAATACAGTCCGCCCAGAAGCCGCCTCATGAGTACTCAAGCTTCTGATTGTTATTTGTTCGTTCTTCTCCTGTATCTCCTTTAGGGCCGGGACCGATATCCCGGCTCTTTTCTTTTTCTACCGGGACGGGGGCGCGTGGCGTCAGTATGACGGCTGCCTCAGCCCGATCAGGCGGGTGGAGGCCAGGGTCGCAATGCTCGACAGCGCGATGCAGGCCCAGATCACCGCGCCATAGCCGCCAGTCCGGTCGAACACCGCGCCGGCCAGCACCGGACCGAGCAGATTGCCCAGTGCCGCGCCGCTGTACAGCGCGCCGATGATGCTGGACACCGCGCGCGCGCCGAACAAGTCCATGCATATGGCGGGCAGCAGCGACACGATGCCGCCGTAGCTCAAGCCGAACCAGAGCGCAAACAGCGCGAACGCCGCATAACCGCCGGCCGCGTTCCACAGCAAATAGGCGGCGCCCATGGACGCCTGCATCAGCGTCAGGGTGAGGCTGCGGCCCAGACGGTCGGCCAGGGCGCCGATGGCAAACCGGCCGACCAGGCTGCCGATGCCGATCAGCCCGACGAGGCCCACTGCGCGCGCCTCGCCTATGCCCAGGTCGCGCGCCGCGGCCGACGCATGGGCGAAGGGAATGAACATGGTAGGCGCGGCGGTCACCACCGAGAGGTACAGCCACCAGAAACTCCTGCTGTGCAGCGCTTCGTGCAGGCTGGCGCCGGGAGCCGCCCCGGCGGCCGAACGGCTGGCAGAGGGCGCGCGCTTGAGCTGCAGCGTGGCGCCCACGCCGACGATCAGCACCGCGAGCGCCATGAGGCGCAGCGCGTAGCGCCATTGCAGCCAGGCGATGGCGCCGGCCATCAGCAGCGGCACGACCAGGGTACCGGCGCCGATGCCGGCGCTGGCGATTCCGGCGGCAAGGCCGCGCCGGCGGGTGAACCAGGGCTGCACGCAGGCGATGGAAGGGGTGTAGACCAGGGCGATGCCCACGCCGATGCCGACGCCGTAGCTCAGATACACCGCGATCATGGAATGTGCCAGACTGGTGGCGAACAGGCCGCCGGCGATGCACAACATCCCGGCGCAACACACCAGGCGCGGACCCAGACGGTCCGCCAGCATGCCGCCGCCCACGCCCAGCACGAAGTAGATCAGCCCGGACAGGCCGAACACCAGCGACACGTCGGCGCGCCGCGCCGCAAATTCCGTGGCGAAGGACTCGAACAATGCCGCAAACGAATAGGCCACGCCAAAGATGACTGCGAGGCTGAAGAAGGCGGCCCAGACGACGACCCAGGCGTGGCGTGGCTCATTCATGTGCCCGGCAGTCTAGCAGGGAGCCGGGACGCCTGGCTGCGATAGGGGCAGGGCGCGAGCGCGCGCAGCGTCTTGATCGGTCTGTCTGGCTGCGACGCGCTGCGCCGCCGCATCAATGCGCTTCAGTCCTGCGCCAGCACCGCAAGCATCGCCTGGACATCGACGATCTTGTCGCGCGGCGCGCCGCGCCTGGCCCCGCGCGCGACCTCGACGTCATCGAGCTGTTTCCAGTCGTTGAACGAGACCAGCTGCACGCCGCGCGCACGCAGCAAAGCGCCGATCGCATCGCGTTCGGGCAGCGCGCGCGCCGCAACCCCGGCGCCGTCCGCGATCATGTGGCCGACCACGTGGGCCGAGGCGCGCTTGTGCTCGCCTATCAGTCCCTGCGGTCCGCTGCGCGCCCAGCCGACGACGTATTCGTTCGCAATCACGGCGCGGGTCGCGGGGTCGACGACGCGCCCGTCTTCGTTGGCGATGATGCGCGCCTTCTCGTCGTAGGGGACGCCGGCGATGCGCTCGGCGGCATAGCCTATCGCGGGCAGCACCATGCCGGCCTCGAGCACTTCGGTCTCGCCGGTGGCGTGCGCAGCCAAGCCGCCGTCGGGTCGCGCTTCGAGGCGGTTTTTCGCCAGCCGCAGGCTGGCGACCCGGCCGGCAGCGTCGGCGATGATTTCCGTCGGCGATACCAGAAAGCGCAGATGCAGCTTCTTCGCATCCGGGCGCGGCTGCCGCGCGGCGAAGGCGCGGAGTAGCTTCAGGTTCCGGTCGGTGTCCGCATTGCCCGAGGATGCCGCCTCAGCGCACGCTGCAAGCTCGCCTGGCGCGACGACCGGGTCCGCCGCCTGCATCGTGCCCAGTTCCTTGAGTTCTGCGGAGGAGAACGCGGCTTGCTCCGGCCCGCGCCGCCCGAGCAGGAACACCTCGCGCACCCGGCTGTTGCACAGCGCGTCGAGCGCGTGTGCGGCAATGTCGGTCTGCTCGAGTTCGGCGCGTGTGCGCAGCAGAATCCGGGCGACGTCTACGGCGACGTTGCCGTTGCCCACCACCGCGACGCGCTCCACCGACAAATCGATTTTCGCGTTGCGGTAGTCCGGGTGCCCGTTGTACCAGCCGACGAAGACCGTGGCCGGCGTGCAGCCTGCGATGCCTTCGCCCGGGATGCCGAGCCGGCGGTCGGCCTCGTTGCCGGTGGCGTAGATGATCTGGTGATAATGGCGCCGCAACTCCTCCACCGTCACGTCGCGGCCGAGCTGCACGTTTCCGATGAAGCGGAATGTGGGCCGCGCCGCGGTGCTCGCGAAAACGCGGATCACTGTCTTGATTTTCTGGTGGTCGGGCGCGACGCCGCCGCGCACCAGCCCGTAAGGGGTGGGAAGCCGGTCGAACATGTCGACATCGACTGCTGCGTCGGTGCGCTTGAGCAGGGCTTCCGCAGCGTAGAAACCGGCAGGGCCGGAACCGATGATTGCGACACGCATGAATGACCGCCACGGCGAACAGATGAATCGATCGCGTATTTTACTCTTTCAAGCGTGCTTATTGAATGCTGTGAGCGAGCCGGTTGCGCTCCGGGGCCGAATCGTTGCTGGTGACCAGCACGTCGAGCTTGCCGAAATCTGATTGTCCCGGAAGCGGCAGTTTCTGCTATACGTATAATGCTACAAGAAGCGAATTGCGATCCCCTGCAAGGAGTGCTTACATGTCCTGCTGCCACAATTACTTTATCGCGACCGAAGGCGGCGAAAGCGCTTTTGCGGTCGACATCTCCAGTATCACCTTCGGTCACGGCGTGCTCAAGGAAGCCGGCGAGCACGCGAAAGCCCTAGGCATGAGCCGCGTCGCGCTGTTTACCGACAAGCGGCTTGCCAGCCTGCCCTACGTGGCCCAGGTGCGCGACGCGCTCAGGGAGGCGGGCATGGACGTGGTGATCTACGACGCAGTCAAGGTCGAGCCGACCGACCAATCGTTTCTTGCAGCAGCCCGATTCGCCGCCGAGGGCAAGTTCGATGGCTACGTTTCGGTGGGCGGCGGTTCGGTCATCGACACCTGCAAGGCGGCCAATCTCTACGCCACCTGGCCGGCCGATTTCCTCGATTACGTCAACGCGCCCATAGGCGCGGGCAAAGCGGTGCCCGGCGCGCTGAAGCCGCACATCGCCTGCCCGACTACCTGCGGCACCGGTTCGGAATGCACCGGCATCACCATCTTCGACTTGTTGTCGATGCAGGTGAAGACCGGCATCGCATCCAAGCGCCTGAAGCCGTCGCTGGCGCTGATCGATCCGGCTACCACCTACACGCTGCCCAAGAACGTGGTCGCTGCGAGCGGCTTTGACGTGCTGTCGCACGCGCTCGAATCCTATACCGCCAAGCCCTACACGCGCCGCGCCGCGCCGGGGAAACCGTCGCTGCGGCCGATGAGCCAGGGCGCCAATCCCTGGAGCGACGTCGGCTGCGAAGCGGCGCTGAAGCGGCTGGGTCTGTACCTTGAGCGCGCCGTCAACGACGCGAGCGATCATGAAGCGCGCGACGAGATGATGTACGCCGCCACGCTCGCCGGGATTGCGTTCGGCAACTCGGGCGTGCACGTGCCCCACGGCATGGCCTACTCGGTGGCGGGGTTGGTGCGCGACTTCCGGCCCGCGGGCTACCCGCAAGAAGAACCGATGGTGCCGCACGGCATGAGCGTGATCGTCAACGCGCCTTCCGTATTCCGTTTCACCGCGAGCGCCTGTCCCGAGCGCCACCTGCACGGCGCGGCCTGCCTCGGCGCGGCGGTACAGGGCGCGATGGCCGAAGACGCGGCGGAAATCGTCGCCGGACAGTTGATCAAAATGATGAAAGCCACAGGTATCCCGAACGGCGTGGGCGGTGTGGGTTACGGGGAAGCAGACGTCGCCGGCCTGACCAAGGGCGCGTGGGCGCAGCAGCGCCTGCTGACCAACGCGCCGCGCGAGGTCAGCGAAACCGATCTCGCCGGCCTTTACCGCGGCGCGATGCGTTACTGGTAGGTGCTGGAAAGCCGCTGCTGACGGGCGTTTCGAGGCGGTTGCCTCCGGTGCACGTCCGACGCACACCCGGCTGCGCCCGCGCGCTGCGCGTGAGCGCGCAATGCACGGGCGGCAACGTGCTAAAGTGGCCGCTCTGCCACGGCTGCACTGATCGTGACTTTACTTCAGCTTCTCGGTCGCTTGCTGGTACTGCCGGCGTTCGCAATCGTCGGCATCCCGGTACAGGCTGCGCCTGCGCCGGCCTCGATCCGCGTGGTTCTGGACGACAACTACCCCCCGTTTATCTTTCGCGATGCCAGCGGCGAGGTGCAGGGCATCCTGAAAGATCTGTGGCAATTGTGGCAGCAGCGCACGGGAGTCGCCGTCGACTTTCAGCCCATGGACTGGGGCAGGGCGCGCGCGGTCATGGAAAGCGGTCACGCGGACGTCATCGACACGATTTTCATAACCGAGGAAAGGCGCAAGATCTACGACTTCTCGCGGCCTTACGCCACCATCGAGGTGCCGATTTTTTTCGATCAGAGCCTAGGCGGCATTACCGACGCGGCCTCGCTCAAAGGATTCACCGTCGGCGTCAAGGATGGCGATGCCTGCGTGGATTACCTGAAGGCGCATCAAATCACCGAGCTAAGGCGCTACGCGAGTTACGAAGCCGAGGTCAAGGCGGCGATCCGGCGCGAAATCCGCGTGCTCTGCATCGACAAGCCGCCCGCCTTCTACTTCTTCAACCGCGAAGGCGCGGCCGACGAGTTCCGCTATTCGGCGCCGCTCTACGTGGGCCAATTCCACTGGGCGGTGGCCAAAGGCCGGACGGATCTGAAGCGCCTGGTCGAAGATGGATTTTCGCGTATCACGGCCGAGGAGCGCGCGGCGATCGAGACCCGCTGGCTAGGCGAAAAGCTGGCCAGCGGGCTCTGGCCGGGTATCGCCCGCTATGGCGGCTACGCGCTGCTCGCGGTGGCGCTGCTGATGGTCACCTTGTTCGCCTGGAACTGGGCCCTAAGGCGCCGCGTGGGGTTGCGTACGCGCGAACTGTCGGAAACTGTGGGTTCGCTGCGCGAAAGCGAGGCGCGCTTCCGCACCCTGTTCGAGCAGGCCAACGATGCCATTTTCATTATGCGCGGACCCAAGGTTCTCGACTGCAACCACCGCGCCGAACTCTTGCGCGGCATGTCCCGCGGCGAGATCATCGGCACCACGCCGATGTCCCCTGCGCCGCCGGATCAGCCCGACGGCCGCAATTCGGAAGAAGTCCTGCGCGAAATGCTGGCCAAGGCCGCCGCCGGGCAGGCGGTCGTGTTCGAGTGGCGCAATCTGCGCCCGGACGGATCGCCGCTCGATATCGAAGTCAGCCTCAGCCGCGTCGATTTTGGCGGCGAGACCTGTCTGCAGGCCATCGTACGCGACATCACGGCGCGCAAGCAGGCGCAGGAAGAGATTCAGCAACTCGCCTATTTCGACTCGCTGACCAACCTGCCCAACCGCCGCCAGCTCAGGGATCGGCTGCGCCAGTCGCTTTCCGTCTGCAGCCGCCGCCAAAGCCGCGGTGCGGTTCTGTTCATCGACCTGGATCATTTCAAGGCGCTCAACGATACGCGCGGGCACGAGATCGGCGACCGGCTGCTGCTGGAGGTCAGCCGCCGCCTGCGCAACGACGTGCGTGCCGAGGACCTGATCGCAAGGTTGGGCGGCGACGAATTCGTCGTCATCCTCGAGGACCTTCAGGCCAGCCCGCGGGAAGCGGCCGGCCAGGCAGAAGCCGTCGCGAACAAGATCCTGGAAGCGCTGGCCCAGCCGTTTCTGCTCGGCACGCTGGAACACCACACCAGCGCCAGCATCGGCCTGTGCCTGATCTCGGGTACGCCCGATGAAACGGTGGATGAAGTTCTAAAGCGCGCCGACGCCGCCATGTACCGCGCCAAGACCGCGGGCCGCAACACGCTGCGCTTTTTCGACCCGGCGATGCAGGCCAGCCTCGAGTTGCGCGCGGTTATGGAAGGTGAGCTGCGCCGCGCCTTGCCGCAGCAGCAGTTCCAGCTGCTGTTCCAGCCGCAGGTGGACCGGGGCAACTGGGTGGTCGGCGCCGAGTCGCTGCTGCGTTGGCAACATCCGGCGCACGGCGTGATTCTGCCCGGGCAGTTCATTGCGCTGGCGGAAGATACCGGGCTGATCGTGCCCATCAGCCAGTGGGTCCTGGAAACCGCCTGCGTTCAGCTGCGCGCCTGGAATGCGATTCCCGGCCGGGAAGATCTGCGCGTCTCGGTGAACGTGAGCGACCGCCAATTTCGCCAGCCCGGTTTCGCCGCCAGCGTGAGTGAAATCATTCGCGATACCGGGATCTCGCCGGGAAACCTGACGCTGGAACTGACCGAGAGCCTGCTGCTCGAGAACGCGATCGATTCCATCGAAAAAATGCGGACCCTGAAGGCGCTGGGTATCCGATTCTCGATGGACGACTTCGGCACCGGCTACGCGTCGCTTTCCTACCTCAAGCGCCTGCCACTGGATGAATTGAAGATAGACCGGTCCTTCATTCGCGATCTGGCCGCGGACGACGGCGGCGAGGTGATCGTGCGCACCATCATCCTCGTGGCCCAAAGCCTGGGCCTGAGCGTGGTTGCGGAAGGCGTGGAATCCAAGCGTCAGCACGATCTTCTGCTCAAGCACGGCTGCAATGCGTTTCAGGGCTACCTGTTCGGCGACCCCCAGCCCGCGGCGCAGTTCGAGCAGTTGTTCGGCGACGTCGCGCCGTTGCCGCCGGGTTCCGCGCCAACTTAGAATCTCTTTTCGCCGCGTTGCAGCTAGACCAATCCGGCATGGACCGCGATGCGCCACAAGCCCTGCGCAGCGGCATCTGCAATCACCGCGTGCACGCGCACGCCGGCGATTTCCAGCGCCCTCTGGTAGCGCGCGCAGAGCGCGGGTTCGCCGATCAGGCCCAAGGCTGCGCGCCCAGGCCACAGCGCCAGCGCGTCGCGGATCTCCGCGCCCAGCAGCAGCCCCGAGAGGTAATCCGCCAATCCCTCGGCCGGGACCGCACCGAACAAACCGAGGGTGCGCGCGCTGAACAGTTTGCGCGCGAGCTCCGCGTCGGCGCTCAAACCGTAGGCTACGCCACGTGCGAAAGCCTTGGGGTCGGCCTGCGGCACTGCAGACATCAGCCGGCCGAGGATGCTGTGATTGCAAAGCAGCGCATAGAGCTCGCCCGTCATATAGGTGGCGAAGGCGTCTATCCGGCCTGCCGCGCTGCGCGCCCATTTGCTGTGGGTGCCGGGCAGCACCCAGAGCGCATCGCCGCCGGTCTCGATCGCGCCCAGCAATTGCGTTTCCTCGCCGCGCAGGACATCGGGCATGCCTTGCGCGTTGTTGCAGCTGAGGCCGGGGACGAGATGAATGCGCGCGCCGTCGCTCGCCTGCAGGCTCACCAGGCCCGCAGCGATCTGTCCAGGTGTGGCCGGGCAGGGCAGGTAGGGCGCCTCCAGCCAGCCCTGGCGGCTGCCTATCATGCCGCTCGCCAGCACCGGCAGCGGCCCGTGCTTGCGCTGCCAGCCCGCGCAGAGCTGCAGATAGACCGCGTCGAATGCGCCGCCGGCAACATTGAGCACACCGAATGCGCCGCCCGCCTGGGCCAGGCAGCGGCCGCTTTCCCCGAGCAGGTAGGCGCGCAGCGAACTGGTGCCCCAATCAAGGGCGATCAACCGCGGATGTTCGGACAAACTGTTCGGCATAGACTCGAGCGTGTGGTGGCGCGTTGCGTTGTGGGTGTAGACGAGTATATTTGACTGCGCCCGGATTCCACAACGGCGCAATTGCGGCACCAGACCAAAGAGACCAACAACACGGACAAGGACGAATCATGAGCCAGCCTTTGCTTTTCACGCCGCTGCGCCTGCGCGAACTCACGCTGAAGAACCGCGTGGTGGTCGCACCCATGCACCAGTATTCCGCGGCGAAGGGCGCGCCCACCGACTGGCATCTGATGAACGCCGGACGCTACGCGGCGGGCGGCGCGGGGCTGGTGATACTGGAGTCGACCAAGGTCGAGCGCCGCGGCTGCGGCACGGTGGGCGACCTCGGCCTCTGGGACGATGCGTTTGTGCCGCAGCTCGCGCGCATCGTCGACTTGGTGCATCAGTGCGGGGCGGCGGCGGGCATACAGCTCGGCCATTCCGGGCGCAAGGCACGCATCCAGCGCCCCTGGGAAGGCGGCCGGCCGCTCGCGCGCGCCGACGCGGAAAAAGAGGGGGTGGACGACTGGGGCGCGTGGGAGCTGGTCGCGCCCAGCGCGCTTGCTGCGGACGAAGCTTCGCCCGTGCCGCGCGAACTTACGCGCGAAGAGGTCCGTGGCGCGGCCGAAGCCTGGGGCAAAGCGGCGGCGCGCGCGCACGCCGCCGGGTTCGACGTAGTGGAGATCCACGGCGCGCATGGTTTCCTGATCCACGAGTTTCTCTCGCCGCTGGCGAACCAGCGCAGCGACGAATACGGCGGCTCGGAGGCGAAGCGCATGCGCTTTGCGCTGGAAGTATGCGAGCGCGTGCGCGCGAACTGGCCGCCGGGCAAGCCGCTGTTCCTGCGTCTGTCGGCCGAGGACGATGCCGGCTGGGGGGTGGAGCAGAGCGTCGCGCTGGCGAAACTGGTGAAGCCCATGGGCGTGGACGTGATCGACTGCAGTTCGGGCGGCATCCTCGGCAAGCCGCCCGCCGGCGCCGCCAAGCCTGCTTACAGCTATCAAGTTCCGTATGCGGAGAAAATCCGCAAAGAGGGCAAAATCATGACCATGGCCGTCGGTCTGATCGTGCACGCCGAGCAAGCCGAGGGCATCCTGCAGGAGGGCCGTGCCGATCTGATCGCGCTGGCGCGCGAAATGCTCTACAACCCCAACTGGACCCTAGATGCGGCGCAAAAGCTGGGCTGCGATCCGGGCTTCCTGCTGGCGCCGCCGCCCTATCGTTACTGGCTCGCGCGGCGCGCGGCCACGGTGCCGGAGGTGCAGCCCTCGACTTACGGTGCGCGCTGACGCGGCTATCGGGTGCGCGGCTTAGTCGGATCAGATGATGCCGCTCATCCCGGCAATCGCGCCCGTCAGGATCAGCCACACCGGATTCAATCGGGTACGCAACATCAAGGCGACGGTCGCGAGCGTCAGCAGGGCGCCGCGCCAGTCGTTGTCGGCCGACTGCGCGAGGATCCAGCCGCTCGCGAGCGTAAGCCCGATGGCGATCGGACCCAGTCCGCCGCGTATCGCCCGGCCCGCAGGCGCATCGGGGTTGTTCGCGCTCAGGCGCGTGACCGCCAGGGTCAGGAAGATGGGCGGAACGATCATCGCCAATGTGGACACGACCGCGCCGGCCCAGCCGGCCAGCTGCCAGCCCAGCAGCGTCACGAACATCATATTGGGTCCAGGCGCGGCTTGGCCGAGCGCGTAGGCGTCGGCGAACTGCGAGGCGCTCAACCAATGGTTGGCCTCCACCACGTAGCGCTGCATATCCGGCAGGATGGACCCGACGCCGCCGATCGCCATCAGCGAGAGCATCGCGAAATGCATGCCGAGGGCGGGTAGATCGACTTCTTGCATCAGCTGTCCCGGCGCCAGGCGGCGATGATCGCAAACGGCGCCAGCGTGCCGACGACGAGGAGCAAGGGCCAGCGCAATGCGCCCACGCCGGCAAGCGCCAGCAGCGCAAACAGCCAGGGGCGGCGGCGCCGTTTCATACTGGCGCTCATTTTCAGTCCGGTGGCGAGCACCAGGCCCGCAGCCACAGCCGACATGCCCGAGAGCGCTTGCTGCACCAGAGGCAGGGTGCCGTAGCGGTTATAGAGCAGGCCGAGCGTGATCATCAGCAGGAAAGGGCCGGTCACCAGACCGGCAAAGGCCGCCGCCGCCCCGGCGTAGCCAGCGAAGCGGTAGCCTATCATCACCGCCATATTGCCGATATTCGGACCCGGCAGCAGTTGTCCCAGCGCCAGGGTATCGACGAATTCGCGCTGCGTGAGCCAGCCCTTGCGCTCGACCAGGGTGCGGTGCGCCCAGGGCAGCACGCCGCCAAAACCGGACATCGCCAACTGCGAGAAGGCTAGAAACAGTTCCAGCGGGCTGATCTTGGGGCGGTCCGCGACCGGAGCGCTTTGGACTGGGGGCATGTGTGATCCGTGATGAATGCAACGCGCCGGCATTATGGCAGTCTGCGGGCCCGGCGCCAAACTGCGATGCGAGGCCAGGGCCGCGTGAGAACTGGGCGGATCGCACAGCGACTAGGGTATGTACCTATATCGATGCCCTGGTGCGCGGCTTACACTACGCGCCATCGCAGGACTTTACATTTACGAGGGGACGCCGTGCTCAATTGGATCAAGAAATTCATCATGCATCACCTGCTTTACAGCGTCCTGCTGCTGGTTCTTTGCCTGGGCATCTTCCCTTTCATCATTCTTTACGCCAGTTCCATGTTCGTCGCCCAGTCATTGGACCAGATTTCAAAGGGCAAAAAGCTGGCCGCTGCGGTCGATCGTGTGTGGACCAAGATAGGCGTTCCCTACGACTATCTGGTGCAGGCAGTAGGCTAGCGCGCTGGCAAGAACGCCCGACGCACAGCGTGCGTCCCTGAACTGACGGCCTCCGTCCGCGGCCGCGGTCCCCTTTCCCCGCCCTGTGGTCCCAGGGCCGCGGTACCTGCCTGTGCATTGATTCGACAGCAGATTTCGTGCCGTGACCGGAATGAGCTTGTTTCGCCTGTCCGTTCCCGGGCAGGCGGCGGGCGATCGCCGGCGCAGACCCCAGGTGCAAGCGCGGCCCGACCGCGGTATCATTGCCAGCTAACAACGACACCCATAGGTAGTATCCGGACGCTTTATGGTAACCAAATCTAGGGCTTACAACGCCGAAGACATCGAGATCCTGGAGGATCTGTCGCCCATCCTGCACCGGCCGGGGATGTATACCGACCCGTCCAACCCCAACCACGCGCTGGTCGAGGTGATCGACAATTCCTCGGACGAAGGGCTCGCCGGCTTCGCGAAGAACATTGCGGTCGTGCTGTACGAGGACGGCTCGGCCGAGGTTGCCGACGACGGCCGCGGCATCCCGGTCGACATCCATCCGAAGAAGAACGTCCCCGCGGTGCAGGTGATATTCACCACGCTGCATTCGGGCGGGAAATTCAGGAAGACCGATGCGGACGCCGCCTACCGCATCGCCGGCGGACTGCACGGCGTGGGCATCTGCGTCACCAACGCGCTCGCAACGCGCCTCGAGGTCGAGGTCAGGCGCGACGGCGCCAGCCACCGGCTGGTGTTCGCCGACAACGGCAAGGTGAAGGAGCCGCTGAAAAAAACCGGCACGATACCGGCGCGCGAGTCCGGCACCCGCATCCGCTTCTGGCCCGACCCGAAGTATTTCGATACGCCGAGGATCATCACCGCCGACATCGCCGCGCTGCTGCGCGCGAAGGCGATGCTGCTCCCGGGCGTGCGCTTCACGCTGGGCGTGGAGAAGAACGGCAAGATCGAGCAGACCGAATGGCATTTCCCCGAAGGCATCAGGGGCTATTTCGCGAGCGCGGTGGCGGGTCTGGAGCCGGTGGCGGAGACGTTTTTCGGCGAGCGTTATATCGCCGCCCAGTCGGAGTCGGACAGCTTCGCCGAAGGCGAGGGCGCCCTGTGGGCGATCGCCTGGACCCCGGAAGGGGAGGTGGTGGCCGAGTCCTATGTGAACATGATCCCGACGCGCCACGGCGGCACCCACGTCTCCGGCTTGCGCGAGGGCGTGTACAACGCGATCCGCAATTTCATCGATCTGCACGCGATGGGCCAGCGCGGCATCAAGATCGTGCCCGAAGACGTGTGGTCGCGCGCTTCCTATGTGCTGTCGGTGAAAATGCTCGACCCCCAGTTCAAGGGCCAGGTGAAGAACGAGCTGATTTCGCGCGACGGCGTCAAGCTCACGGCGCAAATGGTGCGCGATCCGTTCGAGCTCTGGCTCAACCGGCACGTCGATGAAGCCAAGCGCATCGCCGAACTGGTGATGCGCCAGGCGATGACGCGCACGCGTGCGGCGCAGAAGGTCGAGCGGCGCAAGAGTTCGGGCGTGGCGGTGCTCCCCGGGAAGCTCACCGATTGTGCGTCGGATGACCCGGAGCGCAACGAGCTCTTCATCGTCGAGGGCGATTCGGCCGGCGGGTCGGCCAAGCAGGCGCGCGACAAGGAGTTCCAGGCGGTGTTGCCCCTGAAAGGCAAGCCCAAGAACACCTGGCAGGACTCGCCCGACACGCTGTACTCGAACAAGGAAATCGAGGCGATTGCCCTGGCGATCGGCATCGATCATCACGCGCGCGGCGACGCGGTCGACATGACGCGGCTGCGCTATCGCAAAATCATCATCCTCGCCGACGCCGACGTCGACGGCTCGCACATCCAGGTGCTGCTGCTGACGCTGTTCTTCCGCCATTTTCCGCGGCTGATCGAAACCGGCAGCGTCTACGTCGCGCAGCCGCCGCTGTTTCGCGTCGACGTGCCCTCGATGGGCAAAGGCAAGCCGGCACGCAAGCTCTATGCGCTCGATAAGCAGGAACTCGCCGGCATCGAAGAGAAGCTGCTCGACGAAGGCATGGACGAAGGCAAGTGGGCGGTGAGCCGCTTCAAGGGCTTGGGAGAGATGAGCCCGGAGCAGTTGTGGGAGACCACGCTCAATCCCGACACGCGGCGCATGCTGCCGGTGAAAGTCGAAGACGTGGCGCTCGAGGCCGATCGATCCGTGTTCAACATGATGATGGGCAAGGAGAACGCGGCGCAGCGGCGAGAGTGGATGGAGACGTACGGCAACCTCGTCGATGCGGATATAAGCTAGGAATGAAGGGCATGGGAAATCAGAACGATTTATTTGAAGGCTTGGCCATGACCGCGGCGGAAAACGCGTTGCAGCCGGCGGCCGCGGTGGAGGGCGGCGCGGCGGCAACGAGCGGAACCGAAGGCAATGACGGCGCCGGCGCGGCCACGCCGCCGGCGGCGAAGAGCGGTGGCGGCGGTGGCGGCGAACCGCCTGACTTCGCGCCGCTCTCGGGCGAGTTCGGCGACACGCTGCCGCTAGCGAAATACGCGGCGCTGCAGTATCTGCAATACGCGGTGAGCACGGTCAAGGACCGCGCGCTGCCGCGCGTGGCCGACGGCCAGAAGCCGGTGCAGGCGCGCATCCTCTACGCCATGTGGGAAATGAACGGCCGCGCCGGCACGCCGCGCAAGAAGTCCGCGCGCGTGGTCGGCGACGTGCTGGGCAAATTCCATCCGCACGGCGACGCGTCCGTGTACGACGCGATGGTGCGCATCGCGCAGGATTTCAGCCTGCGCTATCCGCTGGTGGACGGCGAGGGGAACTTCGGCTCGCGCGACGGCGACGAACCGGCGGCGATGCGCTACACCGAAGCGCGCTTGACCAAATTTGCCGAGGTGCTGTTAGCGGAACTGGACAGCGGTACCGTGGATTTTGCGCCCAACTACGACGGCAGCATGGTCGAGCCGCAGGTGCTGCCGGCGCGCCTGCCGGTGGTGCTTCTCAACGGCGCATCGGGCATAGCCGTGGGCATGGCGACGGAAATTCCGAGCCACAATCTGACCGAAGTGGCGAACGCCGCGATCGCGCTGATCCGCGATCCGGAGTTGACGCTCGCCGGCGTGATGAAATACATCAAAGGCCCGGACTTCCCGGGCGGCGGACAGATCATCACGCCGCGCGCCGAGATGCGCGAAGCCTATGCCAACGGCCGCGGCGCGGTGCGCGTGCGCGCGCGCTGGAGCATAGAGCGCCTCGCGCGCGGGCAATGGCAGGTGGTGGTGCACGAACTGCCGCCGGGCGCCTCGTCGCGCAAAGTCCTGGAGGAAATCGAGTCCATCACCAATCCGCAACCAAGGTCGGGCAAGAAATCGCTCACGCCCGAGCAGCAGCGCGAAAAGCAGCTGATGCTGTCCATGCTCGATCGCGCGCGCGACGAGTCCGACCGCACCCACCCGGTGCGCCTGGTGTTCGAGCCCAAGTCCTCGCGCATGGACGAGAACGAGTTCATCAATCTCATGCTGGCGAAAACCAGCCTGGAGACCAACGCCTCGATCAATCTGGTGATGGTCGGCCTGGACGGGCGGCCCACCGGCAAGAACCTGAAGGGGATACTCGCCGAGTGGCTGGAGTTCCGCTACACCACGGTGACGCGGCGCTCGCGGTTCCGCCTGGACAAGGTGCTCGACCGCATCCATGTGCTCGAAGGGCGGCTGCTGGTGCTGCTCAATGTGGACAAGGTGATCAAGCTGATCCGCAATTCGGACGACCCCAAGCCCGATCTGATGCGTGCGTTCAAACTCACCGAGCGCCAGGCCGAGGACATCCTCGAAATGCGCCTGCGCCAGTTGGCCAAGCTCGAGCACATCCGGCTGGAGAAGGAGCTCGAGGGCCTGGCGAAAGAGCAGAAAGGACTGGAGAAAGTGCTGGCCAGCCGCAAGACGCTGGAAGCGCTGGTGATCGAGGAAATCGAAGCCGACATCAAGGCCTTCGGCGACAAGCGCCGCACGGTGATCGAAGAATCGGAAAAAGCGGTGCTCGAGACGCCGGTGCTGGACGAGCCGGTGACCGTGATCTTCTCGAAGAACGGCTGGGTGAGGGCGCGCCAGGGCCACGGCGTCGATCCGGCCACGCTCTCGTTCAAGGAGGGCGACAGCCTTGCCGTGCTGCTTCCCTGCCGTACCGTCGACCCGGTGATTTTCATGGACTCGGGCGGCCGTGCCTATAGCGTGGAAGCCGGCGGCTTGCCGAGCGCGCGCGGCGACGGCGCACCGGCGTCATCGCTGGTGGACGTGCAAAGCGGTGCGAAGATCGTGCATTGCATCGCCGGCAAGGCCGACACCAAAGTGCTGGTCGCCTCGAGCGGCGGTTACGGTTTTCTGTGCAGCATAGCCGACATGGTCTCGAACCGCCGCGCCGGGCGCGAATTCATGAGCGTGGAGGCGGGCGAAACGCCGCTGGTGCCTTACGCCTACGACGACATGCCGGGCAACCACGTCGTCGCGCTATCGGGCGAAGGACGCCTGCTCGCCTTCGACATTGCCGAAATGAAAGCCATGTCCAGGGGGCGCGGGGTGATCGTCATGGGCCTGGACCAGGGCGAGAAACTGCTCGCAGCCGCCGTGACGCGGCTCACTTCGGTCACGGTCAGCGGCATCGGCCGCGGCGGCAAGGAAAAGCTGCTCGAGATCAAGGGCGAAAAGTTGCGCCATCATGTCGGCCACCGTGCGCGCATGGGCCGGGTGCTGCCGGAAAAACTCAAAGCCCCCTTGGGTCTTGCTGTCCCGCCCAAGCTGCAACTGGAAGCCAAATAGGCCGGATTCCAGGCGGGCGCATCGTGCATCTCAGGCCGGCCCCGGTTTCGGGGCCTTGTTGCGCAAATTTGCATTCAGGGCTCGAAACGGCTGCTGCAATGCGGTAAAATCACTGCTTTTCCGGCCAACCGGCTTCGTCGCACCATGTCACTCATCGTCCAGAAATTCGGCGGCACCTCCGTGGGTTCGACCGATCGCATCAAAAACGTGGCCAAGCGTGTCGCGCGCTGGAAAGCGCAAGGGCACCAGGTGGTGGTGGTCCCCTCGGCCATGTCGGGGGAAACCAACCGGCTGATCGCGCTGGCCAAGGAAATCTCCCCCATGCCCGATCCGCGCGAACTCGACGTGATCGCCTCCACCGGCGAGCAGGTCACCATCGGCCTGTTGTCGATGGCGCTGATGGAGCAGGGCGTGAAGGCCAAGAGCTACACCGGCGCCCAGGTCAAGGTGCTCACCGACAGCGCGTTCACCAAGGCGCGCATCGAGAGCATAGACGAGAAGCATATGCGCGCCGATCTGGAAGCGGGCTTCGTCGTGGTGGTCGCCGGGTTTCAGGGTGTGGACGCCGCGGGCAACATCACCACGCTGGGGCGCGGCGGTTCGGACACGTCGGCCGTGGCGCTGGCGGCCGCGTTGAAGGCCGACGAGTGCCAGATCTACACCGACGTCGACGGCGTCTACACCACCGACCCGCGCATCGTGCCCGAGGCGCGGCGCCTCGCGACCATCACCTTCGAGGAAATGCTCGAGATGGCGAGCCTCGGCTCCAAGGTGCTGCAGATCCGCTCGGTGGAGTTCGCCGGCAAGTACAAAGTGAAACTGCGCGTGCTGTCCTCGTTCGAAGAGAAGGAAGGCCCCGGCACGCTGATTACGTATGAGGATGATCCAAAAATGGAAAAAGAGATAATTTCGGGTATCGCTTTCAGCCGCGACGAAGCCAAGATCACCGTCATGGGCGTGCCGGACCGCCCGGGCATCGCCTACCAGATACTCGGCCCGATAGGCGAAGCCAACATCGACGTCGACATGATCATCCAGAACGCCAGCGTGGACAACATGACCGATTTCTCCTTTACGGTGAATCGCAGCGAGTACGCCAAGGCGATGGACGTGCTGAACAAGCAGGTGAAGAGCCACATCAAGGCGACCGACATCCGCGGCGATGCCAAGGTGTGCAAGGTGTCGCTGGTGGGTGTGGGTATGCGCACCCACGCCGGCGTCGCGGGCAAGATGTTCCGCACCCTGGCCGAAGAAGGCATCAATATCCAGATGATCTCCACTTCGGAAATCAAGATCGCGGTGGTGATCGACGAGAAATACATGGAACTTGCGGTGCGGGCGCTGCACAAGGCGTTCGATCTGGACCAGCCGCAGTGATCGCGCGGGTTTTCAGTCTGGGCCAGCGCCCATGATATAGTTTCAACCGGATCCGGAGAGGTGGCCGAGTGGTCGAAGGCGCGCCCCTGCTAAGGGCGTATATGGCTTAACACCGTATCGAGGGTTCGAATCCCTCCCTCTCCGCCAGAATGCTTTTGTTTTAGCGTAATCAGTAGTTTAAGTAAGTTCCGTAACCCCGCAGGTGCTCCATCCAGGTGGTCCAAAAGGACCATCCGATGCGATTTCCCGCGCGCTTGAAGCGTTCCCGGCACGGTATCTATTACTTTCGCCTGGTGATCCCCAAGACAATGCGATCTGCCCTGGGTGGTCGCACTGAAATGCAGCACTCGCTGCACACCCGCGACCCCCAGGTGGCAAGACGCTTTGCCCTGGCGCTCAGCGCGCGCCTGGACGAAGCCTTCTTTGGGAGGCTGCAGGTGGCTGGCGACGACGAGTTCGTACTCCCCCCGAATCTTTTGATTTCGACATTCAATATCAACGTCAAAACCGGCGAAGCGAGCGCCGATCCGCGTATTCCCGGCGACAGCGAGGCGCTGCTCAAGGCCATGCACGACCTCAACATGACCCCGGCGACATAAGCTCGCACGTAACCAAGAGCCGGATGAGGTGATACATATAGTGGAGCGATACGGACATTCGACGCTCAAGCGGCTACTGGTTGCCTCGGAACTCTTCGATGTGCTGGATGAGACCTTATCGAATGGACATTTCCGCACACTCTACCGAGTGAAGAACGCCCCAATGCACTAAACCGAGCAAGCATGCGGTACGCGCGTCGCCATCGCATGGTGGTCATCGTCGTTGACGGTCATACCGTGCAGCAGGGCAGCTTCAACTACACCAAGGCGGCCGAGGAAAAGAATGCGGAGAACGTCCTAGTGAGCTGGAACAACCCCAAATTGGCCGAGGTGTATCTGAAGGACTGGGGGCGCCACTGGGAGCACAGTGAGCCGGTTGCGGCACGCTATTGACCAGTGGGAGCAATGAGTTTTCGCAAGACTGAAGCCATTTGCGACATCGGCGAGCCGGCAATACCGACTCCTTGCTCCCGATAGAAAACGACACCCCGGTCCCGGCATCGCAATCTCCCGACAACGAGACTTCAGCCGCCGCGAGTAAGCGGTGCGCCGTAAGGGTTCGCGATGCCGCGAAGTCGTCTTCCGACAGCGAGCATCTCGCCGTCGAGCCCCTTCCACTTTCGAGACCGTGAATATCGCGCGCCCGGGATGTTTCTTTTTCACTACCTCGAATCTGGCCGCCGATGCGCAGACATCGAAGACTTAAAGTTCGCTTGCGGACGGGGTATTTCCCAGTCGAGATAAGAGTTGGCATGGGCGTCTCCCTAATCATCCCCAATCACCCCAAGCGCGCAGACTGGTCAATTTGCTCCCTCGTAGTCAACAAGCGGGCGCGAGAAGACTTGGTTAAGGGAGTTTGAATAGTAGAATACTAAACACAGCCTGTTGGCGACGTTTTCGCCAAGGCATTTAAGGAAGAATGATGAAGCAAGCCGCCGTTCGCGATGCAGTGTTGGCCTGGTTGAGTGCCCACGAAAAGGACATGCTTCGCCTGCTCGAACAGGTGGTGAATATCGACAGCCAAAGCAGCGACAAGGAAGGTGTAGACAAAGTGGGTGCGGTGTTTCGCGCATATTTGGAGCGAGCCGGTATTGCGACCGAACTGTTTCCCCTCAAAAACAATGGGGATTGCCTGCTGGCCAAGGTTCCCGGCAGCGCAGGTCCCGATTGCCCTCAAGTTCTGCTGCTGGGGCACATGGATACCGTATTTCCGAGCGGGACTGCCGCACAACGGCCATACAGGGCTGAGGGCGGTATCGCCTACGGCCCCGGCGTCGCGGATATGAAAGCTGGGTTGGTCATGAATACCTTCGTGGCGCAGGCTTTTAAGGAGATTGGCGGGAATAAGGCACCTATTCACGTCTTCTACACTGGTGACGAAGAGATTGCGTCACCTTCTTCACAGGAATTGACGCTGAAAATGGCCGAAGGTGCCGCAACTGTCCTGAATGCTGAGCCTGGACGACCTTCGGGCAATGTAGTGGTGGCGCGCAAAGGCGGCATCTTTATTGACTTCGAAGTCGAGGGAGTCGCGGCGCATGCAGGGGCGAATCACGACAAGGGGGCGAGTGCGATCGAAGCCTTGGCGAGAAAGATCATTGAACTGCATGCACTGACAGACAGGGCCTCTGGGGTAACCACAAATGTGGGCACCATTCGCGGTGGCGTAACAGTGAATATGGTGGCGCCCCATGCGATGGCGCAACTGGATGTGCGCTTTCCCATCGAAGTGGATCAGGATCAGCTTTATCGCCGGATTCGGAACATTATTGAAGAACAAGTTCCGGCTCTTACTTGCGGGCGGATCATCAAGGAAGGCCGCTTCCTGCCGTTATTCGAAACAGATGCCAGCCGAAAACTGTTGGCTGATTACACGCAAGCGGCAAAGGAGGTTGGTTTTTCCGTAACGGGCGAATTCACGGGCGGCTGCGCGGACAGCGGTTTTACAGCCTCAGTTGGGGCGCCGACGCTGTGTGCGACCGGTCCGGTGGGCGGGGATGTACATACTCCAAAAGAGTACTGTCGCATCGATACGCTCGTGCCGAGAGCGCAGGCTGCGGCGCTTACCATCTTGACTCGGGACAAGCGTTGATTCGCATAGCCTAAGCTTGCGGCAAGTACGGCGTACTCGCCGCCCTGCCGCAAATCGCCGCCGCTCAGTCCACTTTGATTTTGGCTTCCTTGACAATCTGCGCGTTCTTCGCGATATAGGTATTGATCAGTCCCGTAAACTCGTCCGGCGTCGAGGGACTTGGCTCGAATCCCTGGATCAGCAACCGCTCGCGAAGATCCGGATTGCTGATGATGCGGGTAAGCTCTTTGTTTAGCTTGGCGACGATCGGCTTGGGCGTTCCCGCCGGTGCCACGATTCCATAGAATCCGGAGATTTCGTAACCAGGAAGTCCAGCCTCAGCGATAGTCGGTAAATCAGGAAGGGTCGGCCAGCGCTTGGCGCCCGTGACGGCCAGCGCGCGAAGCGTTCCAGCTTTGATGTGCGGAACGACGGTGAGGATATTCTCGAACATCACCGGAACTTGCCCGCTCAGGAGGTCAACCAAGGCTGGAGCGCTGCCCTTGTAGGGGATATGCACCATGTCCACGCCCGCCATGCTCTTGAACAACTCCGCCGAGAGATGCTGCGAAGTGCCGTTTCCGGAAGTGGCGAAATTCAATTGTCCCGGTTTGGCTTTCGCCAGGGCGATCAGTTCCCTTACGTTCGTAGCCGGGACGGAAGGATGCACGACGAGGACGTTGTAGCCCTTGACCAATACCGCCACCGGGGCGAAATCCTTCACTGGGTTGTAGGAGAGCTTAGGGTACAGGGCGACATTCGTCGCAAGCTGTGTGCTTGTTCCCAGAAGCAGCGTGTAGCCGTCAGGCGCCGCTTCGGCAACGAGTTGAGACGCGATGATGCCGCTCGCGCCCGGTCGGTTGTCCACAATTACCGGTTGACCCCATACCTTGGTGAGCTCCTGTGCGCACAGCCGCGCCAGGTTGTCCGTCGTGCCTCCGGGGGTATAGGGGACGACGATCCTGATGGGCTTTGTCGGGAAATCCTGGGCCGACGCGTTGCCCGCCGCCGCAAGCGTCAGACCGGCAAGCAGGGTCAGGGCAAGAATTTGCTGGACGATTTTCATAAGAAGATCCTTTCAAATTAGATAAGAGAAGTTGCTACCGCATGCTGACGCAATGCAGATCGATGCATTCGTGAAACGCCGGTTCGCGTTTGTAAAGGATTGCAAGGACGGTGACGGCCGTGAGCAAACCGAATGCCGGGCTCCCCCTCAGAATGATCGACCATCGACTTAGTCGACTGGCATGTATTTCTTCTGCAGCTCAGTCATTTCCTGAAACCCGATCAGCTCAGCGAACCGCTCGTGGTTCATTCGCGGCGGAGATTCCAGACCCTGAATAGTTTTGTGGCGAGCGACGTGCTCCGCAACCCCGCGCACCGCCTGGGCTGCGGCGAATAGGGGCGCGAGCGGGTAACTCAACATCTTCGTTCCGATCGACTTCAGTCCGTCCAGTGTCCAATCTTCTTTCAGCCAGCTCGGATAACTCAGGGTTTCGAAGTAGCCAAGCGCAAAAGGGCCGTTCACTTGCCGACTGAAGCTCTTCAAGTCCTTGTAGGTCGGGAACGCCTTCGAAATGAACATGGCGAGACCTGCCCCCGCTTCGAGGTATGCATTGGCCCGGTCCACCGCTTCCTGTCCCAGCGCATCTGTGCGGGCGATGATCAGAAAGTCGGGATCCTTGCGCGCATCGAGCGCGGCCTTGATCTTGCCCACGGCTTCGGCGACCGGGAGCAACGCGACGGTCGGAGCGCAGGCGGGGCAGCGTTTGGGAACCATCTGGTCCTCAAGATGGCCGCCGGCGCATCCTGCCTGTTCGAACTCGCGCACCGTTCGCATCACGTTCAGAGCATTTCCATAACCCGTATCGAGGTCGGCAATTACTGGAACCTTTACCGTCTGAACGATGTTCCGCACCACGGCCAAGTTTTCGGTCATGGTGTACAACTCGACATCCGGCCGCCCAAGATAGCTCGCCGAAATGCCGAATCCTGTGGTGCTTACGACGGGGAATCCGGCCTGTTCGATAATCCTGGCGCTGAGTGCGTCGTATGCTCCGGCGGTAACTAACACCTCGTCCTTTTTCAGGCGGTGTCCCGAACTTAGTTGAAGGTTTGGGGTGGCGGGTGTTCACAGATTAAGCGGCTTTCTTCGGTTGAGCAACACTCGTCTTCGATTCACGACCCAAAGCTTGAGCAAGAATCCACAGATCAC
>Ga0334722_10000664_pt1 | contig 48892 bp, 46 predicted proteins | sample C3_bottom_MG_FD_207210 | JGI IMG/M metagenome (GOLD analysis project Ga0334722, IMG submission 207210) | Sediment microbial communities from Yellowstone Lake, YNP, Wyoming, USA - C3_bottom | ecosystem: Environmental > Aquatic > Freshwater > Lake > Sediment | place: USA: Wyoming | collected...
CGGCAGCCGACGGGCGGGGTCCCCAGCGTGGCAGCCACGCCGGGGGCCCCGGGCGGCGCTCGGCATCGTCAGAGAAGGGGCAGGTTGGACGGGTGAAATCAGTCCTGGACTAGGGCGTAGAAATTCAGCCCGTCCCGGGCGCTGAGGAATTCCCACTTTTTGGAACGGTGTCTGGACCACAGGTGGCTAACGTTTGCCTGCGCTGTTGGCGAAGCGTGTGGGGAATGGTGCGTTCAATGTGTTGCAGCATCGTGGCCTGCGGGCAGGCCTGGAGCGCCCGGTCAATGTCGGCGGGGGCATGCAGGCCACACAGCAGGGGGATGATGTAGCTCAGGCGGTTGAGTTCGGCGAGCGGGTTGCGCTGGATGATCGTTTTGAATTTGCCGAAGAGCGACTCGATGATGTCGCTGCTGACGAGCAGGCGGAGGTCGCCGATGCCCAGGGCGCGATGGAGGTGGATGTGCTTCTCACACCACGCCAACAGACGCGTTTTGACGAGGGACGTGTCGGGCAGTTGTTCGAGGGTCTTGGTGGCGAGGCCATAGGTGGCCTGATTGAGTCCCTGTGTCTTCAGCACGTGTTGCAGTGCTTCGCACAGGGCAGCGACCTGGCAAAACCCCGTCAAGAAGGGACGGAGTGTCGCGAGGCCTGCGAAGGAGGCGCGCGCGAGGTGGCGGTCCGTGCCGGCCTTGGCGCGGCCGGGGCCGCCCAGAAAGTCGAGCAGGTGGTGCGCCCACGCCGCGACCGCGGTGATGCTGTGAAACCGGGCTTTGCTGCGGATTTTCGGGGGCAGCAACCAGGCCAGTCGTGTCTGGCGAATGCGTGACGCGCCGGTGGACACGATCGTGAGGAACCGCACGAAGCGGGCATCCGTGGCAAACGTGGCCTTGAGGGCATTGGCGGTATAGTGGCCGATGTCGTCGATGACGGGGATGGGATGCTCGGGGGTCTGCCCGCGCAATAACTCGATCCCCTTGTTGAGATCCAACCCGCCGTCCTTGATGATCGCGACCGGGTACCCGGCGCGGCCGAAGATGGTGCCCAGGGCCGTCGAGACGAGCAACCCGTTCCAGGTGTGCGACACTTCCACGCCAATGCATTCGCAGTCGTCCAGGCCGACCGCGCCCCCCTTGGTCTGCAGGGCCTCGAGCGGAATGCGTAAGACCACCAACGCCTTTCGGGTGCCCACGTCAATGGAACAGTCGATGATGGCGATCCAGGACCCGCTGGTCAACGCGACCTGCTGGAACAGCGCGACGCCAACGCGCAAGGTCCAGTGGATCACCGAAGTAAAGTGCGGTCGCGCGACCGCGGTGTGCAGCCACGGCGCGAAGACCGCCAACAGCCGCGGCACGGCCCGGAAGGACACAATGCCGTGGATGACCATGGAGACGCACAGCGTCCGCCGAGCCCTCGCGGATCCGGTGGGGGCGAGGGCCGTCGCCCCCGGGTGCCGTTCGGCGCGGAGCCGGGCGATCTCGGCGCGCAGGCGGCACACCTCCTCCCCGGTCACGGCGCCGGGCGCCCGTCGGGTGTGGTGGGCGGTCGCCGCTTTGTGCAGCCCGCGAATCCGGGATCCCCGCCGTTTGGCCTTGTCTTTCCACCGCGCGCGTGAGGCCAAGATCTTGCCCAGGTTCATGGTCGGATCCCTTCGTGCCTGATAGCCGTGCTAGGCTATCAGCATCTTGATCAAAAGGAGCAGACAATGCAACTGAAGAAGATGGAAACCCGGGTGGAGAGAATCAAACGGCAGTTACAGCAGATTGGCGCCATGCGGCCGGGCAGTTTGAACCAACAACGGACCGTCTGTGGTCGGGAGGGGTGCCGGTGTCAGGATCCCCGCTCACCCCAGAAACACGGGCCGTACTTTCAGCTCAGTTATGTGCATCACGGCAAGAGCACGACCCAGTTCATCCCCAACGACCTCGTCCCGCCGGTCGCGCAGCAGTTGGACAACTACAAGCACTTCAAAGCCCTCACCACGGAGTGGGTGGACCTGGCCCTCGCCATCGCCAAGGAAAAGCTCGCCGCCGAAAAGGCACAGCTGAAACGCGGAGGACCACACCCAAGAGCCAGCCGAAACCGTTCCAAAAACTGACCCACCTCCGAGCCTATAATTGGATCTGTTTTCTACACCCTACTCCCGGAGTGGTTATTACCGAACGCTCAGAAACCACTCCCGGAGTGGTTTTCGGTCACTTCGATAGCACAAGCGTCCAGGCAAACGTGTCGCGGGAATCCCGTGCGGCGAGCACAACGCGATTCAGCCGGTCACCCCACGCCCGCTTCAATTGCATATCGTCGACCGCCACCGGCTCGACCGTCGCGCTCTGGGTCTTGGGATCGAAGCGCGCAGCCACTACGACCGGCGCGCCGCCCGCGGCCTTCGAATTCGCGCACGTGAGACGCAGCACACCGGGCGAGTCTTCGTGGACATCGCACGGGGTCATCAGATTGAGCGCCACGTCGCGGGACGGACGGCCCAGCGTCGCACGGTCGGCAATCGTCACGTCGCGGCCCCGATTGAGGCGCACGCGTCGCACCCACGAGGTGAGGCCCGCCGAGGCCGGATACGCCGGCGCGATATCCATCTGCAGTTCAGCTGACGCGTCTGATGCGGCATAGGTCACGTCCCGCGCTGCGGCCTTCCGGCCCGCCATCTGCATCGCGCCATTGACCGTAGGCAGGTTATGGAATGCCGACTGCATCTCCCAAATCTCGTATCGACGATTGCTGAATGTCTGAGAGGTGTACACCGGCCGCCCGACGTCGATCAGCACCGGTTCGCCGTCAACGAAGACAATCACATTGCCGACATCATTGTGATTGTGGCTCTGATCGTTGTGGGCGCCCCACGCTGCAACATAGAACCCACCGGTCGATCCGTCGCGGTCGCGCGCCGCCATCAACTGCATGTCCTCGCTCGGAAGCCAGACGTCCCGGGGCAGCGGGGCCGGCGTGCTGCGTTGCTTCGCCAGATCGTCCCAGCCGAACAGGGCAAACACGGCCCGTCCAATCGATCGATCGTTGAGCTCGACGTTGGCTTCGGAAGCGCCAGAGGCTCCCAGCGACCTGAGCAACGGGTCGCCAATGCTCACGCCGTAGCGGTACACCAGCCCGTGATCAACGCCGACATGCGGATCCGAGTCGCCCACGTCGACCACCCAGTCGCCGCCTATTCGAACTCGGTAGGCAAAGCGTCCCATGTTGGCGATCACGGTATCGGCAAACTCGTTGATGCGCCCTGCCGAGGCTGATTGCAGCAGTTCGAGCGACTCGAACAGACTCGCGCCGGCCCTGCCCCAATAAGCCGGCCCTTCGTCGCAACTGCCGTCTTTCGGATAGGGGCCGAGGAACTTGTCGAGACTCCTGAGCACCTTGTGCACCAATTCGGCGCGACGGGCGTCTGTGGCTTCTACCAGCAGCGTGGCCGCAAGCACGTTGGAGTTGATCCAGGGATTCCAGTTGTTCGGCCGGCCCGCACGTTTCGAGAACCCCATCCAGCCAAAGTCATCTCTCGACAGATACGGTCCAAGCACGCGGCGCTCTATCTCGCGGGCCATTCGGGGCCGCACAAGTGGCGACACCTTGTCGAGCCGGTCGGAGAGCAGGTACAACGTCCATGCGAAGGAATGCGCCGTCTGCGCCGAGAACAGGTCGACGATGGGCTCGTCAGTGTCGGGAAGTCCGACTTTGGCCTTCTGCGCTCCCTGATGGGCGGGTACGGTCCACGACGATTCCTCGGCAATGGCCCACACCGTATCGGCGATGCCGTCGAGAAAGCGACCGGCGTCCTCGAGACATTCAGCCAGAACGAGGGCGTGGAGGCGCGTCCGCCTGCGGAACATCACATCCTCGAAGCGACTTCGATTGCCGTTGCGCGCGTACTCGAGAAACTGCGTCGCCGGCAACGCAGGGATAGCCTGCTTCACGGCCCGCTCACCGTCCTTCGTGATGCGCGTCTTGAGGGCGGGGCTGAGGGCCGCCCACTTCTCGCGATCGTCGATGGATGGCACCGGCTTCCACGCCGAGCGCGCGAGCAGCACCTCCCGGAGACGCGCCACGGGCCAGTCGCCGGAAAGCACGGGCGGACTTGGACGCTGACTTTGCGCGGAGTTGGCCTGCTGGGTCGCAGACGGCACGGAAAGCAAGGCAACAGTGGCAACGATCAGTACAAACAAACGGCGGCGGGTGGTTGGCATGCCAAGAGTATGCCCCAGAATCCCCGCCGCCGCCGAGTCCCCAACGGCCAGTCTACTTCGCGGCCAGCACCTCGTCGGCGGTCTTCTTGACCGCCTCGACCGACTTCGCGAACGAGACCTTCTCGGCCTCAGTCAGTTCGAGCTCGATGATCTTCTCCACGCCGTTCTTGCCCAGAATGACCGGCACGCCGACGAAGAGACCCTTGACGCCATACTCTCCTTCGAGGAGCACGCACGAAGGGATGACCTTCTTCTTGTCGTAGACGATCGCCTCGACCATTTCCATCGCGGCAATGGCCGGCGACCAGAATGCCGACACGCCAATCAGACCGACGATCTCGCCGCCTGCCTTGCGCGTGCGGGCCTCGATCGCGCCCAGGGTCTTGTCGTCCACGAACTTTTCCACCGGCATGCCAGCCACGCGGCAGCAGCTTCGGATGGGCACCATGTCGTCGCCGTGGCCGCCGAGGACGAGCGCCTCGACATTCTCGACCGACACGCCGGCCGCCTGCGCGACGAAGTAGCGGTAACGCGCCGAATCCAGCGCTCCGGCCATACCCATCAGCTTGTGCTTGGGCGGGTTCAGCTTCTGGTACAGCCGGAACACGATGGCATCAAGCGGGTTGGCGATCGAGATGACGATGGCGTTCGGGCAGAACTTCTGGATGGCGCCCGCGACGGCGTCGGTAATCTGCAGGTTCACGGCGAGCAGTTCTTCGCGGCTCGGGAAGGTCCCGTCGGGCCTGACCGTGCGCGGTACGCCTGCCGTGTTGATGATGAGATCGGCGTCCTGCAGGACGTCGTAATCCTTGCCGGCGACGAACTTGACGTCGCTACCGATGATAGGTGTGCCTTCGGCGATATCGAGGCACTTGCCCTTGGCGACGTCCGGCCCCTTCACGTCCACCAGCGCCACGGTGGCCGCCAGTTTCCGGTGGAACAGTTCCTGCGCCAGTACGCCGCCGATATTGCCGCCGCCAATGAGTCCGATCTTCTTGAGCATGGTATGAGTCCTCCACGACGGACGGCATGATCGCCGTCCGTATCCACCCGACTGCCTACGGTTGGTTACATGATACTGATGATGGCGTCTCCAGAAAACCACTCCGGAGTGGTTTTGCCACTGGGGGACAGGAGGCCGACAAGCCGACGCGGCCCGACAGCGAGCGATTATATCGCAAGCGGAGCCGCCCGCAGCCCGCTCCAAATCGCCTCGTGATATGATTCGCCGTGCACCCTCCCGCGCCCCACAACCTGTCATCAGGCCCCACGAATCCCCGGGTTTCTGTCGTCATCCCTTCCCGCTTCGCCTCGACGAGGTTTCCGGGCAAGCCGCTGGTCGATATCGGCGGCCAGACGATGATCGAACGCGTCTACAGACAGTCGGCCGCTGCACGCGGGATCTCCGGCGTCGTCGTCGCCACAGACGACGACCGCATCGTGCAGGCGGTCCGGGCATTTGGCGGTGACGTCGTGATGACGAGTGCGGCGCACGAGAGCGGGACGGACCGGATTGCCGAAGTCGCACGCGGGCTCGACGCCGACCTCATCGTCAACGTTCAGGGCGATGAACCGGGGCTCGCGCCGGAGGCCATCGAGCAGGCCATCGCACCCCTGATCGACGACCCGTCGATCCTGATGGGCACGCTCGGCGCCCCACTCGACGAGGCGCGCGATCTCGCGAACCCCCACGTGGTGAAGGTGCTGGTCGATGGTCACGGCTTCGCGCTCTACTTTTCGCGAGCCGCCGTGCCCTTCCGGCGTCAGGAGACGGCGCTCGGGACCTCCGTGCTGCAGCACGTCGGCCTGTATGTCTATCGCCGGACGTTCCTGCTGGAGCTGGCGGCACTCCCCCGCACGCCGCTCGAGCAGAGCGAATCGCTGGAACAGTTGCGGGCGCTCGAACACGGCTACCGCATCAAGGTCACCCATACCCGTTACCGATCCGTCTCGGTCGATACCCCCGAGGATCTCGAACACGTCCGCCGGCTGGCAGCAGACGGACGGCTCACATGAGAGACACCATGCAACCCAACCAACCTCAGCCAGTCAAGTACATCTTCGTCACCGGCGGCGTGGTCTCGTCGCTCGGCAAGGGCCTGGCGGCGGCCTCGATCGGCTGCCTGCTCGAAGGACATGGCTACCGGGTGACGCTGCAGAAGCTCGATCCGTATATCAACGTCGATCCCGGCACGATGAGCCCGTACCAGCATGGGGAGGTCTACGTCACCGACGACGGCGCCGAAGCCGATCTCGATCTGGGGCACTACGAGCGGTTTACGAATTCCAGGTCAACGCGCAATCACAACTGGACGACCGGGCGCGTGTACATGTCGGTGATCCAGAAGGAGCGCCGCGGCGACTACCTGGGGCGCACGATCCAGGTCATTCCCCACATCACCAACGAAATCAAGCAGTGCGTCGAGGGCGTCGCCAAGGATGTCGACGTGGTCATCGTCGAGATCGGCGGCACCGTGGGCGACATTGAGTCTCAGCCGTTTCTCGAGGCCATCCGCCAGTTACGCCAGGACGTCGGCCGCGAGAACACCCTGTACGTCCATCTGACGCTTGTGCCGTTCATCGGCACCGCCGGTGAGCTGAAGACCAAGCCGACGCAGCACAGCGTGCGCGATCTCCGGTCGCTCGGCATCCAGCCCGATATCCTGCTTTGCCGCACGGACCGCCCGCTGCCGGTCGACATCAAGCGAAAGATCGCGCTGTTCTGCGACGTCAATGAGGAAGCCGTCATCACGGCACGCGATGTCGACACGATCTACGAGGTGCCGCTGGCGTTCGCCGACGAAGGACTCGATCGGATCGTGCTGAAGTACCTGCACCTGCCGCAGACCGACAAGAAGATGGCGGCGTGGGAGGATCTGGTCGCCCGGATCAAGCATCCCGAGCATGACATCACAATCCACGTCGTGGGCAAGTACGTCGAGCTGACCGATTCGTACAAGAGTCTGAACGAGGCGCTTTACCACGGAGGATTCGCGCACGCTGCACGGGTCAAGTTCCACTGGGTCGAGGCCGAGGCGCTCGAGCGCGACGGGGGCGAGCACCTGCTCGACGACGCGGATGGCGTCCTGGTCCCAGGCGGATTCGGCATTCGTGGCACCCGGGGCATGATGCGCGCGGCTCGCATTGCTCGCGAGCGCGGCATTCCGTATTTCGGGATCTGCTACGGGTTCCAGTGGGCCGCCGTGGATTTCGCCAGGAGCGTGTGCGGTCTCGAAGGGGCCGATTCGACGGAATGCGACGAGCAGGCGCCCCACAAGGTGATCTACAAGCTACGGGACCTGCTGGGCATCGACGAGCTTGGCGGCACCATGCGGCTCGGCCAGTATCCGTGCGAAATCGTGCCCGGCTCGCTCGCTCACCGCATCTATGGGTCCCCCACGATCTCTGAACGACATCGACATCGCTACGAATTCAATCGGCTGTACGAGCAGATCCTCGTGGATCACGGGGCCTGCATTTCGGGCAAGTCGCCGGACGGGAAGTTCGTCGAGATCATGGAGCTCAAGAACCACCCGTGGTACGTCGCCGTGCAGTTCCACCCGGAGTTCCTCTCGAAGCCGCTCCGCCCGCATCCGCTGTTTGCCAGTTTCGTCGGGGCAAGCCTGGAGCACAAGGCGAAGCGCCTGACGACCGTGGGGACCGAATCGGCTGTTTGAGGGCAGAACTGGGCTCGCCTTCCCCGGGTTCGCAGGAATGACGGAACGGCGCACTATAATGACCACCGTGACACCGATCAGTATCGGCAACGTGACTATCGGCGGCGGGCGTCCGCTCGTGCTCATCGGCGGCCCGTGCGTGATCGAAGGCGAATCGCACACCCTTGACCTCGCTTCGTCTATTGCCGAAATTGCCGCTCGCTGCGGTGTGCCGTACATCTTCAAGGCGTCATTCGACAAGGCCAACCGCACCTCGGGGCACTCGTACCGGGGCCCGGGCCTCGACGAGGGCCTGCGCATACTCGCGGCGGTCAAGGGCAAGCTGGGCCTGCCGGTGCTCACGGATATTCACGAGCCCGACCAGGCGGCTCGGGCAGCCGGGGTGGCCGACGTGCTGCAGATTCCGGCCTTCCTGTGTCGACAGACCGACCTGCTGCTGGCGGCCGCGCGAACGGGCAAAGTCGTCAACATCAAGAAGGGGCAGTTCCTGGCACCCCACGATATACGGCATGCGATCGACAAAGTCACATCGACTGGCAACCGCCAGGTCGTGGTGACCGAACGCGGCGCCTCGTTCGGCTACAACAACCTCGTGGTGGACATGCGGTCGTTTCCGATTCTCAGGGGCTTTGGCTTCCCGGTGGTGTTCGACGTCACGCACAGCCTGCAATTGCCAGGCGGCGGTGACGGCGTGACGGCCGGACAGGCCCAGTTCATCGACACGCTGGCACCGGCTGGCGTCGCCGCAGGCGTTGATGGCGTCTTCCTCGAGATTCACGAAAACCCGCCCGCGGCAAAGAGCGACGCACAGAATGCCCTGGCGCTCGACGCGCTCGAACCGCTGTTACGGTTGCTCGTTGGCATCGACCGGGTTCGACGGGAATCGGATGGGAGTCGGTCGTGACGATTGACCTCGATCTGGCGCGCAAGGTCCTCACCATCGAAGCGTCGGCCGTGCTGGGCCTGGTGGACCGCATTGACGGCCAGTTCTCGGCGGCTGTGACGCTGCTCTACGATTGTCAGGGCCGCGTCATTGTCACCGGGATGGGCAAGTCGGGGATCATCGCCCGGAAGATGGCGGCGACGTTTACCAGCACCGGCACGCCCGCGTTCTTTCTTCATCCCGCAGAGGCGGTCCACGGCGATCTGGGCGTCGTCCAACGCGACGACGTCGTCGTTGCGCTGTCTCACACCGGGGAAACAGCCGAATTGCTCCGGTTGCTGGAGACCATCCGCCGTATTGGCGCCAGACTGGTGGCGTTGACCGGATCGCCCGGCTCAACGCTCGGACGGGCGTCCGACATCGTGCTCGACTGTGGCGTCAGCGAGGAGGCGTGCCCCCTGAATCTCGCACCCACCGCCAGCACCACGGCAGCACTGGCGATGGGCGACGCACTGGCCATGACGCTCCTGGTCGCCAAGGGATTCCGGCAGGAGGACTTCGAATACCTCCATCCGGGGGGAGGTCTTGGCAAGCGCCTGATGCGCACGGAGACGCTCATGCACGCCGGCGATCAGATGCCGGTGGTGTCGCCCGACGCTCCGATTCAGGTCGTCCTGGCCGAGATTTCCCGCAAGCGGCTGGGCATGACGTGCGTCACCAATCCGGACGGACGCCTGGCCGGCATCATCACAGACGGCGATATCCGGCGTCACTTGATCGACGGGGGCCTGCTGGATCGGCGGGCTGCTGACGTGATGACCACGGGGCCCGTCACCATTGATCGGACGCTGCTGGCGGTGGAAGCGCTCGCGCTGATGGAGCGGGGCAAGATTACCTCACTCGTGGTCGTCGACGGCGACTGCAGGGTGGTGGGCGTGCTGCACCTGCACGACCTCTGGCGCACACAAATGTTCTGATGGAATCCTATGCGACGTTTCTCGCGGCGCTCGTCGCCCTGCTCGTTGGTCTTGCGGCCGGCAAAGCCTGGGAGCGCTACAAGCTGCGGGAGGGACGCTGGATCGATCGGCGCAAGGCCCGAGAATCGCCGCACTATATCCTGGGCCTGAACTTTCTGGTGGCCAACCAGCTCGACCGCGCGATTGACGAACTGAGCCGGGCCGCCAGACTGCAGCCCGACGCGCTCGAGATCGAGATGATCCTGGGCAATCTGCACCGCGAGAAGGGGCAGGTCGGCCGGGCCATTACGATTCACCAGGCGTTGCTGCAGCGGCCGAAACTCACGCATCTCGAACACGCGTATATCCTGCTCTGCCTTGGTCTCGACTACAAACGGGGAGGTTTCGTCGACCGCGCGCTCGAAGCGTTCAACGAGGTACTTCGCCTCGATCCGCAGAATCCCTATGCGATGGTCAATCTCGAGAAGCTGCACGAGGAGCAGCACCAGTGGCGGGAAGCGCGCGACGTGCGCCAGCGCCTCATCCCTGTGACCGAGGACACAGAACAGCCCCGGCACCAGCAGATCCTGGCGTTTCTCGAAAACGAGATGGGTCGCGACACACTCAAGCAGCTCGACTACGCCGCGGCGGCGGCCCATTTCGTCGCGGCGATCGACCTGGATGAGCGGGTGATCCCGGCTCATCTCAGCCTGGGTGATGTGCGGTTCTTCGAAGGGAATTTCGCCGCGGCTGAGGCCGCCTGGGAACGCGTCGCGGACGTGGCGCCCGAGCGTGCGTATCTGGCATTCGAGCGGCTCGAGTCATTGCTGATGAAGCAGCCCGACACCCAGCGGTTCCAGGTGCTGTGCCGCCGGCTCATCAATGCCAATCCGCAGGACTGGCGCGCCCACACGGCGCTGGCGCGACATCTGCTGGCGCGCGGGTCGGGCCGCGAGGCGCTCGAGCTGCTGTTCGAAGCGCTGGCGCACAGCCCCCACGCGATCAAAGTCCACCAGGAACTCTGGCAGACGCTGGTGGCCCTCGGACTCGATCCGTCACTGGTGAAGCGCTACATCGAATTGACGCGCCAGTCGGTCTTCTACCTGGATCCACATGTCTGCCAGCGCTGCCACTACCGGAGCACCGAACTGCTCTGGCAGTGTCCGCATTGTCACGAGTGGGATTCGTTTGTCGAGGATCGAATCGCTCCCGCGCAGGAGATCAAGTAGCGCCGGCGTCACGAGTGAGCGACTGCCAGACAGCGGCAGTTCGCGTGCGAGTCTCGTCGAGCGTGCCGTCGGTCCAGATGACATAGCTGGCGCGCCGGACCTTCTCGTCAAGCGGGATCTGGGCGGCCACGCGCTGGCGGACTTCCAGTTCGGGCAACTGCGATCGCCGCATCACGCGCCGTACCTGCGTCTCGGGATCGCAGGCCGCGACAACGATCCGGTCGAAATCGGCGTCCTTGCCAATCTCGAATAGCAGCTGTATCTCCGCCACAGCGATCACGCTGCCCCGCCCCACTTGCGCGTCCATCCATTGCTGAATCGTCCGGTAGACCTCGGGGTGAACGATGGCTTCGAGATCACACCGCGCCCGATCGTCGCCAAACACGATCTGCCCGAGCTTGCGGCGGTCGATGCTGCCGTCGGGAAGCACCACCTGGTCGCCGAACCTCATGCGCACGGCAGCCGCGCCAGATGTACCACGCGCGATCACCGAATGAGCCAGCGGATCAGCGTCGAGCACGGGCGCGCCGAGTTCCGCGAACGCGACCAGTACGGCGCTCTTGCCCGTGCCGATGCCGCCGGTCAGTGCCACACGCAGCATCTGGCGCTACCTCGCAAGGCGAGCTTCTGCGGCTCGAACCGTGTTGGCGAGCAGCAGCGCGATGGTCAGCGGCCCCACGCCTCCCGGCACAGGTGTGATCGCGCCGGCGACCTCTGCAACCGCCGGGTGCACGTCGCCGACGACGAGCGATCCGTTCTTCGCAAAGACGGCGCGTCTGGGCGAGGCGACGGCAAAAATGGCGTCTACCACCGCCGCGTCGGTCACTTGCGTCGTGCCGACGTCCACGACCACGGCTCCAGGCTTGACGAAGTCCGGCGTCACGAATGCCGGTCTGCCAATCGCGGCCACGAGGATGTCCGCCGTTCGAGCGACCGCGGGGAGATCCCTGGTCCTGGAATGGCAAATGGTGACGGTGGCATGACGGTGCAGCAGCATCAAGGCCATTGGCTTGCCGACAATGTCGCTGCGGCCAATCACCACGGCGTGGGCACCCTTGATCGGCACGCCGGACCGCTCGAGAATCTCGATGACGCCAGTGGGCGTGCAGGCGGCAAGACCGCCACGGTTCTGCACGAGCCGCCCGACGTTGACCGTGGAGAAGCCGTCCACGTCCTTCAGCGGGTCGATCGCATCGATCACCCGCATCTCCGCGTCGTCGCCCATGGTGGCCGGGAGTGGCGACTGGACAATGATGCCGTCGATGTCGTCACGCCGATTGAGGCGTCCGACCACGTCGAGCACGTCTTGCACGTGGGCGCTGGCGTCGACCCGGATCAGCTCGGCATGCAGTCCGATTTCCTCGGCCTTCTTCAGTTTGTTTCGCACGTAGATCTCGGAGGCCGGATCGTGGCCCGCCAGCACGATTCCCAGGCCGGGCGGCCGTCCCATCGACGTGGCAAAAGCCGCGATGCGCGGTTTGAGTTCGTCGCGAATTGCGGTGGCAACAGAAGTTCCATCAAGGATGCGCGCGGCCATCGTGGTCGTGTCTCCTGAACGTGATTAGACGGTTTCGGCGGCGACCGCCTCGAGCTGTCGGAGCCCATCGGTGCGGCCGAGGACGACCAGCTGGTCGCCTGCCTGCATCGCGGCCTCCCCGGGTGGATTGAATTCCATGCGCCCGCCCCGGCGCTGGATGCCAACGACGATCAGCCCGAACCGCTGCCGGACGTTGGCTTCGATGATGGTCTTTCCGACCAGTCCGCTGTGATCGGCGATCGCGACCTGCTCGATGGAGAGTTCGAGATTGCCCGAGCGGGTGGCCAGTTCGAAGAAGTCCACGACCGCCGGACGCAATGCCGTCTGCGCCAGTTCCCTGGCCCCGATACGGTACGGCGATACCACGCGGTTGGCGCCCGCGCGGAGGAGCTTTCGCTCCGCATCCTCGGTCTCGGCGCGACCGATGATGTAGAGATCCGGCCGGAGGCCGCGGGCCGTGAGGACGGCGTAGACGTTTTCGGCATCGGTCCCGACCGCGGCGATCAATCCGCGCGCCCGGTCGATGTGCACACGCTGCAGCACCTCTTCACTGCTCGCGTCGGCGAGCACGGCGAGGCCGTGCTTCTCGATAATCTCGTGGACGCGCTCCGGATCCCGCTCGATCACGACGTACGGCACGTGTTGCCGCTGCAGTTCCTCGACGATGGTGCAGCCAATCCGTCCGTATCCGCACACGATGAAGTGGTCGCGTAATTGTTCGAGCATACGCTGCCGCCGCCTGCGCTCGAGGCGCTGGTGAAGCCCTCCTTCGACGACGAGTGACGCCAGCAGCGTGAACGTATAGAACGCCGTTCCGACACCCGCTACGATCACGCCAACGGTGAACACCTCACCCGCCCGCGTCAGCGGATGCACCTCTTTGTACCCTACCGTCGTGATGGTCGTGACGGTCATGTAGAACCCGTCCCACAGCGACCACCCTTCGACGAACACGTAGCCGAGGCTGCCACCCACCAGCACAACGAGCAAAAGGGCGACGGCCAGCCACGGCCCGCGGACCCGGCTGATCCAGTCGCCCTTCGACATGCCCTGAGCTCTCTGCTCTAGCCTTTGGCGCCTGCCGCGAGCCGCTTGCGCAGCTCGCTGTGACTACGGCCGTACCCGAAGTAGATCGCGATCCCGATGGCCATCCAGGCGACCAGCCGCTCCCAGGTTGGCAGCGGCAGACTCGCCATCAGTGCCAGCGATACCAGGGCCGACAGAATCGGCACCAGCGGCACGAACGGCGTGCGGAACGGCGCAATGACGTCGGGCCGGTTCTTCCGGAGGAAGATGATTCCGAACGACACGATGACGAAGGCGAGCAGTGTCCCGACACTGACCAGTTCGCCCAGGATGCTGATCTTTGTGAAGCCAGCGGCGAGCGCGACGGCCACGCCGGTCACGATCGTCGTGATGTGCGGCGTGCGGAACCGCGGGTGAATCGCCTTTGCCCAGGGCGGCAGCAACCCGTCCTTGGCCATCGAGTAGAAGATGCGCGGCTGACCGAGCATCATGACGACCATCACGGAGCTCAGACCCGCAATGGCGCCGAGCTTGACCATGAAGGGCAGCATGTCGATGAGCCACGCCCAGCCCGTGCCCTGCGCCTGCACCTTTGCGGCGTCGATCGCGACCGCCATAGGCGCGGCTACACCCAGCTGCGTGTACGGCACGAGTCCGACCATCACCAGCGACACGGCAATGTAGAGCACGGTGCAGATCACCAGCGACCCGAGGATGCCGATCGGCATGTCGCGCTTCGGGTTCTTGGCTTCCTGGGCAGCCGTCGACACGGCGTCAAACCCGATGTAGGCGAAGAAAATAACGCCGGCCCCTCGCGCAATACCGCTCCATCCGAAGTACCCGAATTCCCCGGTATTGGTCGGGATGAACGGCGTCCAGTTCGCCTTGTTCACGAACGCGGCGCCAGCCACAATCACGAGCAGGACCACGGCGACCTTGACGACGACGATCACCGAGTTGACATTGGCAGATTCCTGGATGCCGACGATCAGCAACATGGTGACCGCGATCGTGATGAGCACGGCCGGCAGATTGAAGACTGCCGTCACAGACGAGCCATCAACCAGCGTGACGATCGTCCCGGGCGCCGCGCTGAGCGACGCCGGAAACTGGATGCCGAAATCGTGGAGAAAGCTCACCATGTAGCCCGACCAGCCGACTGCAACGGTGGCGGCTCCAAGCGCGTACTCGAGAATCAGGTCCCAGCCGATGATCCAGGCGAAGAACTCGCCCAACGTCGCGTACCCATACGTATACGCAGAACCGGCAATCGGCACGCTCGACGCGAATTCCGCGTAGCACAGCCCTGCCAGTGCGCTGGCCACTCCGGCCAGCACCATCGACAGCACGATCGCGGGGCCGGCGTACTGCGCGGCAGCCTGCCCGGTGAGGACGAAAATGCCCGTCCCGATAATCGCGCCAATTCCAAGGGTGATGAGGTTGACGGGGCCAAGCACGCGCTTGAGGCTATGCTCGCCGGTCTCTGCCGCCTCGACCCTCAACTGCTCCATCGATTTCACGGACCAGATCGACATCAGCTGTTCCTCCAGATTCGCAACACGGAAACGCCCGGGATGCAGACATCAGCCGCAGGCGCCATCACCGTCAGGGTGCGGGCATTATACATGGGGGATGGGACTAGGGATTAGGGATTAGGGAATAGGGATTAGGGACTACGAATTCGGGATTAACCAATCCCTAATCCCCAATCCCTAACCCCTGCACGCGCGCCCGGTCAAGAACGCGCGCGCTCACACCGCCTCTGCCAGCCCGTTCGCCTTGGGCGGCTCGGCGAGGAACCGCTCCATGAACCCCGTGCTCAACCGGCCGGCGAGGAAATCCGGAGATTCGAGAATCCTCCGGTGAAGCGGAATCGAGGTCTTGATGCCCTCGACGATCATCATGTCCAGGGCGCGCCGCATGCGGGCAATCGCCTCGTCGCGGTCGCGGCCGAAGGCCATCAGCTTCGCGATCATCGAATCGTAGTAGGGCGTGACGGTGGCGTCGGCATACATGGCGGTGTCGACACGGATGCCCGGCCCTCCGGGAATGCTGAACGTCCGAATCGTGCCCGGCGACGGGATGAACGTATCGGGGCATTCGGCATTGACGCGGCACTCGATGGCATGCCCGGTGAACACGATGTCCGACTGGCGGAACGACAACCGCTCGCCAGCCGCAATGCGGATCTGTTCTTTGACGATGTCGACGTTGGTCACAAGCTCGGTCACGCCGTGCTCGACCTGGAGCCGGGTATTGGCTTCCATGAAGTAGAACTTGCCGTCCTCATCCATCAGGAACTCGAACGTGCCCGCGTTGGTGTACTGAACGCGGCGCGCCGCGTCGACCACGATCGCGCCCATCTTCTTGCGCATCTTCTCGGTCAGGGCAGGCGACGGCGATTCTTCAATCAGTTTCTGGTGACGGCGCTGAATCGAACACTCGCGCTCCCCGAGGTGCACCACGTGGCCGGTGTGGTCGCCGAGAATCTGGAACTCGATGTGCCGGGGATTCTCGAGGTACTTCTCGACGTACATGTCTGGTACGCCGAACGCCGCCTCCGCCTCGCGAGACGCAGTCCGAAACGCCCGCGCCATCTCCGACGCCGTCCGGACGATACGCATGCCCCGCCCGCCGCCCCCGGCAGTCGCTTTGATGATGACCGGGTAGCCAATTTCCTGGGCAATCTTGAGCGCCTGGTCTTCGTTGTCGAGCGTGCCCTCGGATCCGGGGAGTACGGGCACGCCCGCCTTCTTCATCGCCCGCCGTGCGCGCGCCTTGTCCCCCATCAGGCGAATCACCTGAGGGTTCGGACCGATGAACTTGATGTGGCAAGCCTCGCAGACCTCTGCCAGGTAAGCGCTCTCGGAGAGGAACCCGTAGCCGGGATGAATGGCATCTGCGCCGGTGATCTCGGCCGCGCTGATGATCGCCGGCACGTTCAGGTAGCTCTCGCCTGCGCGCGGTGGACCGATGCAGACGTCCTGGTCGGCATACCGGACGTGCAGCGTCTCTTCGTCGGCTTCCGAATACACCGCGACGGTCTTGATGCCCAGTTCCCGGCACGCCAGAATCACTCGAAGGGCAATCTCGCCGCGGTTCGCGATCAGGATCTTCTTGAACATCACTTCACCTTGATGGCGAACAGACGTTCTCCGTATTGAACCGCCTGGGAATTCTCGACGTAGACCGCGACGATTTCACCGTCGTAGTCGCATTCGATTTCGTTCATGAGTTTCATCGCTTCGATGATGCAGAGCACATGGCCCTTCTTCACCTGCGCGCCGACTTCGACGAACGGCGGAGCGCCAGGCTCGGGCGCCCGGTAGAAGGTGCCGACAATCGGCGACTTGACGATGGCCATATCGGCCCCTACCGGCTCCGTACTCGACGCCGGTCTGACATCCGCCGGCCGTCCGGCAGCAACTGCCTGATGGGCACCTTGCGGTGGGGCCACGGCCACCGATGGCAACGGAGGATACGGCTGGCTGCTCTGCACCTGAACGATCTGGGCGGGCCCGGCCTTCTTGACCTTGATTTTGGTGCCCTCAACTTCGATCTCGAACTCGGTCAAGTCGTGCTCACGGACCAACTCGAGGATGCTTCGAATCTCGTCGACATTCATAACGCTATACCACCCGTAGCTTGCGGGACACATGGGTCAATAGTTCGGCTCCGCCCGCGACCACCGCCACATCGTCCTCAATCCGAACACCACCGAGGCCGGCGACATAGACGCCCGGCTCGACAGTCATGACCAGACCCGGCTCCAGCACCTCGTCGCGCGACACCGGGGCGACGCCCGGCACGTCGGCACGGAGCGGACCAACCCTGGGCTCTTCGTGAATCTCGAGGCCGAGACCGTGCCCCGTGGCGTGCCCAAACGCCAGACCAAGACCATGCCCCTCGAGCACCGCCCTGGCCGCCTGATCGACCTCGCTGACCCGGATACCCGGCCGGATAATCGCCAACGCCGCCGCCTGGGCCTCCAGAACTGCGTCGTAAAGGCGCCGCTTTTCGGGAGCCGGCTCACCCACCGAAACCGTACGGGTCAGATCGACGCAGTATCCGTCGTACACGCCTCCGAAGTCCAGCACGACCAGGTCGCCCGGCACCAACGCCCGGGAGCCGGGTCGGGCGTGCGGGAGGGCCGAATTGGGCCCCGACGCGACAATCGTCTCGAACGCCAGCCCCTCAAATCCGCCCTTTTTCAGGCGGAAATCAATCTCGGCCGCAATGTCCCGTTCGAGCTGCCCCTGCCTGATCGAGGCCAGGATTTCGGCGGCAACCTGGTCCAGCATCTGGCCAGCGACCTTGAACGACCCCAGTTCCGCCGCGTCCTTTCGGAGGCGTTCGGCCTCTACCCGCCGATCGCTCCCGACGAGCTCGACCCGGACACGACCTCGCGAGGCCAGGCCGTCGAGGGCCGCCACAATCCACTGGTATCTTCGGACCGGCAGGTAACTTGATTCGAAGCCGACCCGAGCCAGGCCCGCCTGGCCAATCGCATCGACCAGCGTCTGGTCGTAGGTCGGATCAACCGCCACGAGCCTGAGGCCTGGACAAAGCGGGACCACCGTCTCGCGAACCTGGGTGAGGTAACGGCCGTCGGTGATGAAGACCAGTTCGTCGCGCGTCAAGACGACAATGGCGGTGCTGCCTGTAAAGCCGGTCAGATACCGGACATTCGGCAGGTGCGTGACGACCAGCGCGTCGAGCCGATCTGTCTCAAAACTGCGACGCACTCGCTCGTGACGCGCGTGCAGCAAGTCCGCGGTGAGATTGGGCATGTGCTGGGGAATGATTGTCTCACAATTACGCCGGATAGAGCCTGGCCCGCCGTTCGGCCATGATCGCTTCCAGCCATCGATGGAGATAGGCCGACACCCGTCGCGCGCGAATCTCCTCCGCCGCGACGGCCGTCCCTGCAGCGGCGGCTTCGCCGGGTGGCCTGCCCGGGCGCCCGGCACCTGCCGATGTGTTCTGCCCCACCTCTCGACGCAAGTCTCGGACGAGTTTGTCGATGCCTGGGTCGTTACCTGCCAGTTCGAAGGCGTTCTTGAATTGCTCGAGCGCCTCCGGGAGTTCGCCGCGGCGACGGTGAACCTCGGCGAGACCCCGAATGGCGGCCAGATTCTCGGGGGCTTGTCGCCGAACGTCAGTCAACTCCGAGTAGGCTCCGTCGAGGTCCCCAAGCTCCAGGAGAGCCCGGCCCAGCGTCACCCTCGCCGACAGATACCCCGGATGGCGCTTGAGGCCCGCTTTGCAGGTGTCGATCGCCTCGCGGAAGCGTCCGGCGCGCCGGTATTCCTCGGCCAGCTGGGCGAAGGCGATCGAGGCCGGATCCTTCTGGAGCCGGCCCCGAAGTTCGTCGATACGCGTTGGACCCTGAGTGGCCATCCCGTTCAGTGTATTACTTGCACTTCGTAACGGTCACGGTCTTCGTGATGGCGGCCGTCTGACCCGTCGAGTCGGTCACGCTCAATCGCACGGCGAACGTCTGCTCGATCGTGTTGGCCAAGTTACTTGTGCACCCGGCGAAGGCGTGTGCCGTGGGCGTCACGCCTGAACCTGCCAGTCCATCACCGAAGTCCCACGTGTAGGTCGAGATCGGATTTGGACCGATCGAATCGGACGCGTTGAAGTTCACCGCCTGCGCCCCGATCGGGTTGGTCGGCGAGAAGGTATAGGCAGCCACGAGGCCGTTGCCGGCCTTCACGGTAATCGACTGCGTCGTACTGCTGCTCTGGCCCGAATTGTCGGTCACGGTGAGGCGGGCCGAATACGTGCGGTCCACTTGCGCGACGATGTAGGCATGCGTAGCAATCGACCCGGTGCTCGTCCACCCGTCGCCGAAGTCCCAAGCATAGCTGGCGATGCCAAACGGGCTCGACGAGGCCGTCCCATTGAAGTTGATGATCTGCCCCCCAAACGGGGCCGACGGCGAGAAGGTGAACGATGCATTGGGCAATGCTGACGCGACGGTCACCGTCTTGGAGGCCGTGCCTGTCTTTCCCACGTCGTCGATGACGGTGAGCGTGACGGCGTAGTTGCCCGCGGTGGCGTACGTGATCGATGTGCCCATGCCGCTGCCCGAACTGCCGTTGCCGAAGTCCCAACCGAAGCTGACGATCCTCCGGCCGGGTCCCCCGGTCGACGACGTGGCATTGAAGAATACTGTCTGCGTCGGAATGGGAGTCGACGGCGAGAACGTGAAACTGGCCGTTGGAGCGCTCGTGTCGGTGACCGTCACCGACGCGGTCGCCTTCGCGGCAAACCCGCGGTCGTCAGTGACAACGAGGGTCACCGTATAGATCCCGCCCTGGCCGAAGCGATGCGGAACCGTGGAACCACTGCCCACTGAGCCGTCGCCGAAGTCCCAGGCGTAACCAATGATGCGGCCGACCGTGACCGTGCTTCCCGCGCCGCTGAACGTGACGTCGGTCTGCGCCAGCGGCGTCGACGGCGAAAAGCTGATGGCCGCCCTGGGCGCGTCGTTTGGCGGGACGACCACGCCCGATTGCGTGAGTCGAATCGTGATGGTGCGCGGGATCGCCCCACTGGAATTGCCCCCGACCGGCGTCGCCAGAATCGTGACGGACGCCAGCACGTCGGCCTCTGTTCGAGGTGCGTTGGGAGCGGTGTAGACGGCGGTCGCCCGGCCATCTGCGCCGGTGACGAGCTGTTTGCTGGACAGTTGGCCGAAGTCGGCGACGACACCATTGACCGTGGTATCGAGGCGGATGGGCAGGCTGCCAATGGGCTTGCTGTTGGCGTCGCGCGCCTGCACGAGGATCTGCGACTGTGCCGCGCCGTCCTGCGTGATGACGTCCGGACTGGCGGAGACCGTGATCGAGGTCGACAGTTCAGACGGTCCTGAAACAGGCGGTGCCGCCTGTTTGGTCGTGCAGCCCATGCTGCCCGCCAGCGCCATCACAGCCATCACAGCGACAACGTTGATTCTACGCGTCATGGTCCTACCTCTACTCCGAATGACAACCGGGATTCGGGGTTCGGGATTCGGGGTTCGGGGTTCGGGATTAGCTAATCCCCAATCCCGAATCCCCAATCCCTCGTCCTACGCCGGATCTGCCCAGTCAGCGAAGTTCACCGATATCGTCCCCGTCACAGACACCTGGTTCCCGTTCTGGTCCTGCCCGTAGAACGTCACGTCGGCGAGCGTCGAGATGATGAACGCTCCTCCGACGCCGCGCAGCTCCGCCAGCGGCGACTCGAGCTTGGCCTGAGCCCGGACAAGGACGAAGACCAGCGAGCTGCCGGAGGAGTTGATCGTCCCAGTGGCCGCGCCGTCGAAGGCGAACGGCACATCGACGCCCTGGGTGTTTCGGCCGTCCGAACGGCGGAACACGACGTGATAGCGCGTGACGGTCACCGAGTTCGCGCTGCTCGGCGACGACGGGATCGACGGCGTTCCGGGATCTTTGAGTGCGATGTGCAACGTGACCTTGCCGGGATCCTCGAAGACGCCGCCCTTGGTCTGGACATCGGACTGCACGACGGTCGAGAAAGTGTCCGGCTTGGCGCCCGACGCTCCCTGCAACACATCGATGAGCAGATAAGACGAGGAGCGGCCGGTCGTGTTCATCTTCCCGCACGCGCTGATGACGGCCACCGCCAGGATCGTGATGCCGACCGCGCTCCATCGCGAAACGGCGCGTCGGGTGTGCCTTCTGTCCTGCATATCGGCTTCTCCTGCCCTCTATCGATCCAGCTACCGGCGAATCCGCGGTGTAATGAAAATCAGGAGTTCACGGTTTTCGTCCGAAAACGTGTCGCGCTTGAACAGCCATCCGAGCAGCGGGATGCGCGCGATCCCCGGCACCTTGTCCTTCTGCGTCTGCTCCTGGCTCACGACGATGCCACCGATGACGATCGTGTCGTTGTCGTTGACGAGCACCTGCGTCCACGCGCGCTGGGTGTTGATCGGCGGAATGCCATTGACCGACTTCGAGAAATCCGCTGTCGCGTTCTCGAGCTTGATGTCCATGATGACGGTGTTCGACGCCGTGATCTGTGGCCTGACCTTCAATTGGAGCGCCGCGTCCTTGAACTGCACCGTCGTGGTGTTGTTCGAGACGGTCTGGATCGGGATCTGGATGCCCTGCGTCATCTCCGCTTCGTAGTTGTTCTGCATCATCACGCGGGGTGACGACAGCACACGGGCGTTGCCCGAGTTCTCCAGCGCCGTGAGCGCCACGTCGAGATTGAACGCGCCGTTGACCGAACCCATTGCCAGGCCCACCGCACTGGTGGCGGCGCTTGCCGCGAGATTGACGGCGGTGCCGAGCGGATTGCCCTGCGCGGTCTCGGACGTGCCGCCGGACCGGCCACCGAGGGACACCTGGTTCGGGAAGCTGACCGGAGTGGTGTTGGCCAGCTGCGGCACGGCCTTGCCCGATAGACCCCACTGCACACCCAGCGCACGGGCGCTGGTCCGCGATGTCTGTACTATGCGCGCTTCGATCTCCACCTGCGGCTCGGGACGATCGAGGATATCGAGGAGCCGGGCAGCCTGGTCGATGGCGGCCTGCAGATCGGTGATGATGATGGTGTTCGTCCGTTTGTCGACCTGCACCTGGCCGCGCTGCGTCAGGGCGCTCTTGAGGAGCAACTCCTTGAGGTCGTCGGCCTTGGCATAGCTCAGCGTCCTGTTCAGCACCTTCAGTTCGCCCGACATCGCCTGCGCGTCCTTGAGCTTCTGGCGGGCCGTTTCTTCTTCGGCCAGCGTGGCCAGCGGCGCGATGCGCACGACGTTGTTCTCGACGGTGTAGCCGAGCTTGTTGGCGCGGAGAATGTGCTCGAGGGCCTGATCCCACGGCACTTCCTTCAGGACGACGTCGACTGTGCCGGTGATGCTGGGATCGACAATCACGTTGAGGCCACTAATCTCGGTGAAGCCGCGCAGTACTGCTCGCAGGTCAACCTGCTGGAAGTCCAGGGTGATGAGGTGACCCGTGTACTTCTTGCCGCCCTGCCCCAACGAATCGGGTGGCGCAGTCGGGGGGGGCGAGACGGTTGAGACCTGGGCCCCCGGTGGCGCGGTTTTCGGCTCCGGCTGGGTGGGGGCGGCGGGTTGCGGAGCCTGGGGCGGTACGACCACGGGAGCCGGCGGCGCCACGGTGACGGGCGGCGCGGCTGGCCGAGGCTCTGTGGCTGGCGGCGCAACGACGGGCTTTGGTGCGGGCTTCGCTGGCGCAGCGGCCGCTTCCGGCTGCGCGGGCGGCGTCGCCGGAACCGCGGCCGTGCCGGGCGCCGGGTCGAGCAGAATCGTGAGGCCCGATTCGTCGCTGGATTCCACGCGATAACCAACCGGGTACTTGAGATCGATGACGGCCCGCGTCACGAGCGGCTGCCGGCTGTTGACGGCCACCCGGATCTTATCGATCGGTCCCTTCCCTATCGGAGTCGTCGCCGGCAGTGTGGCAACCACCTGTGGAAAGTCGATGACCAGTCGCGCTGGCAATCCCTTGGTGAGCGAGACTGAACCGGGTTTGATCAGGCCCGAACCCGTGAATCGTACGCGCGTGCCTTCGGGGCCGGTTGACGTTTCAATCCCACTCAGCGTCCCGGCACTGGCGGTCTGGGCAGCCGCCGGCGCCTTCTGGGCGGAGGGCGTCTGAGACGCAATGAGCGGCGTCGCGGTGGAGGTCGAAACCGGGCGCGGTCCCGCAGTGAGGGTCGACACCGGACGTGGTCCAGCAATCGACGGCGCCAGCGCCGCATCGTTGAGTCGGGTGCCGAATTCGACGATCACGGTATTCCAACGGCTGCGGACCGTCGGCTTGCCGGGATGCGCGAGCGTCAATCGGACGCGCGCGATGGTGACGCCGTCTTCGGCGGTTGCAGATTCCACACTGACGCCATCGAGCACACCGGCGTTCCTGGCCATCGGCAGCGATGACGAGGATGTGACATTGCGCAGATCGACGAGGAGCGTCAGAGGGTCCGGCTGGGCGGTCACATAGGCCACCGGCTCGGTGGTTTCGATGACGACTGCGGATGCGCGTCCCTCGATCCGGGACGAGACCCCGACCAGCCGCGCCCCGCCCAGGCCGTCACCCGCCACATGCGGGGGTGAGGCCAGAAGCACCGCGCCCGCTACGAGCCAGGCCAGCCGGCCCGCTCGCGCAATCAGGCGATTCGACGTAAGTACGCGGCCCATCGACATCACAGCCTTCCTCTCGGCGTTACTTCTCGATAACGGCGCGCAACATTTTGCGCACCTCTCGCTGTTTGGTCACCGACAGTGGATCGTTGACGTCCTGCATCAAAATGAGGGTGTCGGCCGTGATGGCCCGTACGAACCCGTCGAGGAACCGGTCATTGACCCGCACTAAATAGGTCTTGTTGTCTGGCCCCTGAACCAGCGCAATCTTGTCGGCGCGGCTTTGCAGGATGCCCTTGAGCGCGATCTCGTTGACCAGCAGGCTGCGGACCCCGTCGAGCGGCTTGCCGTCCGGTCGGCGCGCGGTGTCTCGGCCCCGGCGCAGCAGACTGACGAACGGATCGCGACGGCCGTCGGGGTTATAGGCGTACGCCGGCGTAGAGGTCGCCCCAGCCTGGGGCGGCGCCGCGGGACGCGCCGGTTCCTGACCGCTCGCCGACACGGCCACGAGCAGAAACGCGAAGAGCCAGCGCCTCACTTGGTCACTCCTGCTGCGGGTTTGGCGGCATCGATCAAGACAAACGTGGTCGCCACCAGCGCCACCTGAATGCTGCTGTTGGGATCGGGCTTGTCCTTGGCCCTGATGCGCACGCCGCCGACGTTGATGATGCGCGAGAACCTCGAAATCCGGTCGAAGAACATCCCGAGGTTGTGGTACGTGCCGTCGAGTTCGACGTTGATGGGCCACTCGGCGTGCATCGGTTTGACCACCACCGGCGCGGGTGTGAACAACCTGATGGTGAGGTTCGATTGCATGGCGAGCGTCTGAAGGCTTCGAAGCAGGTCGCCGAAGTCCTTCTCTTCGGGCAGCACCGCCCGAAGCCTGTCGAGCTGCTTCTGCAGGTCCGCCACCTGGGCCCGGAACTGCGACAGCTTGCCGGCGACGGTCATCGCTTTGCGGTTGGCCGCCTTGAGGGCGTCAATCTGGGTCTGTTGGGTGGCCTGCTCCGCCATGACCGGCGTCGCGTAGAAGTAGTAGAAGGCCGCCACGCCGCCGATGGCGAGGGCGACAAACAGTCCTGCCTGGACGTACCACGGTTGTTTGTTCAGACTCAGGTCCATGGCTTCTTCTGCTCGTATCGGGACAAGTCCCGCCCGGCTTTACCGGATCTGCCGTATCGTCACGCGCCCGGAGGCGCAAACCGGGCCTTGATCGTGAACCGGATCAGGGTCGTTTCGGCCCCTTGCACCTGATCCAGCTGGCTGTCGAGTATCTCGACAGGCCGCGCGAACCACCCGCTCCGCTCGAGGTTGCCGACGAAATCGGAGAGCGAGGTGAGCGCGATGCACCGCCCTTCGATCGTCAGATCGCTGCCCTTCTGATCGAGCTGCGTGAGCCACAGCTGTTCGGGCAGGCCGCGACTGATCTCGTCCAGCATGTGAACCGGCCCGCTTTGTCCACGCCGCAACTGTTCAATCAAACTCACGCGCTGTTGCAGTTGTGCCCGCTGATTCTCGAACTTCTGCACTTCGAGAATGGTCGACCGCAACCGCTGGCTTTCCTGCTGGGCATTGACGAGCAATTCGGTCAGGCGGGTCGACTCCTGCTGCAGCGACCAGTACCACCACGCCACGCCCAGGGCCGCAACCGCGAGGATCAACGTGCAGGCGACGGTCACCTTCTGGCCAGAGACATCGAACGACGAGACGGCCTTCCGCCGCTTGGGCTTCTCGCGGTCCGGGCTCAACAGGTTGATGCGGATCATCGGTCGCCCTCCCGCCTCAGCGCCAGTCCCACGGCCACGACCGACGTCGGCCCAACATGATCTGCGGCGACGCCGAGTGCTGCCGCATCCAGGGGGATGCGCCGGAATGGATCGAGCGGTTCGACCGGCAGCCCGAATCGTTCGGCGAGCGTCTCCACAAACCCCTCGACACGGGCGCCACCGCCACACAGCATGATGCGGTCGATCCGATCGGCGACCGCAGTGGCGCGGAAGAAGTCGAACGTCTTCTGGATTTCCAGCAGCACGTTTTCCGTGACGGCTTTCAGGACCGGGCGCATCTCCTCTGTCTGCACGCCCTGCACGCTCTCGCCCCGCTTGGCCTGCTCGGCCTGTGCGAAGGGCAGATTGAACTCGCGCTGGATGGCCTCGGTATACGCATTGCCGCCGATCGAGATGTCGCGGGTGAACACAGACGTCCCGCCACTCACGATGTTGATGTTGACGGCGCTCGCACCGACGTTCATCAGCACGTTCACCTCGGAGGGTTCGGCATCGTAGTTGACTTCGAAGGCGTTCTGTATGGCGAACGCATCGATGTCCATCACGACGGGATTGCGTCCGGCCTGGGCAATCACGCTGGTGTAGTCGCCGATCTTGTCTTTCTTGGCGGCCACCAGCAGCACGTCCATCGCCGTCTTCCCGCTCTCGCCGCCAGCATCGAGGATCTGATAGTCGAGATTCACGTCCTGCACGTCGAAGGGAATGTACTGCTCGGCTTCCCATCGAATCGTCTCGGCCAGTTCCGAATCGGTCATTTGCGGCAGGCTGATCTTCTTGACGATCACCGCGTTGCCCGAGAGCGACGCGGCGACGTCCTTCGACTTGATGCCGGCCTGATCGAGGACTCGACGAATCGCCTCGGCGACGCCGGTGCCGTCGATGATGGCGCCATCGACGATGCTGTCGGGCGGAATGGCCTCGCTGGCAATCGCGGCGATGCGGTAGCCCCGGCCGGTCGACTTGAGTTCGACCGCCTTGACGGCGCTCGATCCGATGTCGAGCCCGACGACCGTTTTGGATTTGCCAATGCCGAACACGTCAGTGTTCCCTGCCCTTTCCGAAGCCCCGGGGCCGGTCCTGTCTGCCGGTATCCCGTAAGTGGCTGCCTGAGGCCGAGTTGCAAGAAAGCCGCCAGGCGTGGACCCGGTGCGTCTGAGACGGCTGCGCACCAACTTCGATCCTGCTTATCGGCGCATCACGCCATGGGCTGCATGTTTTTTCCCGGGAAAACCACTCCGGGAGTGGTTTCGGCGCCGGCGGAGTGGTTTGCGCGCCGCCAATCCCGGGCAAACCTCTCCGGGAGTGGTTTTCGGGACGGTTGACAAGGCACGAAAGGACTGGTACGATTTTGGTTTGCCGTCGCTGAAATTGACTGAAACATAGGGACTTGCAGATGCGAACGTATACGGCGAACCTCGCCGAACTGGAACGGCAGTGGATCGAGATCGACGCTGACGGAAAAGTGCTGGGCCGCGTGGCCACCCGCGCCGCCCGGATGTTGATGGGCAAGCATCGTCCGACCTACACGCCCTTTCTCGACACGGGTGACTTTGTCATCGTGATCAACGCGAGCCGCGTCAAACTGACAGGCCGCAAAGAAGAAGACAAGATCTATCGGCGCCACAGCGGGTACGAAGGCGGGTTGAGCGAAGAACGCGCCAGTGTCGTCCGCAAGCGGACGCCGCTTCGCCTCGTCGAAGAAGCGGTCCGTGGCATGCTGCCGAAGACCAAGCTGGGCGATGCGATGTATCGCAAGCTCAAGGTGTACGCGGGACCGAACCACCCGCATACCGCGCAGAAACCAACCAAGCTCGAGGTAGCGTAACTTGACTCTGATCCAGTACTACGGCACCGGGCGCCGTAAGACGTCTACTGCCCGCGTCTTCCTTCGGCCGGGAAACGGCACGATTTCCGTCAACGCCCGCGAGTTCGCCAACTACTTCCCCACCGAAGTGCTGCGCACCGAAATCAAGCAGCCGTTGGTGCTCACCGAGACCGCCGACAAGTTCGACATTCTGGCGACCGTGGCCGGCGGCGGCATCGCGGGCCAGGCTGGCGCGGTTCGGCTGGGCATCTCGCGCGCGTTGTGCCGCTACAACCTGGAATTGCGCGGCGCGTTGAAGAAGGAAGGCCTGTTGACGCGTGATGCGCGGGCCAAGGAACGCAAGAAGTACGGTCTGGCTGGCGCACGCAAGCGCTTCCAGTTCAGCAAACGGTAATCGAGAGTTTCAGCTTGTTTCAGCTATTCGGTTGGAGGGAGGACGCTTGAGCGGGATCGCCATCAAGGAACTGCTGGAGGCCGGCGTGCATTTCGGTCACCAGACCAAGCGCTGGAATCCGAAGATGAAGCCATATATCTTCGGCGAGCGCAACGGCATCTACATCATCGACCTGGGCAAGACGTCGAAGCTCTACCGCGAAGCGGAAGAGTTCGTGACGAACCTGGCGGCCGATGGCGGGACGGTGCTCTTCGTTGGAACGAAGCGTCAGGCCCAGGATGCGGTGGCTGACGAATCGGCGCGGTGCGGCATGCACTTCGTGAACCAGCGATGGCTGGGCGGGCTGCTGACCAACTTCACGACGATCCAGCGCAGCCTGGCACGCTTGCGCGAGCTCGAAGCCATGAGTACCGACGGACGGTACGAGTCGCTGTCGAAGAAGGAAATCGCGGGCATCGAGAAAGAGAAGAAGAAGATCTCGAAGAATCTCGATGGCATCCGGATGATGACCAAGCTGCCCGACGCGATTTTCGTCGTCGACACGCGCAAAGAGAAGATCGCGGTCGACGAAGCCCGCAAGCTCAAGATCCCGGTGATTGGGGTGGTTGACACCAACTGTGATCCCGAGGATGTGGATTTCGTGATTCCGGGCAACGACGACGCGCTGCGGTCGATCCGGCTGTTCACGTCGCACATCGCGGACGCGATCATGGCTGGGCGCGGCATGCGGGAATCGGCGAGGGCCGAGGCGCAGGCAGAAGCCGACGCGGCGGCGGCAACCGATCGCGCGGCGAGAGCCGCGGCGCGGCGGCCGAAGCCCGATGCCCCACCGGCAGCAGCGACGGCCCCGGCATCGGCGTGAGAACCTGACACCCCCGTCCGCGCTGAGGCGTGGCGGGATGATGAGAGTGGACTTGTGGCGCCGGCCGGAGCCGTTCCCTGGCCGGCGCGTTTTGTGTACATCGGAGACTGTAGCACCATGGCGATCACAGCAGAACAGGTAAAGACCCTTCGGGAAAAGACCGGCGCGGGCATGATGGAGTGCAAGGCCGCGCTCACCGAATCCAACGGGAACATGGACGAGGCTGTTACCGTCCTCCGCAAACGGGGCCTCGCACAGGCCGCCAAACGCGCCGGCCGGAACACGTCGCAGGGTCTGGTCAGCAGCTACATCCACATGGGCGGCAAGATTGGCGTCCTGCTGGAAGTGAATTGCGAATCGGACTTCGTCGCGCGCACCGAGGGGTTCCAGACGCTCGTGAAGGAAATTGCGATGCACATCGCCGCAGCTGAACCCAAATACGTGCGCCGCGAAGACGTGCCGGCCGATCTGCTCGAGAAGGAGAAGGCGATCTATCGGGCCCAGTTCGAGGGCTCCGGCAAGCCGCCTCAGGTGATTGAGAAGATCATCGAGGGCAAACTGGGCAGCTTCTACAGCCAGATCGTGCTCCTCGATCAGCCGTCGGTGCGCGACCAGGCGGTCACGATCGCCCAGATGGTGTCGCAAGCCGTCGCCAAGACCGGTGAGAACATCGTCGTATCCCGGTTCAGCCGCTTCAAGCTCGGAGAAGGCGCAGCCGAGTAGCCTGATATAATCGGTCTGCCTATGACCGACACGCCGCCATCCACTCCCGCATATCGCCGTGTGCTGCTCAAGCTGTCAGGGGAAGCCCTGATGGGTGAGCAGCAGTACGGCATCGATCCCCGAGTCGCCGCGCAGATCGCCCGCGAAGTCGGCGAGATTCAGCAGCTCGGCGTGCAGGCGGCCATCGTCATTGGTGGCGGCAATATCTTCCGCGGCGTGGCGGCCAGTACCAAGGGCATGGATCGCGCGCAGGCCGACTACATGGGCATGCTGGGCACCGTCGTCAACGCCCTGGCCCTGCAGGACGCCCTCGAGCAGATTGGCGTCGTCACGCGGGTGCTGACGGCCATCGAAATGCGGTCGGTCGCCGAACCCTTCATCCGGCGTCGGGCCCTGCGGCACCTGGAAAAGGGCCGCGTGGTGATCTTCGCCGCGGGCACCGGCAATCCGTACTTCACCACCGATACCGCGGCGGCGCTGCGCGCGATGGAAATGAAGGCCGAAGTGATTCTCAAGGCGACCAAGGTCGACGGCATCTACTCGGCCGATCCGATGAAGGATGCGTCGGCCACCAAGTTCGAGCAGATCTCCTATCTGGAGGTGCTCGAGAAGCAACTCAAGGTGATGGACGCCACAGCGATCTCGCTCTGTATGGACAACCACCTCCCGATCATCGTCTTCAATCTGCGCACGCCTGGAAACATGAAGCGGGCCATCATGGGTGAGCGGATCGGCACGACCGTCAAGGTGTAGTGAACGGCACATGCGGGTCGCCTGAGACCGGCTGTCGCCGGCCTGATGTGGCGACCTGGCGGAGTAGACAACCATGGATGTCATCGATCTCAAGAGCCTCTACGCAGACCTCAAGAAACGCATGGACGGCGTGCTCGATCACCTTCGCCACGAACTGGCCGGGGTTCGCACCGGCCGGGCCACCATCAACATCCTCGATCCGGTTCACGTGGACGCCTACGGCTCGCGGATGCCGCTCAATCAGGTCGCGTCCCTGTCGGTGCCCGATCCGATGACAATCGTGGCGCAGCCGTTCGACCCGTCGCTGCTCACGGCCATCGAAAAAGCCATCCGGGCCTCGGACCTTGGATTGAACCCGAACAACGACGGCAAGCTCGTGCGCATCCCGATCCCGGCGCTCACCGAGGAGCGGCGAAAGGAAATGTCGAGGCACGTACACAAGCTCGCCGAAGACGCGCGCAACAGCGTGCGGCAGGCCCGGCGCGACACCAACGAGAAGCTCAAGAAGCTGCTCAAAGACAAGCTGGTGTCAGAAGACGACGAACGAAAGGGCCTGGACGAGGTGCAGAAAGTCACCGACGCGCACGTCCACATGGTCGATGACCTGCAGAAGAAGAAGGACACTGAACTGCTCGGAAAATAGGGCGGGACTTCCCCGCCTTCGGCCAATCCGAGCCACCAGCTCCCTGAGGACTCCGTCGTGTCATTCCTGACTCATCTTGAATGCTCTGTCCCTTGCGGAGCGCCGCTGCGCGACCCCCACAAGTGGAACCACCTGTGTTCGTGCGGGATGCCGCTCGTGGCCCGGTACGATCTCAAGTCGGCCGCATCGGCCTGGTCGAAGGACAGCCTGCCAGGCCGCGAACCCGACATGTGGCGGTATCGCGAACTGATGCCGCTGGTCGACGGCGAGCGGCCGGTCACGCTCGGCGAGGGATTCACGCCGCTCATCCACGCCGAGCGACTGGGGCGTGAGCTTGGGCTCACGGCGCTCTACATCAAGGACGAGTCGCTCAATCCGACCAATTCGTTCAAGGCGCGGGGCCTCTCGGCTGCCGTCACCAAGGCTCGAACGGTTGGCGCGAAGACGCTGTCGGTGCCGTCGGCGGGCAACGCGGCCAATGCGATGGCGGCCTACGCCGCGTGCGCGGGACTCGAGGCCAAGGTATTCATGCCGCGCGACGTCAAGGTGCCGTTCATCCGCGAGTGCCAGTTGTACGGCGCCGACGTGACGCTGGTTGACGGGCTCATCACTGATGCCGGCCGCGTCGCGGCGGAGCGCGGCGGACCGCTCGGCTGGTACGACGTGTCGACGCTCAAGGAGCCCTACCGCATCGAGGGAAAAAAGACGATGGGGTACGAGCTGGCCGAGCAGCTGGACTGGCGGTGGCCGGACTGGATCATCTACCCCACCGGCGGCGGAACGGGCATCGTCGGGATGTGGAAGGCGTTCGAGGAAATCGAACGGCTCGGCTGGGTACGCAACTGCAAACGACCGCGGATGGTGAGCGTGCAGGCCGAGACCTGCGCGCCGATTGTCCGCGCGTATCTGCAGGGCACCGAAAAGGCCGAGATGTGGCAGAACGCGAGCACCATCGCCGACGGGCTGCGGGTGCCGAAGGCGATTGGCGACTTCCTGATCCTGCGCGCCGTGCGCGAGAGCGGCGGCACGGCGTTGACGGTGAGCGATGCCGACATGGTGAGCGATATGAAGGCCATCGGCGCGTTCGAGGGCGTGAGTGCGGCACCAGAGGGCGGGGCGACGCTCGGGGCGCTTCGCAAGCTGCAGGCGCAGGGGCTCGTAAAGCCGAACGAGACGGTGGTGCTCTTCAATACCGGAGGAGCGCTGAAGTATCTGGACGTGCTCGCGTAGAGTTCTTGCGCTCGCACGTCGGGATTGGGGGTTGGGGATTAGGGGTTAGCCAATCCCGAATCCCGAATCCCTAATCCCTAATCCCTAATCCCTAATCCCTAATCCCAAGTCCGATCGGCCCGTTGTCCGAGGCGCGGGCCGCATGGTAAGCTGGTTAGATAGTGGGCGGCTAGCTCAGTTGGGAGAGCGCCGCGTTCGCAATGCGGAGGCCGCGAGTTCGAGCCTCGCGCCGTCCACCAACCTTCCCTCATGATTGCGTTTTCGAACATCAGCAAGCAGTACGGCCGCCAAATCCTCTTTGTCGAAGCCTCCTTTCAGATCAATCCTGGCGAAAAGGTCGGCCTGGTCGGGCCGAACGGCTCCGGCAAGACCACGCTGTTCCGGATGATCGTCGGCGAAGAAGCGCCCGACGAGGGCGACCTCACCGTGCCGAAACGGTTGACCATCGGATACTTCCGGCAGGACGTCGAGGAGATGACCGGCCGCTCGGTGCTCGACGAGACGATCGCCGGCAGCGGTCGCGCCGGCGATCTGCATCTCGAACTCGAGGCGCTGCAACACGCCATGAGCGATCCGGCGCAGGCCGACCGGATGGACGCCATCCTCGAACGCTTCGGCGAGGTGCAGGAGGAGTACGACCATCTCGGTGGCTACGCGCTCGAAGCCCAGGCGCGCGAGGTGCTGCACGGCCTCGGCTTTGAGGATGACCGCATCGATGGTGACGTCGGTGCGCTCTCCGGCGGGTGGAAGATGCGCGTCGCGATGGCGCGGGCGCTGCTCGGCAATCCCGACATCCTGTTGATGGACGAGCCGACCAACCATCTCGATATTGAATCGATCATCTGGCTCGAGTCCTTCCTCACGTCGCGGCCAGGCGCGCTGCTGATGACCTCCCACGATCGCGAATTCATGAACCGCATCGTCTCGAAGATTGCGGAAATAGACGACGGCGAAATCAGTGTCTACTCCGGCAACTACGACTTCTACGAGCGCGAGCGGGCAATCCGCGACACGAATCGCGAGGCGGCCTACGCGCGCCAGCAGTCGATGCTGGCCAAGGAGCGCCGCTTCATCGAGCGGTTCTCGACACACGCGGCAAAGGCGGCGCAGGTGCAGAGTCGGGTGAAGGCGCTCGACAAGATCGAGAAGATCGAACTGCCCAAGAAGCGGAAGGTCGTGCGCTTCGACTTTCGCACGCCGCCGCGCTCCGGTGATCTCGTGGTGACCCTCGAGGATGTGTCGAAGGCGTACGGCCGGCACGTGGTCTACGACGGTCTCAACATGACCATCAGGCGAGGCGAACGCTGGTCGGTGATGGGGCGCAATGGCGCGGGCAAGACCACGCTGCTGAAGATGGTGGCCGGCGTGCTCGAGGCCGATGCAGGGAGTATTCGGCTGGGAGCCAGTCTGAAGATGGGTTACTTCGCGCAGTCCGCGCTCGACATCCTCGATGCGGATCTGACCATCGACGAGCAGCTGCAGAAGGACTTCCCCGGGGAATCGATTGGCGCCCTGCGCAATCTTGCGGGCGCGTTCCAGTTCTCAGGCGATGACGTCGACAAGAAGATCCGATCGCTCTCTGGAGGAGAAAAGACCCGGCTGGTGATGGCCAGGATGTTGCTCGACCCGCCGAACTTTCTCGTGCTCGACGAGCCCACCAATCACCTCGACCTGGCCACCAAGGAAATGCTGGTCGAAGCGCTCAAGGACTTCGAGGGCACGATGCTGTTCGTCTCGCACGACCGCACGTTTCTACGCGGCCTCAGCAATCGCGTACTCGAGCTGGGTGGCGAGAGCGGCCACGACACCCATCCACATCTCTATCCGGGTTCGTACATTGAATACGTGCAGCGCACCGGCCACGAGGCGCCGGGGGTGCATTCCTGACCCGGGGGCAAACGGGATTCGGGATTCGGGATTTCCGCCTTCGCCGACCTGCGGCTTGTTCGGCTTCGGCGGACAAGCGGGGTTCGGGAATGCGAATCAGCTCATCGCTTCGCGGGTGTCGCGGAATCCTTGCGCACCTGGTCGATGGCGGATTTCGTGGCGCCCGCGAGCTGGGTGGCCAGTGACGTAACCTGCTGGCGGAACTCAGCAACCTTGTCGTCGGGGAGGCCAGCGGCGAGCGCTCCGTATCCTTCGCGCATGACGGACGCGTGCTGGCCGATCGTGCTCAGGGCCGCGCTGCACGCCGAGGTGGCCATGCGCTGGGAGGCCGATTCAGCCTGTGCCTTCTTCGCCGACATCGAGCCGCGATCTTCAACCGCGATCCGGGCCGACAGGATGCTCAGCAATTCCGCGAGGATTGGCGTCGTCTTGCCGGACGGGTTCTTGACCATCTGAACAAGGTCGTTTGCGGCCTTGCGGGCCTGGTCGGGTCTGACGGTCAGCACCAGGTTCCAGGTCTTCTCAGCTTCCACCGGTGCGGCCTTCGAAGCCGCAGAGGCCTTCTCCTGTGCCGCTGCCGGCACAGTCGCCGCGAACACGATCGCCGCGATCCAAAGCCCCCGCCAGATGCGTCCCATGGTGGTCTCCTTCCAACGGCGAACTGTTGCCCGCCACTGAGGTTGACTGCAAGGAATCGGCCAGAAAGACCACAGTAACAGATCTGCACAGCGCTGCACGAGACTGCTCTTCCAGGATCCGGCCGACGCACGCTCTGGCCCCCGCGGTGTGTTGTCCCCGCTCACAAAATCGTGCGCCGACCTTCAGAACTTGTAGGTCGACGTGTCGAGCCGCAGGTGTGGGACAATCGGCGTGGATCGGGACCAGGGATTAGGGACTAGGGAGATTCGTATGCCATTTGCCTTCATCTGTGACGCGATTCGTACACCCGTCGGTTCGTACGGCGGTGCGCTCGCGTCGATCCGGACCGACGACCTCGCGGCGATTCCAATTCGAGCGTTACTTCAGCGGCATTCGGGGCTTGACCTCGCGGCGATTGACGACGTGATCTTCGGATGCGCGAACCAGGCGGGCGAGGACAACCGAAATGTCGCGCGGATGGCATTGTTGCTAGCGGGTCTTCCCGTGAGCGTGCCAGGTGCCACGGTGAACCGGCTGTGCGGATCAGGCATGGATGCGATCGCCGTCGCAGCCAGGGCCATTGTCGCCAGCGAGCAGAGTCTCCTTGTGGCCGGCGGCGTCGAGTCGATGTCGCGGGCGCCATTCGCGATGCCCAAGGCCACGACGCCGTTCAGTCGAAAGGCCGAAGTCTTCGATACGACGATCGGCTGGCGATTCGTCAACGAATTGATGCACAGGCAGTACGGCACGGATTCGATGCCCGAGACGGCCGAGAATGTCGCCGAGCAGTTTCACGTCTCCCGCGAGGATCAGGATCGATTCGCGGCGTGGAGCCAGGCCAAGACAGCCGCAGCGCAGGAGCGCGGGCTGTTTGCAGACGAGATGACGCCGGTCTCGATTGCTCGTCACAAACAGGATCCGGTGACAGTCGATCGGGATGAGCATCCCCGCCCGGGGACGACGATCGATAAGCTGGCCAAACTACCCGCGCTCTTCCGCAAGAACGGCACCGTCACAGCCGGCAACTCGTCCGGCATCAACGATGGCGCGTGCGCCGTGCTTGTCGCATCTGAGGCGGCCGCCCGCGCACAGGGTCTCCGGCCGAGGGCCCGCATCGTCGGCACGGCGACCGCCGGCGTAGAGCCGCGCGTCATGGGCATCGGCCCGGTGCCAGCGACGAAGGCGCTGCTCGCACGGACGAGACTCACGCTGGCTCAGATGGATGTGATTGAGTTCAACGAGGCATTCGCGGCGCAGGCACTGGCCGTGACGCGCGAGCTCGGGCTGGCCGACGATGATCCGCGCGTCAACCCGAATGGCGGGGCGATTGCCATCGGTCATCCGCTGGGCATGAGCGGAGCCCGCCTGGTGACGACGGCACTCTACCAATTGGAGCGCACGGCCGGCCGCTACGCTCTCTGCAGCATGTGCATCGGCGTCGGCCAGGGGATCGCGATGATTCTTGAGCGGGTGTAAGAGACCTCTCCCCTACTTCGAAATGCGCTCGACGCACGCGCCGAGCGACTGGAGATGCTCGACCACGCACGAGTAGCCGCGCTCGACGGTTTCGAGGGGACGGACGCGGCTCTCTCCGTCGGCGGCCAGCGCCGCGGCGATCAACGCCATGCCCGATCGCAGATCGCGCCCGTCCAGTTGACGGCCCCGCAGCCGGGTCGGTCCGGTGACGATAATGCGGTGAGGATCGCAGAGGAATAAGTCGGCTCCCATCCCGCTCAGTTGCTCCAAGGCGAAGAGGCGCAGTTCGTACATCCAATCGTGGATGAGCGTCCGACCTCTGGCCTGGGTGGCCAGCACCGCAAGCAGGCTGACAAAATCGCTCGGGAACCCCGGCCAGAGGCCGGTGGCCAAACGCCCCAGACCAACCGGCGTCGACGGCAGAAGGTGCAGCACGTCGCCGTCGAGCCGGCAGCGCACCTGCATCCGGCTGAGCACCGAGGTCACAGGCTCGAGATCCTCCGGCCGGGCTCCCGTGATCTCGGCGGCCCCGCCTGTCACAGCCACGACGACCGCCCAACTGCCCGCCTCGAGGTAGTCGCCGCTCAGTCGATGCATGGCGCCGCCAAGCCGCACGCCTCCCTCCACCGTGACCGTCGACGATCCCGCTCCTTCCACCCCAACGCCCAACTGCTGAAGGAAGCTGCAGAGTTCGGCCACGTGCGGTTCGCACGCCGCGTGCCGCAACTGCGTGCGACCGCGAGCCGCCGCCGCCGCAAGCAAAGCCGTTTCGGTGCCGGTCACAGACGCTTCCTCGAGATACAGCGAAACCGGCTTCAGTCCGTCCGCCGCCTCGAGCACGTGCCCGGGAGCGTCGACGATGCGCGCGCCCATCGCGGTGAGGGCCTGCAGGTGCGTCGACAGGGTGCGTCGAGTGGGGAAATCCCCGCCCGGGTCGGCCAGATTGGCTGAGCCGCACCTGGCCAGCAGCGGCCCAAGCAGTAGCACCGAACCGCGCAGACGTCCGACCAGCGTTTCGTCGGGCGCATCCTTGACGACCTGCTGGCAGCGCACCCGCAAGGTGGATGTCCCGATGCCTTCGACCTCGGCGCCGAGATCGACCAGCAACCCTGCCATCACCTCGACATCCCGAATGCGCGGCATGTTCGTCAGCACGCACTCCTGATCGGTGAGCAGACACGCCGCCAGCAACGGCAGCGCGGCGTTCTTGTTGCCTTCAACGGCCACCCGGCCTTCGAGTCGATGGCCGCCTTCAACCAGCAGCGTGGACACGATGCGCACCCTCCCTGGGGCCGGTTTCATGACCTGCGTGATCTGATCCTTGCGCGGTCGATCTCATTTCCGGCACCGATCCGCCCGGATCATAAGAACGGGTCCTGAAACCGGTTCCCATCAGAACTCACCCAGATACACAATCTCGTCGCGCAACAGGACGCCGAACCGAACCAGCACCTCTGTCCGACACAACTCGATCAATTGGCGAACATCAGCGGCTGTGGCCCCACCCTTATTGACGATGAAGTTCGCGTGCACCGACGAAACGCACGCGCCGCCGACCGTCGCGTCTTTGAGTCCCGCGCGATCGATGAGCGCTCCCGCCGACCACGGCAGGCCGTCAGGAACACTGTCGCGGCCGGGATCTGGATTCTGAAACGCACACCCCGCACTGCGCAGATGGAGCGGTTGCGTCGCCTTGCGGCGGGCCAGCGCCTCGCGAGCGGCTGCACGCAGGACAACCGGGTCGCAGCCTGGCGTGACGCGCACGATGGCTCGAAGCACGATCTCGCGCGTGGTCTGGAGGCGGCTGGCGTCGTAGCCAAACGCCATATCACCTGGCGGCACGTCGGTCACGGAACCATCGACCTCCAACAGAGAGACAGTCACGAGCCGTTCGCTGATCAGGCGACCTCCGAAGTGGGCGTTTCCGTAAATGGCCCCGCCCAGCGTGCCGGGCGTACCGGCCCACGTTTCTAGGCCGCCCAGACCGCGGGCGATCGTCCACCGCACCAGTCCGTTCAACGTCATGCCCGCATCCGCACGCACCTCGCGTTCGCCGACCATCCCGATCCCCGTCGCTCGGAGCCTGACAACCAGGCCGCGGATCCCACGGTCGGCCACCAGAACATTCGAGCCGCCACCAAGGAGCGTCACTGGAACCCTGTTCGCCCTCGCGATCGTCACGGCCCCAACCAGTTCCTCGGTCGTCTTCGCATCGAAGAAGTAATCGGCCGGTCCGCCGATTCCGAAGCTGGTGAGCGGGGCGAGGGGAACCTCGGTACCGACCCTGTCGGCGCCGAGCGCTGCACGGAGTTCCTCGATGAAGGCGACCACCGTTGGTATTGTCTCATCAAACGGGGCTCTGCCCCCTCCACGGGTTGACACGTTTCCGGATGCCCGACCACAATACAAGCATGGCTGTACTGAGGATTACGAAGGAAGAGTTGAAGCTGAAGATCGAGGCCGCCGAGTCGAGCCGACCGGTGCTGGTGGACGCGCGGCTGAAGTATCCGTTCGAGCACAGCACGGTGAAGCTGCCTGGGGCCGTCAGGTTTGCCCCCGCCGGCAGCCAGCCGCCCGGCCTGCCGAAAGATCGGGATCTCGTCGTTTACGATTCCGATCCCGACGAGATCACCGCCGTCAACGTAGCGGCCAGCCTGCTCAGTGCGGGCTACCGAGTGAGCGTGCTGAAGGGCGGACTGGCCGAGTGGGCCGGGGCGAACTTCCCGACCGAATCGAAAGACGCCATTCGACCGGCGGTTGCCCCTGCGCCAGCGCCCGCATCTGCGCCGGCCGCGCCTGCGACAGCGACTTCGGCGCCGGCTTCTACGCCGGCCCCGGCAGCGAAATCGTAGCGCCGGGAGACGTGACCCCGGTGCGCGCTGTACTGCTTCCGTTCTTGCTGGCCGCCATCTCCGTGCTCGGCCCGCAGGTCAGCTCCTCTCCCGAAAGCCTCGCCGGGGCGCTGCAGACCAAGTACGCGGCGGTCACGGACTTCTCGGCCAGCTTCGTCCACAAGTACCGCGGCGGCGTTCTGAAGAAAGAGGCCGTTGAGCGGGGCAAGGTACTGATCAAGAAGCCCGGGCGCATGCGATGGACGTATGACAGCCCCGAACGCAAGGTATTCGTGGCAGACGGGCACCGGATCTACTCGTATATCCCTGAGGATCGTCAGGTTATCGTCAGTGAGGTCCCGCCAGAGGACAACGCGACCACTCCCGCGATGTTTCTGACAGGCAAAGGCAGCCTGACCCGCGACTTTGTCGTGTCGATTCCAGCCGTCGCCGACACCACGCGCAACACTTATACCCTGAAGTTCACACCGAGGCGCCGCGAGGCCGAATACGACTGGATGGTGCTCGTCGTCGATCGAACCACCCTTCAAATTCGGACTTTAGTGACGGTCGATGCCCAGGGTGGCGAGTCCACGTTCGTCTTCTCGAACATCCGACAGAACGCCGGTATCCCCGACTCGCAATTCCGCTTCGACATCCCGCGCGGCGTAGACGTCGTCAACCGCACGCCGTAACCGCAGCGATCAGAATCACCAGCGAGGGCGGGAAGCCATTTCCGAAAAGGCCCCTCCTCGGAAGCCGTCCGCCAGCGCGCGCCGGACGACGGTTCCTCCGCGTCCCCATCGCGAACTCCAATTTCCCAATCCCGCCTGTCCGCGGTAGCCGAGGGCTGGAAGCCAATTCCGAATAGGCCCCTCGAACCAAGCCGACAGCCAGCCCTGAGCGCAGTCGAAGGGCGTCAGTTCGCAAAATGCGCCGTGAGGGCCGAGTCACGCTGCCGGGGATGGGGGCCCCCGGCGTCGCAAGGACGGCCGCGGAACCCGGCAAGGCACATTTTGCCGGCTTGCGTGAGCGGGGCCACTTCGGAAATGGTCTCCCGCCCTCGCACTCCGAGCTGAAGATCACTCAAGCGCCTCGAGCAGCTTCGCGTGGATGCCACCGAATCCGCCATTGGACATCACGACCACCAGATCGCCCGGGCGCGATTCGGCCGAAACGGTCGCGACAATCTCGTCGACGGTAGGGATACAGCGTGCGTGCTGGCCGGCGGACCGGAGATCGGCAATGAGCGCGTCAGTCGACAATCGCTCTTCCTGGGGCAGGCTCGACCGATAGACGCCGGCAATCAGCGTTTCATCTGCTGAACGAAACGCCGAGACGAATTCGTTTTGGAAGATCCTCCGGCAGGCGGAGGCCGAACGCGGTTCGAACACCGCCCAAATCCGGTGGGACGGATACGCCGCGCGCAACGCGTCCAGCGTTTCACGTACCGCTGTCGGATGATGCGCGAAGTCGTCGAACACCGTCACCCCGCGGACCGTGCCTGCCACCTCGAGCCGCCGGCGCACGCCGACGAATTGCATAAGGCCTTCGCGCATGGTCTCGGGGTCGACACCAACTTCGGCGGCCACCGCCATCGCGGCGAGAGTATTTCGCACGTTGTAGGCGCCCACGAGCGGCACGGTAAACGTCCCCAGCCCGACGCCGTGATGCTGCAAGCGGAAACTGGTGCCGTCCTCACCAGGCGTCACGTCGTACGCGTGCCAATCCGCAGATTCGACGAGCCCGAATGTCTCCACGCGGGAGCGAGCCAGCCCCTTCAGCCCAAGCGCGTTCGCATTGTCGGCGCCGAGCACCAGCAGGCCACGTCTGGGCACCAGGTTGACGAGACGCCGAAACGCCAGCGTCACCGCGTCGAGATCGCTGTAGATGTCGGCGTGATCGAACTCGATGTTCCCGATCACGGCGATATCGGGCAGGTACTTGAGGAACTTCGCCGTCTTATCGAAGAACGCGCTGTCGTACTCGTCGCCTTCGATGACGAAATCGCGGCCGCTGCCAAGCCGATAACTGGAGCCTCCCGGCGCCAGATTTCCGACGACACCGCCGACGAGCACACTCGGATCTCGGCCGGCATGTATGAGCAACCAGGCGGCGAGCGCGGTGGTCGTGGTCTTGCCGTGCGTGCCGGCCACGACGATGGAGCGGGCGCCCCAGAGAAAGTACTCGCGCACCGCTTCGGGCAGTGAGCAGTAGCGGATCTTGCGGTCCAGCACCTCTTCCAGCTCCGGATTGCCGCGAGAGATCGCATTCCCCACGACGACCATGTCGAGGTCGCCGGTAATGTGCTCAGGCGCGTAACCGGACAGGATCGGGATGCCCTCCTTCTCCAGAAACGTACTCATCGGGGGGTAGACATCCTGATCGGATCCCCTCACGACGAGCCCCCTGCGGGCCAGCATGGCGGCCAGCGTCGCCATCGCGGTGCCGCAGATTCCAATCAGATGTATTCGCTTCACGGCGTCCTCGTCTGATAATCAGTCCTGGACTGATTTCTACTTACCGTTCGGGATAAATCAGTCCAGGACTGTTATTCCACGGCGGCTTCCGTGATCACCAGAGTCGGCTGTGCGGCACCCACGACCCGGGCCCGCACACCCAGGGGGAGGGTGATGGCCGGATGCGGCGTGTGGCCCGACGCCAGCCCGACCAGCACCGGGCCGGAAAAGTCGCGCACGCACCGGGCGATTGTATCTCTTGCCAGCACCGATCCGTCTGGCTCGTCGCAGCCAGGCATCTCGCCAAACACGAGGGCGGCGGCCCTCGACAACACGCCCGCCTGCCCCAGCTGAGTCAGCAATCGATCGAGACGGTAGGGCCGTTCGTTGACGTCTTCGAGAAAGAGCACACAGCGGTCTGGCGGATCGAAGGCGAACGGCGTGCCGAGCGAGGCTGCCAGTTGGGTGAGGTTGCCGCCCACGAGCATCCCTTCGGCTTCCCCCACCCTCACTGTCTCGAGGGCTGGCGACGCAAGTTCGCCAACAGGAGCAGCCGTGCACATCGCGCGCAGAAACGACGGTCGATCGTAGCCAGCTGCCCCCCGGGCGAATCGACCTGTGATCGTGGGCCCGTGCATCGACACAATGCCGCAACGGGTCGTGACAAAACTGAGCAGGGCTGTGATGTCGCTGTAGCCGACCAGGATTTTCGGGGTGGCCCTCATGAGGTCGGGCGATAGGAACGGCAGGAGCTGGACGCTGCCGTACCCCCCCCTCACCGTCAACACGGCCCTCACGCCCGGGTCTGTCCACGTGTCGATGAAGGCGCCGGCGCGTGTATTGGCGCTTCCCGCCACGTATCCATCGCGCTCGAACACGCGGTCGTCGTACACCGCCTCGAAGCCGAGCGCCGTCACCTCAGCGACTCCCTGCTCGAACTCCTCGCGCGGAAAGGGGCTGGCTGGAGCCAGCAGCGCAACGCGGTCGCCCGACTTCAGAGCGCGCGGCTTCAACATCATCATACGAACGCTTTCATCTCTGCCGCGATGCTCTGGTGTGCCTCGCATCCAACGACCTGACGCCATGCGTGGGCGGGCCTGCGCGCTTCATCTCCGCGGCGCACGAAGATCGCCTTCAGTCGCGCGTGCCTGGCGACAGACGATTCCACCTGGCTGTACGAGAGCGTGCCGTCTTCGAGCGCGTGCACCAGAGCCTCGAGCGCGGCGGCTTGCTGGCCAGGATTGGGATCGCACAGCAACACGCCGTCGTGTCCCGCCGCGACGGCCTTGACCGCGGCAATGGCCGGCGGATACTTCGCCGCACAGGCCTTCATCCCAAGATCATCTGTGAGAATCAGGTTCTCGAAGCCGAGCCGGGTTCGAAGCTCCTGCGTCACCACGCGTCGTGAGAGGCTGGCGGGAACGTCCTCGTCGAACGCCGGCACGAGAAGGTGCGCCACGATGATCGAAGCGACGTCGGCCCGAATGGCCGCGCGGAACGGCACGAAGTCAATCTGGTCGAAGCGATCGGGTGGGTGCTCGACCAGCGGCAATTCGAGATGAGAATCAACCGAGGTGTCGCCGTGACCCGGAAAGTGCTTGGCGCAGCCGGCCACGCCCTCAGACTGCAACGCCTCGATCAGGGCCGTCGCCATCGTGGCCACTTTCTCCGGATTGCCCGACAGCGCCCGGTCCCCGATGGCGGGGTTCTTCTCCTGGGTGAGCACGTCGACGACCGGCGCGAAATCGAGCGAGACCCCAACCGAACGCAGTTCGCGCGCGAGGGCCCGTCCGAAACGCGCGGCCAGATCCGGGTTGCCCGACCGTCCCAGCGCGGCCATAGGCGGCCACTCCGTAAACGGCCGCCGCAATCGCGCGACGCGGCCTCCCTCCTGGTCGACTGCCACCCAGAGCGGCGTCTCCGGCACCAGACGCGCCGCTTCGAACGCGAGTTCGGCGACCTGCTCCGGCCCGTCGACGTTCCTCGCAAACAGCACGACGCCCCCGATGTCGAACTCCCGCGCCAGCGACCGCAGTTCCACAGGAACGGTTGTGCCGTTGAAACCGAGGAACGCGAGCTGACCGATCTGACGGCGAAGGCCGGAAGGCGACATGAATCCCATTATAATGGCGGCGTGCGCATCACTTCCTCTGCCCCGACTCGAATCGATCTGGCGGGCGGCACGATCGACATCTGGCCACTCTATCTGTTTCATCCCGGCGCGGTGACGTTGAACGCGGCAATCAGCCTCCGAGCGCAAGCCACGGTCGAGGCTCGATCTGATGGCCGGGTTGCCATTCGCTCGACCGACACGGGGCGTGTGACCGAGGTGTCGCACTGGTCGGAACTGGGCAAGCCTGGTGAGCTGGATCTGCTGGGACGACTGCTCCACTTCTTCCAGGCTGCTAATCTGACGCTGACGACGACGGCCAAGTCTCCGTCCGGCGCGGGCATCGCCGGCTCCTCGGCGCTCAACGTGGCAGTCTGCGGGCTGATGGCACGGTGGAATGGCGTGACGTACGAGCCCGAGACGCTGCTCGACATCGCTCAGAACATCGAGGCGCAGGCTATTCAGTGTCCAACTGGCGCCCAGGACTACCGGCCCGCGATGTATGGCGGCGTGGCCGCGGTTGAGCTTGGCGTCGAAGGCGTCCGCCGTGTCGCGCTGAGCGTGGCGCCCGTCGAGCTCGAACGCCGCATCGTGCTGGCGTACACGGGCGTCCCGCGCAATTCCGGCACCAATAACTGGGAGATGACCAAGCGCCATCTGGATGGCGACGTCCAGGTGATCGATTGCTTCGACCGGATCCGCGACACTGCGGTGCGAATGCGGACCGCACTCGAGCGGGAAGACTGGCCCGAGGTGGGCCGCCAGATCGCCCAGGAATGGGAGAATCGCAAGCGCCTCGCGCCGGGCGTCACCACTCCACAGATTGACGACCTGATGGCGGCGGCGGGCCGTGCAGGCGCGCTGGCGGCCAAGGTCTGCGGCGCCGGCGGCGGCGGGTGTCTGTTCTGCTTCTCCGAGCCAGAGGCCACGGACCGAGTGCGGGCGGCCCTGGCGGCAGGCGGCGCCCGTGTTCTGGACTTCCACATCGAGACGGAAGGCCTGGTGATTCAATAGAGAAGTCGCGGGGGCACACATGGATCCGATCGCCGAAATCAAACGCCTCTACTACTCGACGACGCGCGCCACCATCGATCGCGATATCGCGAACGCCATCGACCTGCTGAAGACGCTCGAGACCGAAGAGGCACGCGAGAGAGTCGCAGTCTATATGGACGGCCTCTCGCAGATGCGCTCGGAATGGGAGGTTCATACCACGGCGCCCCGTCGGCCCGCACGTCCGGCGAAGCGCCGCGGAACTACGGGGCCACAAAAGCGGTGATGACTTCCCAATAGCCAGTCCCTAATCCCTCAACCCCAATTCCTGACCCCTAGTCCCGACCGTCCCTACCGTTTCCGCGTCAAACTGGCCGCCACCATCTTCCTGGCCAGCAACTTCACGGGTTCGGCGATATTGCGATCCGAGGCCAGCATCTTTACGTCCTTCTCGAGCAGCCGGTTGACCATTCCGAGCGACATCGCAATCGGGGTCTTTGGATTGAACACCAGCGCCCGAACCACGGAGTAGTCCTTGACCCATGCACGCGTGGTTGCAATCACCCTCAGTACGTCCTCCGAAATGCTGGCCATTCGCGCGTAGTGTTCGACCTCCTGTTCGGTCAGGCGCGGACTGGCAAGCACGGCGATCGACACGAGTTTGTTCGGATCGCGGATGAGGAACGCGCGCTCCTCGCGGTTCCCTCTCATCGCCGCCTTCACCCGCTGGGTGATCGTCATCCGGGAGAGACGCTGCACGGTGGAATAGCGCTCCGCTTCGTCACTCGATGCCCGGTGCGCGGGCGCACCGCTCGGGGGCGCGTTGTTCGCGGCCGCCTCGCCGCCGTCGTCCTGGTCGTCGGCGACGAACAGCACGGAATCGTCCGGGTCGGCCTCCGACGCGTCTGGCGTCGTGCCACGCGCGGCAAAGAACGCTCTCAGCTCGTCGGGCACATCCCGGGTGGAGAGGAATCTGGCCAGCGTCGCCGGCGGAATGCGTCCGAGCGTCGTCTCGGCTGCCGTCCGAATCGCCGGATCGGTATCGCGTACCAGCCACGCCAGCAGGGCCAGTTGCTCCAGCGGTCGAGGCGCCAGGACGCCCTGGGCTGCCAGCATGCGAATATCGGGGGCGACCTCGCCGCGCCGCACGCAGTCGAGCAGTGGCGTCTGGTACAGCGCGTCCATTTCGGGACTTATTGGAGGAAATTGGCGATCGTGTCGAGCGTGATCGTGGTGGTGACCACCTGGCCCGTCGCCCCGAGCGGACGAGCCGGCTTGCCATTGATGGTGAGTGAAAGACCCCCAGCATTTCCGGCGCTCAGCGTCACGCTGTTCTCGGCCTGGTACGCAAGACGCTCGCCTGCACGCATCAGGCGCTCGAACACGACATTCTTGTCGACTTTCACCATCAACCAGCAGTCGGCCTGGGCCGCAATCGTGAACTCGAGCCGCGCGGCGCGCTGCGACGGTGAATCCGTACTGCGCTGCGGTGGAGGCTGCGGGGACGATGGCGTCTCGACGCGAGCCGGGTCCGGTGTCGATGCAACGGCTTGCTCTGCGGCCGGGGGCTGCTGCGGCGTGGCCGGCGGTGTCGCGACAGGCGCCACCGGTGCTGGAACAGGCGCCGGCGCGGAGGCCGATGGTGCAAGAGTCGCGGGAGCAGACACCGGCGATTTGCTGCACGAGCGTGAGTTCATCGCGAACACAACAACCACGATCACGACGATGCTCAGGCCCAGCAGTTGGAGGATGGTGGTCGCCACCTGTCGGCCGCTTGTAAACGCCTCAATGTCCTCAGCGTCTTTGGCGGAGGGCATCTGCTCTTTGCCGGATTCGTCCGGGAACTCCGAGATGAACCGTTCGATCGCCATCTCGGGATCGAGGCCGACTTCGCGCGCATACGACCGTACGAACGCCCTCGAAAAGATTCCCCCCGGAAGCTTCGACACGTCATTCCGCTCGAGCGCCTCGAGCACGCGCGCCGAAATCTTCGTCACCGTCGCGACCTGCTGAAGCGACACGCCTCGTCGCTCCCGAGCCTGCCGGAACATCGTGCCGAAGTCGACCGGAGCTTGATCTGACATGGTTATGTTCCCGGACATCCACCCAGTGGCAGCGCGATGCCAACGCGGTCCTCAATGTTAGGGGACGCTCCCGCGAGTGTCAATCGACGGTGCGATTCTGCCTGGGTCGTCGGACGAACAGCCCGATCAACTCGGCCCCGCCGGCCACAAGGTTGATCAGGCCGAGCCCGGAAACGGCTCCCCGAACGTAATCGTTTCCAGCCACGGCGGCCACCAGTGGCCAGGCTGCCACGAAGTAGTTGTGCGTCCACACTGCGGACCACGGCGCCAGGGTCAACAGCACCCCGACCTCGAAGAAGTACGCCATGAAGATCACGCGTGTTACCACCCCCATTGACGATCCCTTCGCGCTACGATTCCGGCAACCCGTCCACGCGCCGTTCGACCAACCCCGCGAGACGTGCCGCCACGTCCCGATAGCCGGCGTCCATTGCGTGGAGTGTCAGAAAGACGGCCTGGGCACGTTCGGGCTCTCCCGCCCGCTCCAGTGCCACGCCAAGTTCGTACAACACCGACGCCTCGGCTTGAGCCGACGGCGCTGGCGATTCAGACGCCTGCTCGAACCACCTGATCGCTTCATCAGGCTGACCGCGGTCCGTGGCGATTCGCGCGAGCATGACGCTTGCCCTGAACCGCAGGCTTGGGTCACGGCCCGCGCGACGCAGGCACTCGACAGCGTCGTCGAACCGTCCTTCGTTGTAGTGTACGCCGGCTTCGTCGTACACCCGCATGGCGTCTGCCTCGGCCTGGTTGCGTCCAGACTCGTCTCGCATCCGGCTGAAGAGACTGCCCAACTCATCGTCCGATGCGACATCGCCGGCCGATGATGCGGCCGGCGGCTCGGGCAGATCGGCTTCCGCCCCGATGGCGACCGGTTGCGCGAGCGCTTCGAGTGCGTCCGTCAACTCGATCTCGATCGCGTCCTCGGTCGGCAGCCATTCGGACGGCTCGTCCGGCGCTGTGGCTGGCACGGCGTCCTGCGCGTCCTGCTCGCGCGTGTCGGTCTCCACCTCGCGGTGCTCTGGCAGGCCAAGTGAACTGGCAAAGCCGGCGATGTCCAGCGACTCGAGCGTCTCGTGGGGGTCGCCGGGCTCCTGGAGCGTCTCGGGAGCCAGGTCATCGAGCCCCGCGCGAGCTTCGCGCATCTGCGCTTCGTGGCGATCGACATCCGGACGAAGCCCGGCCAGCCGTTCGGCAATCCGAAGCGCCGCCGCAAACTGGTGATCGACCAGGTACGCTTCAGCCAGATCCGACTCAGCGTGGTAGAGCCGATCGTCGAATCGCCCCTCCCGGCATAATTCGGCGAAGCGCTCGAGTGCGGGAACATGGCGCGGTGCCGCGGCGACAAAGCGTTCGACAATTTTCAGCGCCGAGTCGAGTTCGCCCCGCCGCACGAGATGCTCCAGCGCGCAATCGACGGCGACGAACGCGACGTCTGGTGCCTCTTCGGTCAGCGACGCGCCCAAAGCGGCGACGTGGTCAACCGCATCCGGGTCCTTCTCCAGCAGTTGTCGGAGAATGGTCAAGGCAGCGGCCTGCCCGCCGGTGCGGAGGTCCGCCTCTGCCAGGGCCAGATCCAGCCTGGCATCGCCAGTCTCGAGTCCGGTCTGCATCAGGTCGCGGGCCCGTTCGTACTGATGGCGGGACATCAGCACCTTGGCCAGGTACAGCCGCGTCTCCACGTGGCCAGGTTCGGCCTCGAGCGCCTGCTCGAGCACCAGCACACCGGCGTCGGCCCGATCGGCCTTGATCATGGCGTAGGCGATGGCCCGGCGTTCGACCACCGATCGTGCTGACGACAGCGCGCCATCCAGATCACCCTGGCGGACCAGGCCGCTGGTCACGCGCTCCTGCGCCAGGGTGTTTTCGGGATTCAACCGCATCGCCTCTCGCCACGCGCGAAGCGCATCAGTCTCACGGCCCTGCTCAGCGAGCGTATCGCCGGCCAGTCGCAGGTGATCGGCAGCCCCAGTCGTGTCTCCGATCTCAGCGAACATTCGAGCGGCATCGAGCCTGGCCACGACGTCATTGGGATCGAGCGACGCGAGGCGTGTGGCGATCTTGACGGCTCCCTCGCGATCGCCGGCCTTCAGGCGGCGTTGGAACAGCGCGTTCAACACGTGGCGCGCGTCGGCCGGCAGCCCCTGCTGCGAGGCCAGTTCGGCCGTGCGCAACAGGGCCACTTCGTCATCGTCGGTGATCTTGATGATCTTCTTGTAGAGCGCGGCCGCCTTCGAGAGGAAGCCATCGGCGGCCAGTTGCTCGGCGATCCGGGCGTATTGCTCCACGGCCCGGTCGACGCGACCGGCCCTGATGAACAGATCGCCCAGCAGGTTTCCCGTCGTCCAGTCTTTCGGATACGCGAGCACCACCGAGGCGTACTCCTCGATGGCCGCATCGAGGCGACCCTGCCGCAGCATCCGTTCGGCTCTTCTCAGCGCGTCGTCGCGGTCCATCAGTTAGTGGCGTCCACGTGACCCCGGCTCATCGTATCAAACAGGGCCTTTGGGCGGAACGAGCGGCGGTGAATTGCGGAATAGCCGTACCGGGCGACGGCAGC